>Ga0194039_1001121_pt1 | contig 14731 bp, 11 predicted proteins | sample JunL228m_MetaG_FD_148679 | JGI IMG/M metagenome (GOLD analysis project Ga0194039, IMG submission 148679) | Anoxic zone freshwater microbial communities from boreal shield lake in IISD Experimental Lakes Area, Ontario, Canada - Jun2016-L227-8m | ecosystem: Environmental > Aquatic > Freshwater >... | reverse complement strand
GTATGTATTATTATAGAAAACAAGCCCAGATTGGGCTCCGATTGCCGGGTTCCGGTCCGGAAACCCCCTCTAAAACCGTCTGGTTTTGGCATGTAAAAATAAGTGCCTTAATCTCGCACTTTTTGCCAAAATACGGCTGGATTGGGCTTTAAAAACAAAGGGCGCTAAGGCCCTTTAAATCGCGTTAGGTTTTTCCCGGTGCTTTACCCGTTTTAGGAGAGATCTGCCCTACAAAGGGTCGTTATCGAGGTCGTTTTTTCCGGGGTGTCTGAAAAAAAGGCATTGTGGGCAGGAATAAGAGGGGAGCCAGTCTCGGAGCGGGGGCGAGCACTTAAAAAAGCAAAACTCTCACTTCGGGCTCGTGGCGGGATTAGGTTTACAAAAAATCACCGTGATTCACTTGGTCCTTCTTCCTCACTTGCCAAGCCTGATATTCTCCCAAGCATCATATTGAATTAGAAATAGAGCCGGACACGCCATCGACTCCCCCGCTTACAAAATAAAACCGGTTGACACATTTTTACAGAACCGGTTCGAAATAAAAGGATGATGAAAAGATCCCTCATTTGAGGTTAGGACATGGAAGAACGAATAAATCTCCGGGAACTCATAGACTTTCTGCGAAGTAAAGATACCGAAGCGGAATGGTTTGAGTTTAAGGTCAATTACGCCGAACCCCAAAAGATTGGTGAATACCTCTCTGCCTTAAGCAATTCAGCAGCATTGTCCCATGAGGAGTTTGGATATCTTATCTTTGGGGTCGATAACTCTACTCATGAGGTTGTCGGCACGGAGTTCCAGCCAAAAAAGGCAAAAGGGAAAGGAAATGAAGACCTTGAGCCGTGGCTGAACCGTCTTTTAGATCCCCGCGTGGATTGCGCGATTGATGAGGATGAGATAAACGGGGCACGAATCGTTGTTTTCCGTATTGGGGCAGCACGGGAACGACCTGTCAGGTTTTCCGGTGTTGCACATATTCGTGTCGGATCTAATAATCATAAACTGGTGAATTATCCCGAAAAAGAGAGAAAACTGTGGAGTATTATTCATACAGTTCCTTTCGAGAACGATATCGCCCTCACTGGACAAACAAGTGAGGATGTCTTAAAAAAGATCGATTATCCGAGATTTTTTGAACTTATGAAAATCCCCCTGCCGGATAACCGGGCAGGTATTCTCAGCAGACTTAACGAAGAGAAAATCATACAAAAAGCAAAAGATCAATACTCCATAACCAATTTGGGTGCAATTCTCTTTGCAAAAAATCTCGATGACTTCCCCACGCTCACCCGCAAATCGTTAAGAATTGTCATGTATGATGGGGATGGTCGCCTGAACGCAAAAAAAGAGCATGTCGTCAAGAGCGGCTATGCAACAACCTTTGAATCAACTATTGACTGGATTTGCGATCAAACCCCCTCAAATGAAGTAATCAAGGATTCGTTACGTGTCGAGCAGAAGATGTATCCAAAGATTGCGATCCGTGAAGTTGTCGCTAATGCATTGATACACCAGGATTTCTCTATAACCGGCGCTGGCCCCATGGTCGAAGTGTTTCAAAAGCGGATGGAAATCTCAAATCCCGGTAAACCTTTAATCAGCCCGGACCGGTTCATCGATCATCCTCCCCGCTCACGGAATGAGTTACTGGCATCGATGATGCGTCGCATAAATATTTGTGAAGAGCGGGGCAGTGGCATTGACAGGGCAATTAATGGTATTGAGATTTTTCAGTTACCCGCACCTGAATTTCTTGATGATAATGATTTCATGCGTGTTACACTCTTTGGACATCAGAACATCAGCGAGATGGGAAGAGCGGACAAGATCAGGGCCTGCTACCAGCATTGTTGCCTACGATGGGTATGCCGGGATTATATGACAAACGCAACTCTCCGGAAGCGGCTGGGGATTGACGACCAGAATTATCCTATGGCTTCGCGTGTCATCAAGGATACCACGGATCAGGGTTTGATCAGGCTGTATGATCCGGAGAATAAATCGAACAGGACACGGAAGTATATCCCGTTCTGGTCCTGAATGAGTTTATGTAACGGGCATGTACAGGACCCGGAGAGAAAGGGATAGATTGCCGTTTTTTTCCCGTTTGCTCACCATTTTGGAAGATAGTTTATGTAACGGGCATGTAACTGGCAGGAGAGATCAACGGGCTGTTGTCATTTCATGATATCTGAGATATCGTCTATGTGTGTCATGCGCACATGAAAGGAATGACGGGGATTGTCGTCCGGACCGTGAACCGAGGGTGAGATTTCATCTCGGTTTTACTTCTTTTGCTATTAGTTTTTTGGTTGCTTTTTGTCGGCTAATTGCCATCTGATCGGGGTACTGTTGGGATGGGGGAAAACAAGCCCAATTTGGGCTCCGATTGCCGGGTTTTGGTCCGGAAACCCCCCGTAAAGCCGTACGGTTCCGGAATGTAAAAATAAGTGCCTTAATCTCGCCCTGTTTGCCCATCGTCTCACTGTCCTTTCGGAGATGTTGTACGTCTCTCCGATCTCCTTTGCACTTCGTATCCCCTCATCATAGAATACGACTGCCTTGGTTCTGATTTCCATTGTCGCTTTCAACCTCAAGCACCTGTTCGGTGCTCTTGAAAGCGGACATAAATACTGTCACTATTTTAGGACAGAAACTCTGGCACGCTACAAATATCTGCTCTCTCAATAGGCGGGGTTTTAAAATATTTTTTCAAAAACACTTTTCATTTTCATCTCAACTGCAAAAATCTAAAAACCCTATCAACCGGGCTATGATAATTCCGGTGAGCAGGAAAAGAGCGTCAGTATATGTCATAACTAATTTTTTTGTTGCACATCGCTGAACCGGTACAATCCTGTGGATCTCAAAAAAAACTCTTCCGGGTTTGATGCGATTATTTAAACGATTTATGTGCATATGAGTGATTGCAGGAAACAAAAATCACGGTAGTACCATGCCCCACCATCTGGATATTCCTGATCTGCTGAATCAGTATATGGAGGACTCTGATCGTTCAGAACTGTGGATCACCGTCCAGGATATTCGTATGTATTTTAAGCTGCCGGAATCAAACGGACCGGCAATTTCCGGGTTCCTGAGCAAGATCCATCACGGGCCATTCTTCTCCTGCCGGTATAAAGTTGCAAGGATAGAGAAAATCCGGGACACAATCACTCCCCACCGGATTATCAAGAAATATCTTATCAAGGAACGCCCGGTCCAAAGAATGCATCAGACTACCAATGCCAAAGAATTCATCCAGTAATCCCGGTTAAAAGGTAGAGACCAGCCTTACTTCACCCTGCCAAAAGGGGGAAACAACTCATCCCTTCCGGGGATATACAGAGCGGCTGAATATTCCTCTATGAAATCGATATCCACAAGAAGATCGATATACACCATTTTTTGCGCGATCTCCAGCGCTTCATCCCGTGATTTACGGTTGACCAGTGTGAGATAAGCCCCGGCAACAGAACCGTTCCCGATCGGATGGAATTCTGCATTCGGGAACCGGGGAATTATCCCGAACCTTACCGCATTTTCCACCGAAGCAAACGCCCCGAATGCCCCAGCAAGATACACGTGCCGGATATCTGACACTGTGAGCCGGTACTTCTTTAACAGCACCGCTATAGCCCCGCAGGCAGCAGCTTTCGAATCCAGGAGGTAATCAATATCCCGCTGGGTGATAACAATATCCCGTTCGATCCCGGTCTTCTCGGCAGGGATGAGGACATATTCCAGACATTCAGAACCGGGCCGGACGTTTCGGCACGAATCCACAATCTTTCCGGCAAAATCGAGAATACCGGCAGTCACCATCTCGGCAGCGGCATCAATGATCCCCGACCCGCAGATCCCACGGGGCAGAGCATTCCCGATAACCGTGCACATGGCATCCTTTGTTTCTAAGTCAATCCGCACGTGATCGATCGCTCCCAGCATGGCACGCATCCCCGACCGGATACCGGATCCCTCGAAGGCCGGGCCGGATGCACAGGAGACCGAAGAAAGCCAGTCGCGGCAGCCGAGAACAATCTCGCCGTTGGTTCCAAGATCGATGAAAAGTGAGAGTTCATTTAAGCGGTGCATACCAGCAGCAAGAATCCCGCCGACAATGTCCCCGCCAAGATACCGGCTGACATTCGGCAGGCAGTAGTACCGGGCATTCTCGCCGGCTTTTAAGTCCAGGTCAGCAACCGCTCCGGTCACGGGCTCGCATGAAACCACAGCATCGGTCAACTCAAGATAACGCGGATCCATATTGCAGAGCAGGTGGATCATCACCGTGTTTCCGGCAATCGTCACATCTGCAATGTCCAGCGGTGAAACACCGGTTAAAGAGGTCATCTCCCGGATTACTGCATTGATGCTTCCGACTGCCGCCCGCTTTAGTATATTGCGCTGTTCAGGTGACCGGGCGTACCCTATGCGAGTGACTAACTCCTCACCGTAGGGGATCTGCCGGTTAAGCGCAGAACCGGTTGCCAGAATATCTCCGGTTGCCAGATCGATGAGACAACCTGCCACTGTTGTTGTGCCAAGATCGAAAGCGACACCATACAGCGGGCAAATTTTCTCTTTCCCGGAAAGCGAGATGATCTCCGGGGACTGTCCGTTAAAAGAGATTGTCGCAAACAGTGTGGTATCGGTACGAAGGATCGCATCATAGATCCCCTCGCTCATTATCGGGCGCAAACCCTGGTATCCAGCAAGCCGGATCGTTCCTCCGGCAAACGGGAGGCCGTCCGGTGAGATCCGTTCAACCGCATACCGGGCAATGGATGGGCAAAGGTCAGTTGCACGGGAAAACGAGGCAAGGAGGATTTGTGGGGATTCCCTCCTGCTTTCCGGCGGGATCTGGAACTCGCAGTCCCCGGTCACTACAACCTGGCAGGCAAACCGGACTCCCTGTTCTTCCTCTTCCGGAGTCGGACGCGTTCCTCCAGGCTGGATAACCGTACTACAGATCCCCTTTGTCAGGATGACGCGACATTTCCTGCAAAGTCCCTTGCCACCGCAGATGATCTCAATAGGAATTTCTGCCTGCCGCAGGGCGTCGAGCAGGAAGCTTCCTGTCGGTACGGACGCCATCCGGTCCAGGGGCATAAAGCGGATTTGTGCAAGGGGCTGAATGGGTTCCATGTGTGATCAAGCTGGCGAGATCTCCTGGAATCCATTGCTGGATCCAAAAAGAAAATCGCCGGATCTCTTTAAGGGTTCCTTGGAGGCCAGTGGTCAAGGATCATCTGGGCGATTCCCGATGAATCTTTCGGCCCGACAATGACATGCCACCCGCTGGCTTCCTCGGTATCCCCGCTTAACCGGGACGCAAGCCCGGGGATGATCACGTGCCGGTGGCTGACCAGCTGGTCAACGTGATATTCTCTGAGGGCATTTGCGATCAACTCTGGAGTAAGGTACCGGCCTGCAACCGCACTCTCCACACTGATCCCGCCGGTATCGATCACCACAAGGTAACAGGTGGCATGGGCTGCCTTGATATCGGACTCGACCGTGAAATAGGTGAGGGCATAGTTCGTAGTCACAAGGACCGGCGAGTTACGATCCGGCGTGCCGAATTCCCGGACCCCGGGATCCACAGAGACCGGTTTTCGCGGATCGGTATAGATATTGAATCTCCAGATGAGCTGGGGGAGAAGTACCCAGCCTTCCGTGCTGTGCAGGATGAGCAGATCAGCATACCGGGTGATCAGCATGGATGCGGCACAAGCCTCCTTCCATGCAATCGTGTTCCGCGATATCTCTGATGAGAGCCACGCGGTGAGCGGAATCCCGAGCAGGGGATAGCCGAGCAGATCATCGTGCTCCCGGAAGACTGCCCAGCGGATAGTAGTGAATGTGTGCAGGGTCTCTGATATCCCGGGATCGACAAAAGTTCCCGGATCGAGAACAAGGTCCTTAACCCCGTACGCAGTGAGCGTCTTTACCAGCGAGCGCAGGAGGGAGATATCACCGGGCGCAGAGACCACCAGCGGGCAGTTGTACAGGAGAGAGAGGTCTGCCATCGCCTTCCAGTTCTCCCGGGTTGCCGCACAGATGAGCGGGCGTCTCACGGCAATGTCACGGAGACCTTCTGCCATCACTGCAGGGTCAGTTGTACAGAGGAGAAGGGGGAGTTCAGTGCGGGCGGCTACCGCTTTGATGGTTGCAGCAAACGCCGCAGGATCATTCCGGGTCGAACGGATCGCTATTGCATCCAGCGTTAAGGTCCGTCCGATATAATTGTACGAGAAGTCTGCAATCGTCCTGATCCGGTCCGTGAGATCCTTAACCGGCAGATCATCACTCACATCGAGGGCTATCGGAACCATATTGTGATAAGTGAATTCATGCCGGAACAGGACGTGTTTTCCACCGATGCGGATCGCCCGGGCACCAGTGCCGATCGTAACAGCACGAACCGGCGGGGCGAGAAGTGCATTGAGATCACCATACGCGGTATGGTATTCCTCTTTCCGGAGGGGTGGGCAGTCCTCGATCGTGAGTTCTCCGTTCACAATCCGGGTGGCAAATGCCATACAGTTGGATTCCCCGCATTCCCTGCAGTTGGTACGGGGAAGGAGGCGGTAAACATCGATAGGACTGATCTCCCGTATTGTTTTTCTTCGGGTTGCGTCTGCCATAATTACCGCCTCATATACGTGCTCCAGCCCAGCCGGCAATCTGGTCGGCATTTACGGGTTCGTGCTTCGAGAGATTGGATACAGTCTCACGGACGGTACGGATTGCAGCAGGATGCATCATCATCAGGACATCGACTCCGGCAAGGAGCAGGGTGAGGGCATTGAGCGTCTCCCAGAGGGGGCCCCGTATATCCCGTGCACCGAACCTCGCGTCCAGCTTCATCCATGCCTCCCGGGCGGCCCATGCATTGGTGGAAGCAGAGATGGTCGGGTGCTGGAGCTCAGCATCCCCCATCAGTGCCGCGTTCCGGGCCCGTTCATGGATCGTAAACGAATACTCGAGACCGTACCCAAGTGCGACCGTGGTCAAATCCATCACGATACTCTCCGGGGGAAGGTACTCATAGAGCCTGCGGTTCAGTTCCTTTGCCTTGTTCAGTTCAAGACCGGTGAACCCAAGCACCGCATGGTTGTGCTTCCGGGCTGCCTTTGCCACAAGTTCGAGCGTCTTTGCTTCGGCCATATCCAGCGTGACCGAGTTTAAGAGTAGACGCTCCCCATCGGCCATCTCGGCGATCTCGCAGAAGACTTTGGCATCCTTGTGCGGATCCCCGCACCCCCCGATAATGATTGGGACATCTACTGCCTGCAGCACAGCTTCAACCGTCCGGGCAGCTTCCCGGGGCGATGTATTGCTGATAAGAGGGTCAGTTGACATGAGGTGGATTGTCACCATGTCTGCCCCGAACTTGTTGACATTCAGTCGGGCCCACTCAGCCGGATCTCCCATTACCTCTTTGATACCGGCCTTTAAGGCCTGCGGGAGGGGGATGTCCATATCAAAGACATCGACTGAGATGACCGGCGGGTTTGCCGGAGGATTCTTACGAAATGCAAACGGTGGGGCATCAGCACCACCGATGGTCAGGACTCTGCTCCGGCTGCCCCCTTCAGCCCGTGTCGCACCCAGCATCACTTCCCGGATGCGGCCGGAAAATTCCTCCCGGTAAGGAGTGAAGGGAGCCGGAATGAGAGATGTGGGTTTTTCAGGTGCGGTCGCAACCGGGGGATGGAAACCCATAAGACCACTGACGTGACTGCCTCCGGTCGGGATAAAGAACTCAAGATCGCCGATCTCAAGGGCCACCCGTTCAAGCTCGATCTTTTCGACTCCGTCGAGAAGCCCGAGAAGTCGGGGGAGGGATTCGCGAAGCATTTTCCCATTTTCGTTTAAGGATTTTTCTTTTGGCATCTCACGCCTCCTTACCCGTTTTCCCTGGTTTTATAGGGATGATCGTCACCTTATCTGCATAGATACGGGCATTCTTTAAGATAATCCGGACACCGCCAGAGACAAAGGGGAGTTCGGCAGCGGTATAGACAACAGTTCCTTCTCGTGCTTCCCGGTCAGACACCTCTGACGGAGTTTCCCAACGGGAGACAACCGGGTGAGCATGCGCAGCAAGGAAGGTTTTCAACGCATCAACGGTTGTTACATCGTTTTCGGTTGCTATCCGGGATGCGATATCCTCCGGGATGAATTCACGGAACTGTTCCTTAAGTTCAGCGGGCATCCAGACAATCCGGGCATATCCTCCGTCAGCTGCAAGGAACTTAGAGGACCGCATGTACTCGAGTGAGAGCCCGTGGAATCCATCAATCTGCCGTCCACCGGCAGTCGAGTCGGCCATTGTTGAGAACGCAAGACCATTGACCGTGATATTCCGGTATCCCCGCATCACAATGCCAAACCCTTCCACTTCGGGGATATAGAACGCAATGCCCTCGAAGCATCCGCACGACGTATGCGGGCAGGTGAATGCACTGTATAGGAACACCCGGGATACTTCCCCGAGTGACCGCTTCTTCGCACTCTCGTTGATACCGGTATACTCCCCTTTCACAGGTTCAAGGCATTCTCCTTTTTCTATGGGAAAAATTGCACCCTTGGGATCGATCCGGGCGGCAGCCCGCCCGTCAAACCAGCTGATCGCACCGCAGTTTGCGTACCGCTGCGGGGTGATGATGCAGACATGGCTGGGAGCAAACGACTGGCAGAGAGCACACCCGTAAAAGACATCAACGTCTTCATCAGTGAGACCCCGGGCACGGGCATCCCGCTCGTCGTATGTTTTTCTGGCTTCCGCATATAACGGTGAAATCTGGTCAGGGTCGGTATAGAAGGTGATCTGGATACGCTCGATGATCGGAAGCTCGTTTTTTAAGAGCTGGGCAAGCACCTTTCCGACTACGACTAGCGAGGTGAACCCCTTGTTATACGCCTTTTTAGATACCCTCACCCAGATATCGTAACGCTGGTTCAGGTGCATAAAACCCTCGATATAGTTCGCGTACTCATGGATACGGCGCTCAATCACCCCTTCAAAATCTACTTCGAGCTGAGGACCGGCTATCTCGATGAGGAGACCCAGCGGGTATTTTTTTCCCGGTTCCATTGCCGGAAGATCGGGGCCCCGCACCGTGATTGCCCCGTCATGCACCGAATCGGGGCTCCTGACTCTGACAAGCTCGAACTTCTCTTTGATATCCGGACCCCCGATCTCGACATACATGTCGTTCTTCCTGATCCTCTCCCCTGCATAGACAAGACCAACATCAACCGGGATATCGTCAAACATTGATTCAGCCCTCCAGATTCCCGATAATAGCGCGGAGGTTTTCGAGCCAGTCCTTGACCGAGATGTTCGAAAACGACCAGCTCGCGTTCGGCTGGTAGGTATTGTCAAGGGTCATTGTCTTTAAGTTCGGTGCAAAATTCTTCAGCCCCGAGAGAATAGTCCATCCCATATAGTACGGGAGACCGGCAAAGATCACAAGGTCATAGGGCTCCCTGCCATCAATGCCGTTCCAGTTGGGATCCGTGAGGCGCTGGCCGACCTCGACTACCGGCATGACCCGGGCTTTTTTATATCCCCGGTTGAGGAGTTCCCGGTTGGTATGACCTGTTGCAATGACCGGAATATCCCCTTTTTCTGCGAGCAGGATGAGAAAATCGATCATCTTCCGGTCGTCAAGATCGATCTCTGCTGCAAGGTGACCAATGACAAGGACCGGATGTTTAGCCCGTTTGATCATCGCGTCTACGATATCCGGTTTCATAATGACCGATGCTTTCTTTGGGCCGGGCACTTCGGCCACCTGCCATGATTCGACCGGAGGCATTACCGACCACCGCCCCCCTTCTTGGCCTGCCATTCAAGAAGCGTGGGATCCGGAATTGGGCGCTCTTTCCAGTTCCGCTCTTTTAAGATCTGCATGATCTCGGTCTTCATCGTGACCGGTATATCAGTAGGAGTCCGGACAAAGAGATCGATATCATCAGGAAGGCATCCCATCATCCGCTTGTGGAGATCCAGATAATGGGTGAGTTTGATTGCCCGTCCACGGGTGGTATCGTTCGGACGCATGCAGAGCTTTGCGATCATCACCATTGCTTCTTCCTTGGTCTCAGCCGCAAAGAAGAGATGCTCGGGGACCGGCCCTACATACACGCTCTCCCCGCTCCTCCGGTCATAGACATACCAGTCCTGCTCCCGTTCCGCTTTTCCCAGAAGCATTCTACGGTATTTTGTCCCGTGGGGACCGACAACCACCGGGATACCAAGCCGCCAGAACCCGGCAGCGATAGCCACCGCTTTTTGGGACATCGCACCCCACGCAACCCCGACCGCCCCTACACGATTGTAAACATAATCAGCAATTTCTTCATAATTGCCCCGTAGGGTGCGCCTTGCAAAAATACTCGCGATCTTGATTGCCGCCCCCGCAATGTGGGCATTTGCTACGCAGGAACCAACATTGACAATACCACCAGCATCGAAGGTTCCGGGATACAACTCGTATGGGGTCTTTCCGTCTTCATTCTTGTACATCCCGATGGATAGGGCTGCACAACCGGAGGTCATATTAATGTACCGGCGGTTCGCAAACTCCATGCACATCTCGGCAACTTCCCGCCCTCCTTTCGGGTAGTTCGAGCATCCGACAAAAGCAACGATTCCGGGGATCTCACCAAGAACGATCGGTCCCCCGACTTTCCGGATCTCGACATCCTGTATAGCTCCCCTTCCGGTCCGGACGCAGAAGGTCTCGCAGGCAGTTTTCTCTGCTGCTGCTGAAGTGATCATGGTATGAATGGGAATTTTCTGGGTGCAGGCCTGCTCGCACCGCCCACAGCCGATACATTCTTCGTACATCTCGCCGAGCATCGCGAGCTTTCCTTTGGCTGCCACCTTCAGGCTTTCTGTGATGTGGAGATCGTTCGGACACGATCGCCGGCAGAGCTTGCACTGGGTGCAGGTCTTTGCGTACTCAATGATCTGCTCGTTGGTGAGGGGGATCTTTGTCTTTTTCCGGAGCGGTGCTACGAATTGGGCAACCCGGACTGCAACCTCCCCCACTTTCTGCGGATCAAGGATCAATACTCCTGTCTCCCGTCCGCTTGTAAGATCGGCGACAATCTCATCAGTCGGGTCACGGGTCCGGTCGGGAAGCCCCATGCAGTTCTTCTCAGAGGTGGCAATAAACGGGGATTTGACCTCGCGGGCTTCAAGAAGGGTGTCGGTCCGGATGCACTGCTCATCCACCACGACCACATCCGGTATCCCGCTGCGGATGTACCGGAGCTGCCACGACATGGGTCCGACGATCTTTGCCGAAGCAGAGTAGCGGGTTACATCAAGTGCAGTGCAGCAGATGCCAGTCACTTCCACCGCGTCCGGCATGCGGGTTTTTCTCAGGTACTCAATGATATGTACCGCAGGCGGGACATTGTGGCCGATAACGAGGATGACAGGTTTTTTAGTATCGATTCCTCCCATCCCGAGAGCAACTAATGGGGTATCGGGTTCAGCTTTGGGAAATCCCAGTGCCGAGGTCTGGGCAAGGTCGGCAACTTCCATGCCAACCTGGTCGATCATGCCTGCGTGCAGGACTTTTGATTCAAAATCAAGGCTGCTGCCTTCCTGACCGGTGTGAGCAACCGCAAGAAGTTGGGTGACCTGTCCCTCAAGATATTCAAGCACGGTCTCAAGATCACTGAGCTTCTCTGGTTTTATGCCGCAGACAAGCCTAGTTACGGGCGCTTCGATATCGATTGAGTTGCCACCGGGATCGAGCTGGAGATCCGCGCCGCAGGTCCGTATGGCATACGTGACCAGCTCCCGTGCATGGCTGATATGGGTTGCCGCACCGATACATGCCGCAAGAAGGACAAAGCGTGACTGCTGCGCAGGCATCGAAATCCCGCAGGCTCCGCGCTTTGTCCCCGTAAGATCGCATTTCCCGAACGTGCAGAAGCAGCAGAGATCGCAAAACGGAAGATAAAACGGTTGATAACGGGAGAGAAGTTTGTGATCCCACGAACGTAATGACGTAAGTGACGGGAACGGTGTCGGCCCCTCCGATTCGGACCAATCATCCCCGGAGATCTTCCCGATAGATAATTCAAGATTATGGATGTTTCCGATATCCGATTCGAGTTCACTGATTTTTAGTGATACGTTCTTTCGGTTCACAAAGATCCCCGTCCCGCCTTTAAGAAGTATGTTAATGCATGAGCCTGTTTAATGTTGCCTCTTTGACATCCGGTACGAATGCGGTGCTTTGGACCGGTTCAGCCATATCCTGCTCTCTTCATGAGGTCGTTCACCGAAAGGACCATCGGGGCATTGTCCGGAAGTTCGAGCAGGGATTGTCCTTTGAGAACTGCATCCTGCACTACGGGGTCATACGAAATCGGGCCAAGGTACTGCTGTTGCGGTGCTACGGGTTCCGGGGTCACAAAGTCGGGAGGGAGCTGGTTTCCTCCAACAACGTAGAAGTGATCGAAAAGGATCCCGACCTCGCGGGCAATCCGGTACGCGCGTTTCACATGCTCAAACGATTTATTCGACGCCCCGACAATATCGAAGATATCGTCAACCTGTGAGACGATCTTCCGGTTCAGGTGCTCGACCCCGGCCGGCGAATCAATGAGGATATACCGGTAATTCCGGGTCATGCGCGAGAGCGCTTCTTTGAGTGCCGAGTCCGGCATGCAGTAACATCCCTCGATCCATTTCGTGCCAACTGCGATGAGGTCGAACGATTCCCCTTCATAGAGTCCTTCTTTCCAGATGCGGGATTCTATCCGCTCGGATGGAGGAATCCCGATGGTTGTCCCACCTTTCCGGATGAATGTGTCGGTCACTAGATCTGAGATGGTTCCTATCCCGGCTTTTTCCAGATCAACGCCAACCATCTCGGCAAGGTTCTGGTCAGGATCTGCATCTACCAGAAGAATCGGCACATCGCCGCGTTGTATGAAGTACCGGGCCATGACGGCAACAAAACTGGTCTTTCCGGTGCCCCCACGGCCAACCGTTACCAGTGTTTTCAACCTGATTCCCCTCCTGCACTTTTCTCATTCCGGCTCCCGAACTTTTCCCTTCCGGAGATAAGGATTTCGACCATCTGCTCAATCGTGTTCATTGCTGGTGTCCCTTCCAGTTCCATAACCGGATCCGCTGTAATGCCGGCTTTCATGACAGCAGGATCAAAGGGAATAGTCCCGATGAGCCGGGATTTGGTGTCCTGCGCAAACTTAGTGACAATGCTTATCTCATGTTCAGACCCTGACCGGTTTCCTGCAAGGAGGATGTTTGGCACGCCGGACTCCCGGGCCATCCGGATAATCGTCCGTGCGGTCTCAAGGGATTTTGCGTTCGCGTCAGTTACAACGAGCATGACGTCGACTCCTTCTGCGGTTCCCCGCCCAAGGTGTTCGAGACCTGCTTCCATATCGAGAACGAGCGCCTCATCGCGGTCAACAATGAGGTGTCGGATAAGGGTGCGAAGAACCGTGTTCGCAGCGCAGGAGCACCCGGAACCCATTGCTTTTACCGTCCCCATAACAAGAAGCCGTGCACCGGAAGGCGTAGAGACCGTATAATCCCGGATGATATCGTCAACAGAAAAGGTAAGCGAGTAGACCCCGGGGAACCCGGTCCTTGTTTTCGATTCTATAAGGGCAGCATTTTCAGAGATGGGAAGGATTGTTGATGCCTCCCGGATGGTAAGCCCAAGTGATACACCAAGGTTCGGGGTCGGATCCGCATCGACAGCGATTGTCCGGAATCCCCGATTGGCAAACGACCATGCGAGGCCTGCGGCAACCAGAGTCTTTCCCACACCCCCCTTCCCTGCAACTGCGATCTTCATGGTGCCTTACCTTGTTTACAGTGGATATTACTGCGGGAGGATATAATATTGGTTGGTTTCCGGTTGATGACATACCGTGAGTCATTTGAATATTCGACATACACTTGTTCACTTTTTCATCAGTTTTTGTCATATGCAGGCACCCCTACCTCAACTGACAAGAACTGATGCCCTGCACTGGCATAACGGACATATACGGGTTGAAATTGCCGGGAAATCCCACAGGCAGCAAGGAGTGTTCCTGCCGAAGCATCTGGGGATGATAAGCTGTTGCCCGGCATTAAACCGCCGTGCTGGTTCCCAAAAGCCCATCGCACTATCGGGGATTGGGATCTTCATTGTTGCTGTGGTTCTGGAATAACTGATATTACGGTTAAAGAGGAGGAGTCCTGCCGGGATTATTTAATAGAATTACCGGAGATATTCCTGCCCGGTATCCGTCAGCGAATAAATGATCCAGTTCCCGTGATATTCACCCTCAATAAGACCGCCCTCTTTTAAGATATTCAGGTGGTAGGAGAGCTTCGAGCCGGACAGGCGGGTGAAGCGGTTGATGACGCAGACACAGAGCGGCTGGTCTTTTATGAGATAGAGGATGGTCAGACGGAGGGGATCTGCCAGAGCATGATATACCCGGCTCTTTACTTCAAGTTCCCGGGGAGAGGGGACCCGGTCAGACAGCGCCTCGAACCCCCCTATCTCTTCTAATTCCTTCTGAATCTGCTCAGGAAGGTCCATCTCTTTTGCCGTTATGGTATCGTTCTCTTTTATTCCGCAGCAGGATTTTTTCTTATGTACCATTTCAAATTAATCTGAAATGAAAAGATATATAATCTTGCCCTGAGTATGTTAATTCAACA
>Ga0194039_1001118_pt1 | contig 14783 bp, 16 predicted proteins | sample JunL228m_MetaG_FD_148679 | JGI IMG/M metagenome (GOLD analysis project Ga0194039, IMG submission 148679) | Anoxic zone freshwater microbial communities from boreal shield lake in IISD Experimental Lakes Area, Ontario, Canada - Jun2016-L227-8m | ecosystem: Environmental > Aquatic > Freshwater >... | reverse complement strand
GTTTCGATGATACCTGCGTCGTTAACCTTCAAGACAAGTTTTGAGTGTCCCTCGTGTCTTGTGGTTGGGGAAATCTCTACAACTTTCGACAATATTATCGCCTCATCTTATGCTGAGTTGTTCATTTCGCGATACCGGTGTAATCCACACAAATCTCTTCTAAGGAGATCTTTTGACCGTACCTAGTACGTTCAGCTTAATTTTACATCTTCCAATTATATATCTGCTTTGCAATTCTCCTGATAGTGCCGATTTCGCGGAAGAGAAGAGAGATAATCCATGTTTTTTCCGGTTTTCCGGGAACTTCTGGGGCGTATTTTTTTAAGAGGTTCATTTATCAGTGTGAAGGTGGAAACGAACTGGAATTCAGATCGGGATCCGGCTCTGAAACAGTGACAGACTGGTTGTCGGAATATATTCCGGGATCCTTGCACAGAGAACCGGGTGATACCTGAACGATTATTGTTTGGGCCGCACCATTACAGGGGATCAAATGGTACTGGGGAAACGTAGTAAAACTGCAGATATGCGTTAAAAAAAGGGGAAATTTACTGGATTTCGCCGTTCAGCTCGACGAAAAGTTCGGCGATTGTTGCCTGGCGTTCAGCGTAGGCATCATGCTGGTGGATACTCTCCTCGTTGGTCTGTTTTATTGTGACGAGGGCATCTCCGGAAAGATCATGGAATTCTGCCAGGACCTTTTTTGCCATCTCCCGCACGCAGTCCTCAACAAATCTCGGGTTTTTATGTGCTGAAAGGACCACGTAACTTTCATCTCCCCGTTTGAGGAGTTCAAAAATCGGGGCGCTCATCGACTCCTTCAGGATATCGATGATCGTTTCGAGTTTTACGTGCTGGTCGTCATCTGTTTCAATGCAGAGAAATCCGCGGCCTCTTTGGTTGTGCGTGGCCATGGGTACCTCGTCAAAGAACTTTGTGATGGTCTCCTTATCGACCTTGAGATCCTCGAGGACATATTGTGCCCGTTCTTTCATGATATTCTGGGCACAGGGGCATGCGGTCATCCCCATCACTTCCGCCCCGATACTCTTCCTGACTATGGGGCTCCGGAATGTTCTCCTGGCAACCGCCCGTGCGTGGACACTGACGACCTCGTGGCAACTGGTCTTGCTGACCGGGGTCTCCCGTTTTACCATGAACTGGCTTCGCATCAGGACCTCGGTGCGGTCGGCATATTCATGACGGTCGAGTAGCTTTCGTGCGACTACACTGCAAAGCTCTTCAATCTCCTTCACATCACCATCAATCGCCTGCTGGAGCACTTCATCGATCACTTCAAAATTTCTTGAGAGGTTTGCTCCTTTGAGACTTCCGGGAAGGTCAACGAAGACATCAAAATTTGAAATGAAAATTACCGGGCGCCTGTCAGGACGGGAGACTTCTACGAGTTTTTTCACATTCTTGACCCCCACCCGGGTCAGATTAATGCGTATATCAGGGCATGTGGATTGAACATCAGGCAGAATGCCCCCAAATCTCGGTTCTGTTGTCTCTTTAATGGTTGATCGCTCTCCAAAAGGGATATAACCCAAGGTACTCTGATTAGTTTTTTTATAAAATATTTATGTGCTTGGTTGCTGATATAAGGAGGAGAGACCATGCTGAAAAAATACTATGAGTCAGATGCGGACCTGAGTGTCCTGTCCGGGAAGCGTATCGCGGTTATCGGGTATGGATCCCAGGGAAGGGGCCAGGCACTGAACCTTCGTGACAGTGCGATGGACGTAATCATCGGGCTCCGCCCGGGAAAAAGCTGGGACGCGGCTACCTCGGACGGGTTCAAGGTGTACCCGGTCATGGAAGCCGTGAAAATGGCTGACGTGGTGCAGATACTCCTGCCCGATGAAAACCAGGCCGCGGTATACAGGGGTGAGGTTAAGCCGTACCTTACGAAAGGGAAAACACTGATGTTCTCCCATGGGTTCAATATTCATTTTGGTCAGATCGTCCCACCCGGGGATGTCAACGTAATCATGGTTGCCCCGAAAGGACCCGGGTTCATGGTAAGGCGGCAATATGAAGAAGGAAAGGGTGTTCCTGCATTGATTGCCGTCCACCAGGACTACACAGGAACTGCACACAAGATTGCACTTGCGTACGCAAAAGGTATCGGCGCGACCCGTGCCGTGGTACTCGAAACCTCGTTCCGTGAAGAGACCGAGACCGACCTCTTCGGGGAGCAGGCTGTATTATGCGGAGGGATAACATCTCTGATCAAGGCCGGGTTTGAGACCCTCGTGGAAGCCGGGTATTCCCCGGAAATGGCGTACCTCGAGGTACTCCATGAAACGAAGCTTATTGGCGACCTTATTTACGAGGGCGGTTTAACGAATATGAGGAAATATATTAGTAATACGGCGCAGTACGGGGATATCACCCGGGGGCCGCGTGTTATCGGTTACGAGTCCCGGGCCGCGATGCGCGAGATACTTGAGGAGATCCAGAACGGTGAGTTTGCAAGGGAATGGATGCTTGAGAACACAGTTAACCGCCCGGTATTTAACGCCCTGACCAAGAGGGACGAAGAGTCCCTTGTAGAAAAAGTTGGTGCGGAAGTCCGTGCCCTGATGCCCCAGTTCAGGCAATAAACAGAATATCTTTTTTTGAAGTGGTATCATACTGACCCTGCCGTTGCAGGGCCGTGGGGATCATTTCGAGCAGAGTGGGTGGGCACTGGCTGATTGAAAAGGGGAAAACCCTCCAACTATGCCCCGGAAACCATGTGAGCCAGATCGGACCCGGGTGGTACTATTTACCCACAATTATTACCCCGGACACCCCTTATACTATACAACTATGGTCGAATCGTATGAGGCACTTTTAAACAAGGCATACTCACATATGCCGGAGGTCAGTGAGTCCCACGAACGGTTTACCGTTCCGGAAACGAAGAGCTATATTGAAGGGAAGACCACCGTATTCGAAAATTTCGTTGAAATTGCAGACGTTGCGAGACGCGATAAGGATCACCTGATGAAGTTCCTCCTTGGGGAACTCGGTACTGCAGGCAAGATCGATGGCAATAGGGCGATATTTAACGGAAAATTTGAAAGCACCCTGATAAACTCCCTGGTCAAGAGCTACGTGGAAGATTACGTGATCTGCTCTGAATGTGGCCGGCCAGATACCCGTCTCGTGAAAGATGACCGGTTCCTCCTCCTGCGTTGTGACGCCTGCGGGGGTCACCGCCCGGTCAAGAAGAGAAAAGCACGAACGGAACCCATTACAAACGAGCTGCAGGAAGGCGCAATTCTTGAAGTTGAGATCCAGTCCGTTTCTAAGCGTGGCGACGGTGTGGTAAAAATGGGGAAATACATCATGTATGTCTCAAATTCAAAGCCGGGTCAGACGGTAAAGGTTAAGATTGCCAGGATATCCGGGTCTATCGTCTTCACGGAACGGGCCGTATAATCTCATACTGACCACAACAACCCTTTATCCCGCAGGCCGTAATTACAGGGCCGGCGTGGCTAAAATGAAATAAAAAAAATGTTTTTTACTGTTTTTTCATGAGTGCAATGAGTTCATCGCAGTGCCCTGAGACCCTGCTGCATGCGTCCCGGATCACATCCAGCGGATCTTTCTTGCCATTTGTGGTTACCAGGAGTTCGGGGTCTGAAAACTGGAATTCTATAACGTATCTGGCCACATCGACATCAGGGTCCTTCAGGATCTCGTCCGTCAGGGTATTCATGAAGGTATGTCCCTCCCCCTGAATAATCAGCCTGGCCTTGTCTTTTTCCAGCTCGAGCAACTTAATATTCATTCACCTATGATTGGGAATGTGACCCCCATAATAGTATTGGTGATATCCCCTCCATGAGCTGGGTGAAAAACAGACCGGGAGCTGTTTTGCCTACGGGGTGCATGATTCGGGTTTCACCCGGGGTCGATAACAGTATGATCCATGAATACCGGTACCCTTGAGTTGCCTGGTCCAGTTACGGAGACATAAACAAAGCACGCCTGAGTCAGTATCGAACCAATGTCAATTGAACTGGAAACATTCCCCGTCTTTTCCAATGTGGGGGAGGTCCCAGCTGATTGCATGACTCATATGGACGCACCGGAAATCCCCTGCTTCAAGGTCCGCTGCCATCTGGCATGCCTCTTCATAGCTCATATGTTTGTAGACGTGGTAGCCCCTCGGTGCCAGTGCGTCAACAAGAAGGAGATTGGCCTGCGAGAGCAGTTTTCTGCTATGTTCAGGAATATCCGCCCGTGTATCTGCCGTGTATCCGATTGTTACATCTTCATGGGTGATAACAATCCCACAGCTGTAGACCGGAGGGTGGTTTACCTCGACCAGGGTAAAGGTTATTCCGAAAAGGGTGAACGGCTCATATACCTCAACCGGGTTATGACGAAACGACATGAAAGAAAAAATGCCCCCGCAATACTCGAGAACCGGCGGGGCCGCGTAGACAGGAGGCAGGTCCTGAACACGGTAGAACTCACCATACCCCATAAAATGGTCATAATGCCCGTGGGTCCATATCACCGCGTCAATATGTGGTGAACCGCACCGGAGTAACTGCTGGCGGAGGTCCGGGGAGGAATCAATGAGGATGTTCTTCCCGCCATGTTCCACAAGGAGGGACGTTCTGAGCCTCGTTATTCCGGTTTCCTGCGCATGTGAACATTGCGGGCACCTGCAGCCAATCTTTGGCGTGCCTGTTGCATCCCCGGTTCCCAGCAGCGTAATCTTCATACTACAACCAGTTAAGGTTCCGGATAACGCCCCGGCTTTTCACCATCTGGATTCCTTTCTCAATATCGCTCTGTTCAGGGGCTTTCCGGCCATCCATGATCGATGAGAGTAATGCCTCTTTTACCAGCATGCGGAGGTCTGAACCCGAAAGTCCTTCTGTCTGGGCAGCGAGGTAACGGAAATCGCAATCGCAGCCAAAAGAATGGGTGATCTTTTTCAGGATCCGCTCCCGCATCTCTTCACTGGGCAGCGAAAACTCAACGACCTCGTCAAACCTGCGCCATGCCGCCTCGTCGAGAAGCTGGGGGTGGTTCGTGGCGCCGATGAGGAGCACCCCGTTTTTCACGAGGTTCATTTTATCGATGTTTTTCAGGAGGGAGTTAACGGCCCTTTTCATGGCGCCATGGTCATCGGTCACCCTGCTCTTGGCCACGTAATCAAACTCGTCGATAAACAGGATACAGGGTGAAAGTTTTTTCGCAAATTCGAATATCCTGTCGATATTTTTCGAGGTCTCCCCGAGGTATTGTGATGTGATCATCGAGAGCCTGACCTCGAGGATGGGCATATGCATGGCATGGGACATCGCAAGTGCAAGCGATGTCTTTCCTGTCCCCGGCGGGCCTACGAATAACAGCTTTCCCACCTCGTGGATCCTGTGTTTCAACAGGAATTCACGGTGAAGAATAGCCACCCCCATTTTTGCGATGATGTTTTTTTGTTCTGATGTGCAGACCAGGTCATCGATCTGCTGCTCGATCTCATCAGGTGCATTGATGATAATAAGGTCCATTGCAGCCCGCAGGCGTTCATCAGCAGCGATTATCTCTGATATTTTCGCGTCAAGGTATGACCTGCTGTCCTCAAACGGTGGGTTCTGGGACTTTACTTCACGATATGAAATCTCGGAAGAGTCAAGATTCTCAAAATAAAATGCCAGAGCCGGGTTCTTTTTTATGTAGGGCATGCCCCCGTGGCCCAGGTACCATTTCGCTGCCGCCTCAAGTGCCGGTATCCGAAACCTCTGTCCAAACTCCTCGTAGATTACTACCGGGTTGTCCGCGACTTTTCCGCGCGGGTCGTTGATCAGAAGTACCCGCCGGATTGTACTTTCATTGACCATAACCGGCCTTTTAATTCCGGACGCAGAACCGAGTCCGAACATGATCCTGTGCTCCGGCGTAAGGTCATTCACATCCAGATTCGGGTTCTGGTTGAATATTTCTGCGCAGAGGAGCACATCCAGAATTTTCAGGGTCTCGTCGTCTCCAGACATGGCTGTAACCTTTAATATTCAATCTGGCATCGGATAAGAGTATCTCATGCCGTTGTCACAACACAGTGATCTTCAGTAACGATGACGGTATGTTCATGCTGCGAGACGAGGGAGCCGGGGACGTCCGACAATACCGGGTATGCGTGGACCACACCGGAGCGGATAAGGGTTGTGAGGGCGATCTCCGGCTTGTTATCCGGGAGCCACCGCTTTGCGAAGGGCAGACCCTGCCGTCCGCTGACCGCCTCCAGGACCTTCCTTGCCGTGGCGAGTCGCACCGGCTTCTGGGAAATCTGCTGGAATATCTCAACCCGCTTTTTCTCGCTTACATGGCCTGACCCGGTCGTTGCAAATGGTTCAATAGCAAAAACCATCCCCTCTTCAAGCACGGCCCCCCCCTGTATTGCAACATTGGGGATGCTCGGGGACCTGTGCACGACAAACCTGCCGAGACCATGACCGGTGAGGTTTGCGATTGGCCGGTAACCCCTGCCTTCTATTTCGGACTGGATAGCGAACCCAAGTTCTCCTACGGTCGCACCCGGGCGCACCTTATCAATAGCCCGGGATAGAGCTTCCCGGGATGCGTCCACGAGGAGCCCGTTGTTTCCAAGGTCGACGGTAATAGCCGTATCTGCGATATAACCATCGAAGTGAACCCCGAGGTCGAGCTTGACCAGGTCCCCGGGTGCAAATACCCGTTCATCTCCGGCTGATGCAGTGTCATGCGCAGCATCTTCGTTCAGGGAGATGTTTAGTGGGAATGCAAGGCCTGATTCGCCTGAAGAGGCCATATCCTCGATGAACTCAATAACCTCAAGGTAGGGTGCACCCGGCCTGATCTCCATGGCCCCTTTCCTGATTACCGATGCAGCAAAAGCCCCGGCCTGGCAGTATTTATCGAATATTTCGTCCTCCAATATGATCACCTGAGTATAAATTCACGGGGAAATTGTGTAAAAGAATCAAACCCTGCTATTGTGACTGCCCCGGTATTCTCGAGACGCACCCCGCCAATATCCCGGTAATAGAGCCCCGGTTCAATGGTCACGACATTTCCGGCAGCAAGTGCCCCCCCGGCCGGGCCAAGTGTCGGCTGCTCGTGGACTTCGAGGCCGACCCCGTGGCCGAGGTTATGGGTGAACCCCTCAGTACCGGTTCCATATCCCTTTTCAGCGAACAGGTCGACAACCGCCTGGTGGACTGCTGAGCCACCTAAACCGTGCCTTACCTGGGACATACCGACGTCCTGGGCCTCCAGAACGGCATCATACATCTCAAGCAATTCGGCGCTTGGTTCCCCTCTTACAACCGTCCTTGTCATATCCGTGAAATACCCGCTCATATCGTCCGCAGGGAATGTATCGATCACAATCGGTTCTGATTCCATAAGAGGCCCGATGCCGAGAGCGTGTGGGAGGGCTGTATCCTTTCCGCAGGTGACAATCGTATCGATGGCATGACACCCGTAATCCATCAGGGTCTTGTGGATCAGAGACCTGACCTGTTCTGAAGTAACCGGGCTGCCGTCGTGATATAGGACTCCTTTTTTCGGGCTGCTTGCTCTAATCAGGGAAATTGCCTGTTCCATCGCGATATCGGTTGCGGCCTGGACATTTCTGATCAGGTTGATCTCTTCATCTGATTTAATTGCCCGGGCATTCTCGACCGAACCGGAGTCGAGGGTGACTTCGCAGAGCGATTCAAGTTCATGTCCAATCCCATAGGGAAACGAAGCGGGTACGAGGATCCGGTGTCCGGCATGATTTGCAATCATTTTTGCATAGGCGCGGTTCTTCACCGGTTCATCCTTGATAATGTCCAGGAGACCTGACTCCCCCCGGGTCATCACCGCGGCAATCGCTTCCCTCGTTGCACGTTCATATTCCATCTGGCCGATTACCATGAACCCTTTTTCACCGGGTTTTTTGATATAGACAAAAGGGTCTTCGGTCCGGAACCGGGTAAGATACCTGATATCTGCATTTTGTGACGAGCCGAATGCAACATATGCATCAGCACCAGAACGCCTGATCACGTCATCCAGCGAGTCCATGGGGGAATATTCGCGGTAAAACCACAAGTACTTTTATGATGACGGTTGACCTATGTGTGATGGAAGAGAAGGCAAAAGAACAGTTTAAATTAAAATTTTATGCGCTCACTATCCTGTTGAACGTGATTATCCTCGTAGCCGCTTTTATTGTAATTGCCCTGTTCCTTGCACCTGTGCCGTTCAAATATTATCTCCCGCCCGTACTCCTCGTCCTCGACCTTGTGATGATCTATGTCTTCGTAAAAAAATACCGGGAAACGAAGTTATGGCTCGCCGAGCACCAGCAACCAGGTAAGAAACCGGAAACAGAGAAAAAAGAAAGCTGAGGTACCGTAATCCATGCTCCAGAAGATGAAGGATGAGATTGAACTTCTTTCAAGGCATGTTCTTGTAATCAGGGCTGTCCTGGAGCACCAGCCGATAGGCATTATGAAACTATCGGAGCTGCTTGACCTTCCGTTTCACCGGATACGCTATTCACTCCGTGTGCTTGAGCACCTGGGTTATATCAGGGCAACACCTGCCGGTGCAACGGCAACCCCCCAGACAGAAGATCTCCTGCGCCACCTGGATGACAACCTCGACGATCTCATTGGCCTTCTTGAATCCATGAAACTGGAACCCGGCGAAGAAACGGACAAATGACGGAAAAACAGCGTTTTTTGTATTTTTGTTGTCCATCGTTCCAACAGTTACTTTTAAAAGGGCCCACAAAGAATCTATTAGGACACAACCAATGTGCCTCCCTAACTCAGTTGGTAGAGTGTCGGACTGTTAATCCGAATGTCACAGGTTCGAGCCCTGTGGGGGGCGCTCAATCTCTATCCGGGCCCGTAGCTCAGTCCGGTTAGAGCGCCCGGCTCATAACCGGGCGGTCATGCGTTCGAATCGCATCGGGCCCATTCTGGATGATTTTGTTTTTGAAAAACTTTCTATGGATAACGGTTAACAGAACCGTATGAAATGCCCCGTATGTGGCGGTGACTGTGTTGACACAGCTCATGATATCCTTCTGAACACGGGGCAGGTCTTCTCCCCCTGCCCCGACTGCCAAGGCAGGGTGCTGGATAAAAAGGCCCCGTTAAAAAACCGCTTTTACGAGCCCCCCTGTTCCTGCGGGAAGAGGTTTATCGACGAAGTTTTTGCGCATAGTTACGTGGTCATGATCGAGGAAGGCCTCCTGTCCGGGACCGAACCCCTTGCAAAGGTCGGTATGCCGCTCATCCATCCCGGCTTTGTCATGCGGGAGCCCCCATACCTTCCCCCACGGTCACTGGTGCTGGTATCCGCAATGGTGACCCCTGGTGTGGCAGCACGCCTTGTCAGTGAAGTCCCGGAAATCAGGGGTGTCGTCAGGAGCGGTGATTTCGTCCCCGGGATCGCAGGTCCGGAACCTGGTGGAGTGCCAAGGACTTATGAGCTCCTTGCCGGGTGTGACGTGCGTGCGAGTATTTTCCCGACCTCCTCCGGTCCCCTGGTGTTGTACCAGCAGCAGTCACAGATCCATATTGAATTTCCCCGGAATTACAACCCGAAAATTGAATCAGTTGAGCGGAAAATCACGCTCAATACCCAGTGGTTTGTTGACGCTGCATGTGGTGTTGGAACGCTCGGGCTGACTGCAGCACGGCTTGGTGTGCCGCATGTCGTAATGAACGATGCCTGGTTTTCTGCCGCGTTCTGGTCTGCATTCAATATTTCCATAAATAGCGAATTTCTTGCGGTTGACGAGGTGGTCATGCACAGGACCTACGAGGAGATCAAAGCCCGGCCGGTTGGCAACATGCCTGAAAAGATTGCTGAAACCCGGGGCAGGCAGAGCATCGAGGTGTACCAGGGGGACCTGGCCGAACTCTACCGGGTACTTCCCGGTGTCCCGGTCCTTACTGCCCTCGATCTCTTTAATAAAGAGGATAAGGGGTTGATACAGCGCATCACCGCCCTTTACCGGGAACATGTCAGCGGCGAGGTATTTATCCCCTGAAGTGTGCATTAAATATGGGGACTAGCCCGGGTGGCCCGGCGTCACTTGTAACCCGAAACCGTCGGTATGCGGGGGGCGAAGTTTGAGGAAGGCAACAGCGGGCTGCTGGAGCTGTTAGTATCCTGACGTAGAAGCCTCGTCCTGTGAGGTCGGTGGACAGGTATCAAAACTCCGGAGGGAGTGGCGACCTGCAGCCGCAGAGACCGGTCCAGGCCCGGAAGGGAGCAGACTTACTGTGGACATTCGGCGCCCACAGGGTTGCGGGGTGGAGAAAGGGTTCTTCAGTGAATGCAGCAGCGTATTGTCGACCGATAACGTGTCCCTAACTTTGCGTTAACCATGTCGAAAGTCACCATTGTCGGAGCAACAGGTAATGTCGGAATGTTTGCTGCTCATGCAATATCTGAAATTCCGTATGTCAGCGAAATCCTGCTCCATGGCAGGCCGGGAAGGGAAGAACTCCTTGACGGAATTGCCCATGACCTGATGGACTCTTTTGCCGCCTGTGGGAATTATACAAAAATCGACTGGACTACAGATATTGAAGAAGTCAAAGGGTCAGAAATTGTCGTATTTACGGCTGGAAACGCACGGGTACCTGGCCAGAACCGGCTCGACCTCGCACTCCAGAATGCCCACATCGTAGCAGGGCTTGCAGAATCTATTGCAAAGGTCGCTCCAGACACAAAGATCTTTATGATCACCAATCCTGTTGACGTGATGACGTCGGTCGCGCTAAAATATTCAGGGCTGCAGCCACAGCAGGTATTCGGCCTTGGTACGCATCTTGACTCCATGCGGCTGAAATCGTTGATCGCCTCGTATTTCAGGGTACACCCGAGCGAAGTGCATACGCGTATTATCGGGGAGCACGGGGACAGCATGGTCCCGCTCTGGTCGGCAACTACAATCGGGGGGATCCAGATCAGCAACCTTCCTGCATTTTCCCGTATCCCCATCAGGGAGATGGTGGAATCTGTTAAAAACAGCGGTGAACTGATAATCAAGGGCAAAGGTTCGACCGTATATGGGCCGGGTGAAGCAATTGCAACCCTTGTAAAGACGATCCTTGGTGATGAAAACCGGATCCTGACGGTATCAGCGTATATACGGAGAGAAGTCCACGATATCGGGGACGTCTGTATCAGTGTCCCGGCGCGGGTGAACCGCAGCGGTGTATTTCCCGTCACTATCAAAATTGATGAGTCTGAAGTTGTCCAGTTCCGCGAGTCGGTGGAGAAGATCAGGACGATAACCCAGCAGGTACTGCAGGCACTCGGGAAGGATAAAGCCCCTAATAGCCCGAAAATTTAAAAAATCATTTCCTAAAAGGGCATTAAAAAAAGATATGAATCCTGTTATGTGAATTCGTAATTGGTTACATCAGGGTAAGTTCAATGATCTCTGCCCGTTCGACGCCTTTCAGGCCGCTAAGTTTCGCCTCAACGGCATCTGTCTCGCCGCCCTGATCGCCGACCACTACAACAAGTTTCAGAGCCTTTAAACCAAATCCGATCGGTTCTTCTACTATCTGTTGCACGCGGGGGAGGACCCGTTTGATCTCCGCTTTGAGTGCCTCGAGGTCAACCTCCGGGGATTCCGGCATTACCCTGAGGATCAGTGCGACGTCTCCCATCGCTTATGGGCCCCCGAAACCGCATTTTGGGCATGTATACGGGATACTCTGTTCTCTACACCGGTAGCATCTCTTGATGCCGTAACCACATGAAGGGCATCCGAATTCTGTGGCGCCTTCTTCTGCGAGTGGAGCACAGCATGATGTGCATTTCTTGTCTGACATGGTAACTCCTGAGATTCCTTATAACTTCTCTTTTTAAACAATTAAAAGGTTGTACCGATCCTCGTACCTTCTACCAGTTCTCCCCTGAGCAACGCCTGGACCCTTTCGATTGTTCTTCCATTCATGATCAGCGTTCTGACGCCGTGATCAAGGACAAACCGGATGAAACCCAGGTCCACCTCCTCGCATGACATGGGTGTAGTAACCTGTTGTATGGGTGAGTTCCCCTTCATGATCCCATCAACCGATTTCAGGACCACGAGGTCGAGCCTCAAGCGGTATGCGACCCATGCGGCGATGGTGTCGGATGTAATATCCCAGCGGTGCGGAAGTGGGTCTTCGTTCTGCAGCAGGGCATACGGGAGCAATACCGTCGGGCGCCCCGGTACCTGCAGGACCGGACTGGTGCTGATCCCGAATGACGAGATATACCAGCCATATTGTTCCATACCAAGGACTGCCATCCAGTGGCTCTCTTCATCCGGGACATTTAATGTCCTTACAAGGTTTGCAAACGGGCCTCCACCGGGAATGATAAGGGCGGGTCCTGGTGATGAAAGGAGGGCGCGGGAGATCCCCGGCACCTGATCGATCAGGCTCCCGCCGATTTTCATCACAAAAGGCCCCTGCATGGGTAAAGATCTATATCGTCAGCTTATTAAAACCGGACTGCGACCAGAAATGGTGAGGCTTCTCCCGGTATTCCTTCTGTTTTGCCTTATGATACCCTGTGTTGCGGCAATTGCTATTACGGAGTTTTGCCCTGACACCTATCTGAAGGACGACCCCGATGAATATATGGTCCTTTCAGGGACGGGAAGCCTGGATGGTGTCCTGATATCAGATGGTGAGGGGGGTTTCCGGTTCCCGCCGGGATCGCGGATAGATGGCCGGACCACTATTACCTATAACGGCATGGCATACACGGGTGTGCATGGTCGGTTGCCGGATTTTGAATTCTACAATTACTCCCGCGATGTTCCGGATGTCATTCCGGCCGGGGCTTTTCGGCTCGCCAACGCAGGGGACGAGCTGATGCTCTATGACCATGACACGTTGATACAAAAGGTGTCGTGGCCCGCCGATGTTAAACCAAGGGAGGGGCAGGTCCATTTCCTGGACAACGGGGTATGGGATACCCGTGTCCTTATGCTTGGACAGTCCCGGATTGCTCCTGCGAATTTCTCCGGCGTTCCAGGTGTCTGTTTCGTGTCACCGGATTGCTCGCTTGAACTCTATGAGAATTGTATTGACCAGGCGAAGACCGAAATCCTCCTGAACGTGTATGAATTTTCAAGTCCGGAAATGGCAGATGCACTTATCAACGCCCGGAAACGGGGTGTTAATGTGACCGTCCTGATCGAGGGCGGGCCTGTCGGAGGGATATCCCCGGAAGGGAATACAATCTTCGACCAGCTCACGAGGAACAAAATTCTGGTCTTCCGGATGGGGACTTTTGGTGACAGCCACGCCCCCTACCGGTACGACCACGCAAAGTATATCGTAGTAGATTCGTTGTACCTTTTTATCACCAGTGAAAATTTCAAAGGGAACGGGTTTCCCTCTGAGGGGAAATCCGGAAACCGGGGCTGGGGTGTATGTCTCATTGACCCGGGTGTAGCGACGTATTTCAGGGGGGTATTCCTGGCTGACCTGAACGGGAAGGGCATCAGCGCCATGACCGGGAAGAGCGGGACGCTTGAGACCGGTGGAACCGTGTCTCATACCAGGGAATTTTCACCATTGCGCTTTGACGGCGCGAAGGTCACACCAGTACTTGCCCCTGATACCAGTTACCTCGTTACCGATCTCCTTCGTTCTGCAACAAGCGAAATCGATATCGAGCAGGCCTATATCAGTAACGAATCAAAGAGTGTTCCAAACCGGTACCTTGCGGAAGCGATCAACGCGTCACACCGTGGTGTCCGTGTGAGGGTATTACTCGACTCCTATTGGTTTAACACGGAAGGTGAGGACGATAACGATGAAATGATGGCGTATGTCAACCAGGTAGCAGTAGCTGAACATCTCCCGCTTGAAGCACGGTGTGCAGAACTGGAACGAAATGAGCTGGAAAAAATTCACAACAAGGGAGTTATTGTTGACGGGAAAAAAGTTCTTGTCAGCAGCATCAACTGGAATTATAATTCCCCGACGTTCAACCGCGAGGCCGGGGTCATTATCGAACAGCCGGAAGCGGCCCGGTACTACACGGCTGTATTTGAGGATGACTGGGGCCAGTCCACCATGTCCGGGAAAGCCCAGGGTACTACGACAGAATATTTAAAAATCGGAATAGCCGTTATGGTGGTTGCGCTGCTACTGGTACTGTACTGGCGACGGAAAAACCCGTGAACTGTTGCCAGCCTGGAAGGGGATAATTATGCGGATAGTCAGGTCGGTCCAGTCCAGAGTCTGCGTGGATGGTTCCATGTTGAAAGAGTACCTCCTCGATGAACCCCTGACCGAGGAATTCCTGGCATTCCTGAAACATTTCGGTTCAGTCCGGTTTCTGCCCCAGCTGAAAAAGCCCTACTTCTCCTTCGAACAGGAAGATTTCATATCAATTAAGGGCTTTATCGGGGATCCCGATGTCGAGGTCCGGTACCGGAAGGAGTTCGGGGACCTCACTGCGGACTATTTCCACCTGCTCCTGTTTTACTTTCGTGAAGGAGAGGGCGGGGTTGAAAAGCTGCAGTCTATCGGGATGACAATCAGGAGAAAAATGGATGTTCGCATAGGTTCTCACCGGAAAACATCCGGATAATAAATCAACGTAAACGGGGAATCCGCCAGTAATTACTACTGAGGATAGCGAAAAACCCAAGCTTACATTTTTATCTTAGAGTATCGAATTAAAAATATGGACACATTCCGGGACTACTTTTTTCATCAACAATATTCGACATTGGAGGAATTGGGAGACCGATTAGG
>Ga0194039_1001117_pt1 | contig 14795 bp, 14 predicted proteins | sample JunL228m_MetaG_FD_148679 | JGI IMG/M metagenome (GOLD analysis project Ga0194039, IMG submission 148679) | Anoxic zone freshwater microbial communities from boreal shield lake in IISD Experimental Lakes Area, Ontario, Canada - Jun2016-L227-8m | ecosystem: Environmental > Aquatic > Freshwater >... | reverse complement strand
TTATCAGACCTGCACCTTGGCCATAATAATATCATCCGGAACTGCAGGAGACCGTTTAATAACGCGGAGGAAATGGACCGTGTACTCATCAGCAACTGGAACCTGACTGTTGGAGAGTCTCATGAGGTCATCTACCTGGGGGATTTCCGATATGGGAGCGGGACCCCTCCGGCATCAGAATACCGGGATCATTTGAATGGCCGTATCACATTCGTCCGTGGAAACCATGATACCGATATCCCGGACGCAATTCCATCGCTGCAGGTCTGTTATCAGGGGGATAAATTCCTCTTCATCCATGACCCGGAAGAGGCCCCACCGGGGTTTACCGGGTGGACCGTGCATGGGCATTATCATAATAATGACCTGAAACGTTTTCCTTTCATCAACTTTGGAGACCGGCGGGTCAATGCCAGCTGCGAGCTGACGGGGTACCGGCCCGTCAGTCTCAAAACAATTCACACATTGATTCAGAAATATTCAGGCACTGGTGACCTGGCAGTAATGCCGCGGCCGGAAGAGGCAACAACAAAAAAATAGTTCGCCAGGACAATCACGAAATGATCACGTTTTTTTACATTTTTTGACCCTGATTATCCCGAAAACCAGGCAGGAAGGAATTGTCGGGATCCATTTTTTTGTAAAACCCCCGTTGCAAACTACGTCCACAGGCCGTACTATTTTTAACAAATCCGGGGGATTTTTCATCCCTGGCATTCAAAAAAAAGATTCTTCGAAAAGACCGCCGGACCCGACGCCCCGCATCAGGTCACACCCACAATTAAAAGTTAAACGGACAGGTTTCTTCCAGGTAGTTTTTATGAACTGGGCAAATGGGTATTCCCGCCAGGCACCCAAACCGCCCCTGGCCGCTACAGCGGTTACGTGAAGGTCCACCAGTCGAAACATGATTGTTAGCGATGGAAAGAGAAGACGGGACCCCCGGGCTTTGGCCCTTTTTATTGTCCCAAATTCCCGCCCAACCAAAAAAACGTGCCACTCATTTCAGGCCTGGACGCATGTTTCGATCCCGGATCTACCTGAATGAGGAACGGAGCGTTTTCCGGGCCATTTATCCCAAAAATAAGTGGGGTATCGGCATTGGGCCGTCCACTACTAACCTCCTTTCTGGTCGTGCTCGTATTTTGAGTCCTAACAGGCGTAATTATCGCCAGTTTATTAAAATAACTGCGCATAAGCCTTATTCTAAAACAACCCCGGTATTTCGTTGTTTTGCCCGGATCCGGAACCGGAATGAAGCGGAATTAGTTACATTCTGCCGTTACCAGGCATGGGAATGACCTGAAACGAGTTCGTTGGCGAACCTTGGGAATTTTGACGTTGCATCCTTCTATCAACTGTTGAAAATGTATCAGGGTCCCGTAACTACTGCATCAACAAAAAAAGGATATTTCCGGACTCCAACCGTACCACACACCCCTTTTCAGGCAAGGGCGCAGAGTTTTTGTCCTTGGTAAAATTGGAGAAATGATCTTTTTCAGAACTCGTCTTTATGATAGAGGGCATGGTGCGGACATGCATCCATACACCGGCCACAAAGAACGCAACGGCCTTCCCGGACGCAGATCGCCCATTGATCGTCGAAGTAGAAGACTTCATGGGGGCAGACACTCACGCAGGCACCGCAGTCCACACACTCCGTCCCATCAAGAATGATCCCATGTTCCAGGACCCTGACGGTTGCCCCGAGACTTGCAAGTTTCTCCTTGATGACCTTACAGGACTCGTCCGGGATGTCAATCAGTGCCTCGCCTTCGGATGAATCGATAATTGCCCGCTCAACATTGATCAGCACCCCGGTGTCCTTTACCACCTGTGCAATGATCGGTTTCTGGCCGGCTTTTTTTGAAAAGTTGACAAGGAGTTTCATTTGAGCCACCTCCCACCGATCAATTTGCCCAGGTTAATCGCGGTGAGCATTGCCACCACGTGCATATCCTGGTCAACAACCGGCATCGCACTGATATTATGACGTTCAAGTTTCTGAACGGCAATATCCACTGGTTCATCCTGCGTGGTCGTCACTACTTTCTTTTTCATGATATCCCGCACCAGTGTAGCTTTTCCCGGGTTCGCTACCGCTTTCGAAATATCGTAGGTTGTCACAATTCCAACCAGCAGCCCGTTACTGTTGATCACGGGGAGGTGGTTTGTCTCTCCTTTCAGAAGTTTCTGCGCTGCTGCCCTGATCTCCTCGGTCTCCCCGACCGAGACCACCCGCTTGTCCATGATATCCAGTACACGCGGTCCGAGCACGGACTCATGCATGGGCTTCACCCGTGTTTCGGGACTTATTGGTCGGGTAGGTAGTACAAGGGTCATCTTCCCCTGCTCCACCCACGATTTGAGCATTTCTGCAACTCCTTTCGCCTTCCGGTAACTGGAAAGCGATGAAGTCCGTATTTCTTCACCATTAATCTCGACGGCGCCACTCCGGAGTTCTGCATAATTCACTTTCCTGATGACGGGCCGGTTCCTGCTCGGTATGCCATAGTCAAGGAGGTCAACCGCGATATCTTCGTCCCGAACAGCGGTGCTCCGTACAACATCCAGGTCAATAACCGGGATCGGAATCCCGACTCCCAGGTACAGGGTCACACCGTAACCCTGCATCGTTGCAGCCCGGACGAAGTCCTGTGACATCTCCTTCATATTGCCGGTGACCATCAGCGTGCCAAACCCACCTGCAGGTGAGTTCTGGGTCCCTTCACCGACGACCATCCCCTGCGCACCCCCGATGAATATCGGAACCCCACTCCCGATCATGCGGAGTTTTGGGTCATTCGAAAGGGGGTTTAACACCCCTGCGCCTGAAAATGTAATATTTCCTGAATTAGGAAGGAGCATCCCCATGTAGGTATGGAGGACACGGTCGGTTGTATTGATCGCCGCGTTATACCGCTGGTAGGCATTCCGGGGGTTACACATGATCGCCTGGTTCAGGTGCTCGAGGAGCAGGTCCGTCGTGATAGTCCTCCGTGGGTAACAGTCAGTCCCCCGTGACATCGCCCTGAGCTCGACCGATTTTCCCGCGATAAAGTCCTCGATAACATGGGCCCCGCCGTACTGGTCCTCCCGCGTTGTTGACTGCTGGGTAGCCCCGATATAGGTATCAACCGCTGCAAGCCCCCCGTATGCCTCGACATCGTTTAACCATATCCGCTCCATGCGGATGGGTGGTTCTGCATGGCCAAAATTAAAAAAAGCGCCTGATGAACACATCGCACCGAAGGTCCCGGTGGTCACGACATCCACTTCCCGGAGCGCTTCATCCTCCCCTAGTTCGGCGACAATTCCGGGCATCGCATCCGCAGTGACCACCCGTGCATTGCCATCCCGTACCCGTTCATTGATCAGGTCAATGGACTTCTTCATACCTGTACCTTCATTTTCAAGAATATTTATAGGTTAAGTATATTACTCATAGTAATATAGAGTATTTAAACTCACCAACCCATACCGGATTATGGACATTCGCGGGTTTATTTCCGGGATGGAGGTGGTGGCACCGCCCGGCCTTGCAGAAGAATTCGATACGGGCCGTATTGGCCTTATTATTGAAGGAAAAAAGGATATTAACCGGGTCTGTTGTGCGCTTGATGCCAGTTTCCGGGTAGTTGAAGAAGCGGTACGACAACAGGCAGATATGCTTGTGGTGCATCACACCCCGATCTTTCACCCGGTAACTGCCGTAAGGGGGCCACTGGTATCGTTGCTTAGGCCCGTGCTTGCTTCAGGGATGAATATTTTCGTGATGCACACAAACTTCGACCATGCACCATTGGGTGTCAACGATTCCCTTGCCGGACTCCTCGGGCTCACCAATACCACCCCGATGGCCCTCGGCCTTGTCGGGGACTGCCAGCTGGTCCCTGACCAGATTGGAAAAATTCTTCATTCGCCGCTCAGGGTCTGGGGTGAACTGCATTCCATCCGCCGCCTGGCCGTTGTTGGCGGGAGCGGTTTCGATATCGGTTTAATACAGGAGGCGTTGAGTCTCGGGGCAGATGCCTTCCTTTCGGCGGAGGCAAAACACTCGGTCATCAGGGAATCGCCACTCCCCCTGGTTGAAGCAACACATTATGCACTTGAAGCCCCGGCCATGCAGATGCTTTCGTCACGCATGGGGTGGCACTATATCGATGACCCACCTGACATGGTCCCGATCCAATGAGCAGCACACCGGAACAGGATAGGCAGGATATCTGGGGTACACTGGAAAGGGACCATTCACTTTCGATCGAGCTGCAGGAAGAGATCCTTCGGGTATATGGCGAGCGTGGGAGGAAGGCGATCCTTGCGGTGGATGAATCCCGTATCAAGAGATACCTGGATTTCTTTGTCGTCGTTGGCACCAGCGATGAATATGTAGTAGAAGATGAGTTCTGTGCCTGCCGTGCCCAGGTATATCGCGGCGGCTCCTGCTGGCATGTGCTGGCAGCAAGGATTGCGGAGCTTACCGGCAAGTATGAAGTTGTCGATGAATGGTACATGGAGACGCTGAAATGATCGCGATCCCCGGGTCCCAAACACTATTTATCGGAAAAACTCCAATATTTAAAGAGTAACGTGGTTTTTCATGCTCGAAGAAGAATACCAGCTTGATTATTTTAAACAGAACGGGCTTGTCAGGAAGGTCTGTACGAAGTGCAGCTCTGGGTTCTGGACACGTGACCCTTCCCGCGAGATCTGCGGCGATGCTCCCTGCGAACCGTATAGTTTTATTGGAAACCCGGTGTTCAGGCGGCATTCCATGGAAGAGATGAGGGAAGCATACCTCTCATTCTTCGAACGAAACGGACATACCCGCATCGGGAGATACCCGGTTGTAGCACGGTGGAGGGATGATATCTACCTCACGATCGCGTCAATTGCCGATTTCCAGCCGTATGTTACCGCAGGGATCGTCCCTCCGCCAGCAAACCCACTGACTATTTCCCAGCCCTGTATCAGGTTAAACGACCTGGATTCTGTCGGCAGATCGGGCCGGCACTTAACCCAGTTCGAGATGATGGCACACCACGCATTCAACAGCCAGGACACTGAGATTTACTGGAAAGACCGCACGGTTGAACTCTGCGATGAGTTTATAAAATCCATTGGCGGCGACCTGCAAAAAGTCACCTACAAGGAACACCCGTGGATAGGCGGTGGGAATGCCGGACCCAGTGTCGAGGTGCTGATCGGTGGCCTCGAAGTCGCCACCCTTGTGTTCATGAACCTCGGTCGCAATAAGACAGATGCCCCGGGGATCGACCTGAACGGGGAGATGTACTACCCGATGAAGAGCAGGATCGTGGATACCGGCTACGGGCTTGAACGTTTTGTCTGGGCATCCCGTGGTTCCCCGACCATCTACGATGCCGTCTTCCCGGAAATGGTCTCCCGGGTCATGGAGGCAGCAGGGATGGAACACCTGCTCGAGGATGCAGAATATACAAAAATTCTTTCCCTCAATGCCCGGTATGCAGGCCTGCTCGGGGATATTTCGGGAGCAAACCTCTTCCAGCTCAGGAACAAGGTCGCTTCTGCAATTAACGTCCCCCCCGACAAGCTCGACCGCATGATCGGCCCCATCGAGAAGGTCTATGCAATCGTGGACCATACCCGCTGTCTCGCCTACATGCTTGGCGACTGCATCGTCCCATCCAATGTCCGTGAAGGGTACCTCGCACGGCTTGTCATCAGGAGGACACTGCGGATGATGAACGACCTGAACATAAAAGACGGTCTTGCCGACCTGGTAGAGGAACAGATTAAAATTATCGGGCCCCGGCAGTTTGAACAGGACGTCCTGGTGATCCGGGAGATCATCGACCGCGAAGTGGAGAAATATGCCCAGACCCTCGAACGTGGATCAAAAATTGTCCAGAGAGTGGCCCGTACCTACAAGGCAAAATCAGAACGGGTGCCCCTCAAAGAGGTTATCACGCTCTACGATTCCCATGGTATCCCGCCGGACATGATCAAGGAGATCGCACAGAAAGAGGGGGCCGTCGTTGACCTGCCTGACAATTTCTACTCCCATATCGCGGACATGCACTCCGAATCAGTAGTTGAGGCCGCAGAAGACCCGTTCGCAAAGTACCATACCCGTATCAGGGGACTCCCTGCTACAGGGAAGCTCTACTACGACCAGCCGTGCAATACCGAATTCGAAGCAGTAGTCATCGATTTCTTTGATGGATTTGTCGTGATGGACCAGACACTCTTCTACCCCGAGGGTGGAGGCCAGCCTGCCGATAACGGGATGCTCATCACCCAGGATAACATGGCCAGGGTCAACGGGGTTGTCAAGATCGGCGATGTGATCCTCCATCAGCTGGAGGGGGGTATTCTCAGGCGGGGAGACCGTGTGAAAGGGATCGTCGACGAAGAACGACGCTGGTCCCTGATGCGTCACCATACTGCAACTCACCTGCTGCTCAGGGCATCAAAAGAGGTGCTTGGGGCCCATATTCACCAAGCCGGTGCGCAGAAAGGAGTTGAGAGTTCGAGGATCGACATCCGTCATTTCCGGCATATCACACCCGAAGAGTTGCATAAAATAGAGATGACCGCCAACCGGATGGTCCTTGCCGATACCTGTATCGATATCAGGTTCGAGGACCGGGTCAGGGCCGAGCAGTTGCACGGGTTCTCCCTCTACCAGGGCGGTGTCCCACCAGGGAGGGAGCTCCGGATCGTTTCAGTCGCTGGAGATATCGAGGCATGTGCAGGGACTCACTGTGTGAGCACGGGACAGATAGGCCTGATCAAGATCATGCGGGTCGAGCATATCCAGGACGGGATCGAACGCATGGAATTTTCTGCCGGACTTGCCGCCCTTGCATGGATGCACCACCTCGAGGAGATCGTGAATCGTTCAGCGGGGGTGTTCTCAGTCCAGCAGGACAACCTGCCCGCCACGTCGCAGCGGTTCTTTAACGAGTGGAAAGACCAACGGAAGGAGAATGAAAAACTGGTCCTGAAACTTGTTGAACTCGAGACCGCACAGATCAGGCCGGAGATGATGAACGGAGTACCGGTCGTTGTCAGACGCCTCGACCTCCCGGCAAAGGACCTGGTGGCAATTGCCGCCGGGGTATCAGGGAAGGGAGGTGTTGCCTTCTTCCTGTCGAAAAGCGGTGAGCGCGTGGATGCCGTAATTACTTCAGGGATCGCTGCGGTGAACGCCGGGGAGATTATCGGACAGGTCGCCGGTCTCCTTGGTGGGAAAGGCGGGGGTACCCCTGCTCTCGGACGAGGGGGGGGCCCTGCCATTGAACAGATGGACCTTGCCATCAAGGTCGGGCGTGAGAGGATCACCGCCGCACTCAACAGTTGAATTTGCCGTATGCCAGACGACACGATACCGGGAGCAGATGGTCCGGGCGGGACTGACTCAAGCCCGCTTCCTGACATCAGGGGTGTCCTCGTCCTCGAACCCGGTGGTGAGCAGGCACAGAAGATCGCAAAGGCGATGGGGAGCCAGACGGCAGGCGATATCCTCCAGCTCTTAAAGACAGGACCGAAAACATCCACCGAGGTGACCGACCAGCTCGGCATCCCCATGGGTACCGCAAAGTACCATATTGATAACCTCCTCGACGCCGGCCTGATAGAGGTCACAAAAACAAAATACAGCGTGAAAGGGAGGGAAGTAAAGGTATACGGGCTCAGGGACCAGCTCCTCATCGTCGCGCCAATGGTCACAAATGTGAGGGCACTGCTCCTGAAATATGCATCGCTCTTTGGAGTTGTCGCCGTTGTAACGGTGGTGATCGGGGCATTCCTAGAGATACAGTCACTGGCAGGGACATCGGCACCACTCACGATGGAAATGAAAAAATCAGGGTTTGATGCGCTACCTGCTGCAACATCAGCCCCGTTAATAGCTGGGAATGCCGGGACGCAGGGGGTGGGTCTTATCGCAGAAAACGGCTCAAGGGCCATGGATATGAAGGAGATGGCAATGAGCCTGCCCACATACCCACCTGAAGCCGTTTATTCCCAAGTCCAGTTCCAGGTGAATGCACCTGCAGCGTTCCCTCTCCAGGAGGTCCTGGTCGCTTTTTTCCTCGGCGGATGCCTGGTCATCGCGGTACTCGTCCTCTATGAACTCATCCAGCGGCGAAAGAACCAGGGTCACTGAATGGATGCTATTCCCATTCTGCCCTCTTAAAAAATGGTCATTTATTCCAGGCCTGGATACCCATTCAATGCCAGGTCTGCCGGGGAAAAATCCAACCTTATTCCGGCCTCATTATCCGTAAAATAAGCAGGGTATCATCATTATGCCACCTCGTATTACATCCCTTCCTGGCAGTGCCCGGATTTTCGGTTTATACAGGCGTTATTCCTCTCCGTTTATGAAAATACCCAATTATCAGGCATATTTTTAAATAATCCCAATTTCACCGTGTTTTACCCGGATTTGCGCCTGTAACGGGCCTGAATTCACAGTAACCTGCCTCACCTGGCAAGTAGTATGACAGGCAGAGTGAGTAAGCCAACCAGGAATGTCGACTCCACACCCGTCAATACATGAATAAAGAATTAGGCAGGTTTCATTCAATGCGGTCATCATATTTTTGAGATTTTAGGGTGCAGAATGAAAATTACGTTTTTTGGGGGGGTTTGGTGCGGAATCCCCGGGACAATAAAAAAATAATTCAGGGATCCGGGGTATTTTAAAAATTTTTACCGGTTATATTTACCGAGTGAAAGGAACCCGGCAACACCAAGACCTGCAATAATCCCGGCAACAGGTGCATCGGATTTGGTCGGGGTTGGAACCTGGGTCTTCGTCTGCACAGGCCGCGGCGTTGTCGGGGTCGGTGTGAACAGGAGTGTCCCTTCCGTCGTAACAACCGGGACGGGGGTTACCGGTGCTTTTACACCAAATGTTTGCTCCCCGATATACCCGGTAGAGTCAGAAAACCGTGCATTATAATTACCAGGTTCTTCAACAGGGATGTATTGTGAAAAGTAACCGTCAGGGTTTCCACCCCGGGCCGCCGTTCCAATATACGCCGGACCGAATACCTTCCCAAGAGGACCGATCACGTCGATTTTCACGCCTGAGTTACCTGCCTTTGAGATATACCCTTCAATAAGGAGTGCATTTGGAATAACCTGGTTGATCGGGCTGGTAATATGGAGCATATCTGAGCGGTCAATCAGTTCAACTACCCGGATTGTTATTGAATCGGAACTGAGTTTGGACTGGTAGTCCCCGCGAGGAATTGCTTCTACTTTGTACATGCCACCTTTCAGGCCGGTTGTCTCGAAAACAATACTAAAAGTTTTATCCTCTCCAATCGTCACAGGGACCGTACTTATCATGTTTGAGGTCTGGCCGGAGCTTGAAAATACCAGGTCTAACGTAGTCCCTGCCGGAAACGTGGTTGTCCCCATGACGGGGAGAGGTGCACCAACCGGGAGCTTCAGAGGACAATCGATCGTCAGCACATATGCGGATGCGACACCCACAATCAAGACCATCGCGAGTAATGCAATTATTGCGATCTTTTTCATACAGATCAGGTGGCAGGTGTAAGGGTAAATGGTTTCTGGAGAAGCCCCGGTTCTACATTCACCGTTTTACAATTCTAATACACGAGTGGAATTTTTCAGGGGCTTGCCCTGCTACATTTTTTTTAAAAAATGTACTAATTCGGGTAGGCGGCTATCCCGGTACCCGGGTATTGTGCAGGCTAACCAAAAAAATGGTCAGGTCAGAACTCAATCGTCATGACCGCTTCTTCCTCTTCCCGGAGTTCGCCGATTAACCGGGCTGTGTCAAATTCGTAGGCAGCCCACGGGTCATAATCTTCGTAGATTTCACATTTATCGAGTACATCCACGAATTCTTTTAAGAAAATCCTCGGGATGATATCCACCCGCCCCCCGAATTTTCCCGTCACCTTGCTGATCATCGCCCTGATAAACCGGTGCGAGATCCGCTCCCGGTCAACCTCTTTATAGGCAACTGAATAGATGTCGCAGACTTTCAGGGCAACTTTTTCGAGCTTGGTCGTATTAAACCGTGAGAGAATGATCTGCGGCTGCCTCGGGTTCCTGAATTTATCGGTCTGGACAACGTTGATCCGATCGAACAGGGCAGGGAGTGAGCGGAAACCGCGAGGTCCTTCAAAGAGCGAGGGGGTGCCGGTGACCAGGAAATAACAGTGGGGCATTTCCCCCCCGTCAAGGGAATCAACCACCGCACGTAATAGCGAATACCCTTTTTCCCGCGTTGCACGCGGGGAAGACTGTGTGATCTCAGCCTCATCGATTGCGACGGCCAGGCCCCTGCATCCAGACCCGACGATGATCTTTACAATCCCTTTCAGGAACACAAAAGCAACGGTCTCATCAATGTCCCCTTTAATCGCGGCCTTCTGCTTGAAATCGCGACCAATATTCGGCTCCGCAGAGAGCCAGCCTATCGCCGATTGCGCGAGCTGGAAATCCCCGGCATTATTCGCCCGGTAATACGTCCGGAGCGCTGCCGCAAGTGACGAGTTCATCTCGCTGATTCCAGCGAGGGCGGACTCTATTTCCCGTTCTGTTGCTGTTTCAAGTCCCTGTTCATCCATTCCATCCCCGGTTACCTGGATGATACGTTCCTCGATAGAATAGAGCCAGTTGTCGATGACCGTTTTCAACGCATGCTCGTCTTCCTTCGTCCGCAGGGTCCCGCAAATCTGCTGGTACATCCCCTTCAGCTTATGGAGGGGGGAAGACGGGGAGATAATGACATGGGCGGTGGCAAACCCTTTTTCACGGGCGATCTCCAGTGACCGTGCGACGAGAAACGTCTTCCCGCTCCCATAATCCCCCCGGATAAACTTGAGGTCTCCGCCGCCGGAAGAGACATAGTCTAGCTGCGTGGCAATAACGTCCTCCTCCACATCGAGACCAACTGCAATCCGCTCAAGCCCGCTGGCAGGGACCGTCCCCCGCCGTAAGGCGTTGATGATATTCAGGCTCTCCAGTTTCTGCTCGTCCATCCGATCACCCTCCCGTATACTCATAGATCTCCCCCTGTTCCCCATTCCCTCTTTTTGCAACGAGCCGCACACCCTGTGCCACGCTTTTGGCAATCAACCGGTTCATTATCCCGGTTACCCGGCGGGTTCCGAGGAGTTTCCGGAGGTCCGCCTCGCTGGCCCGGCGGTGTAGTTTCAGGAACACGAGAATTTTCTCCTCCTGCGGATCAAGACCACCAATCCGGACCTGTGGCACTTCCCCAGCGGAAATCCCTGCAGCACCTTCTGCATCATTCATTACCGGCAGATCGACTATCGCCCGCTCCTTACAGCGTCCGAGAACGGCAACGAAATCTGCCGTAGCGATACAGGTCGAATATGCGGGCAGGATATCAAGTCCCTGCAGGCAGTAGCGCTTACATGCTGAATAATTACCCTCACCGATGGCAGTTGTCCCTGCAACAAGATACGCCACAGCCAGGAATTCGAGCCCTTCTGCAGGGAGCTTATCCTGGCGCTCTTCGAGCCGCTCAATTAACCGGAACAGGAGCCTCGGGGTATGGTGAATCATATTGCCCCCCGTGGTCACCTGTGCAACCCTGACAATGTCCTGGCTTCGTTTAATGTTAGAAAGGATGTACAGCATCACTTTCTCGCATTCCCGCCACTCCTTGTGGCGGGCCAGGAACGTTGCATATTCGAGGCCGCCAGTAAGGAAATCGCACCGGTATGCCCGGTAGAACCACCCGCGTGCCTCGGTAACATCGCCCAGCTGTTCGTAGAGGTACCCGGTCTCATAGAGGCAGACCGGGTTTGCACCCGCTGAGACGACCGAGGTAAAAATTTTCAGGCACTCTGATTTTGGGTAATATGTCAGGAGGAACTCACGGTAAAGCGGAAGTACATCACGGAGCGAAGCATCCGTCCCCGTACTACCGATACCAGACCGTACCAACTCTTCGTAGGTCGCCGTTGCCAGTTCTTTCTTACCGAGCCGGGCCAGCAACCTACATTCAATAAGGCATATGGCAACGTCCGTCCCCTTGTTATCCGTTGCCAGTGCCCTGCACATCCGGAGTGCCCCCTCATCATCACGGACTGAAATAAGGAGGTTGATATAGTCCTTCGCAATGCCGTGGTCCGCCTCCATCATGCAAGCGTCCCTGTATCCCAAAAGAGCAAGGGCGACATTGTAGCGTGACAACACAGCGAGGTATTTCCGAAGAAACTCCCGGTTCCCGGAGCGTTCAAATTCCGCAGATGCAGCATCCCCGGCCTTTGCAAACTCTCCTGCGGTAATGAGGGCATCGATAAAGAGCGGGTCCACATTCGCTTTCAGGGACGGGAACTTCTGGTACTGGTCCAGCGCTTCAGCCCCTTCACCTACGGCAATAAGTGTCGCAACCAGGTCCCTGCAGTCATCTTCTCTCCGGGACCGCTCAGCAAGGCGTCGTTGTGCAGGAAGAGACCTGCGGTAATCCCCCGCATCAACAAGGCATTTTGCGTAATTCCGAAGTGCGTCCTGGTTATCCGGGTCGAGACGCACTGCCGTAGAGAACTCGGCTACCGCCCCTTCATCACCTTTTTTTAAGAGGACTTTCCCGAGGAACCCATGCACGTGGGACGACCCGGGCATTTTCCGGGCAAGGTCCCGAAAATGTAGTTCGGCCTCTTCAAGACGTCCAAGATAGAAAAGGTCCGTGGCGGCCAGTACTTCAACCTGCGGTTCCTGGTCCTCACCCAGGATAACCATGCACATCGCATAGGACTCTCCATAGGCACCCTCTTCAAACAGCTGGAATGCCTGCCGTTTTCTCATACCTAAACCCGTCACGTACGTTTCCTTCCGAACCTGAGTGTTACAAGGTTGGTAAACATTGAGAAGGCGTCCTGGCCTTTTACCCGTGAATCCCCCTTATTCTGCCATATAATTGGAAGTTCTATCACCACTGACCCGGATTGCCTCATCCGCCAAATCAGTTCCACATCAAATTCGAACCCGGTGGAGGTAATGGATGGAAGGACAGACCCCAATGGACCACACTTAAAGATTTTTGCCCCGCACTGGGTATCATAATACGGCAGGCCAAAGAGGAGCCGGATGATAAGATTAAAAGTCCGGCTTTCCAGCCTCCGGAATATACCCTGGCGTGTGGTCACCATTGACCCTGGCACGTACCGGGAACCGATCACACCATCGGCTTTTCCAAGTCCGTTAAGAAGAGAACTCATCTCCCCGAGTGATGTCGAGCCATCCGCATCCATGTACCCTGCATACGGCGTTGCTGCTTTTCGGAGGCCTTCCCAGATAGCCTTTCCTTTTCCAAGCCGGCCTGGATATTCCAGGCAACGAACATGCATATCCGGGTTTACCGTTGCAAAATCACGAATTATATCCGCGGTCTTATCGTTCCCATCGCAGATAAACAGGTAGGTGGCCCCTGAACCCCGAATATCTGAAAGAAGTATCTGGATACGCTCTTCCTCGTTATAGGCAGGGACAACAAGGGTACACGCTGCCATCCCAGTAATTTGATCTGTTTGTTCCAGTATACTCCCTCCGGATCGAATCAGGCCTGTTGCACCGTAGGATTCACACAATTCACGCCCTGATATTTTTCACCGCCCGTCTTCAGGCGCCGCATGAATGGCTGACCCGTGGTATCGGCGCAGTACATAAACTGCGCGTCAGATGGGACGGATTACTGCGTCACCCGTACCGTTGTACCTCTATATCTCGGGGCACAACGGCAAATACATTACGTAGATTTATCCTGCTGGTGTTTTGTAAGGTGCTCAGCTAAGGCAGTTCCAGGACGGCAACGCTCTGCTATTAACAAGGCCGTTTCACGGAGTGACTGGTGGTCACGGAGACAGGAGGCGGGAGGCGGGCTTTTTCTCAGTAGTGCAGAACTGTTCTCGGTGATCTGGATCAATTCGGTAGCGATGACCGCATTCAGCCATACGAGGTCACGGAGTAACTCCGTCACCTCTTTCTCCTTTAAAGGTTCATTCGGCATGCTGAAAAAGAATTGTCATACAACCAGATGAATACATCATTTGGGTTTTCTGCAAAAACCCTTATTGTACCGGCAACGAAGATAAAGGGGAAGAAAATGAGTTATATTGCGAGGATCAGGGACTATGGAAGAGATGCAAACCCATTTTTTTGCCTGATGGGCATTGATGTGGTCTCGTTTGATAGTGGGAAGGCCACGCTCAGCATGAGAGTCAGGGACGATATGCTCAACGGGGAAGGTTATTTACAGGGGGGTATGTTTACCGCGCTCGCTGACGAGGCCATGGTGCTTGCTGTATACTCCCTGCTCGACGAAGACCAGGTTATCGCCACCATATCTGAGTCCACCAGTTTCATGAGGGGGGCCGGACCCGGCATGGTCCTGGTTGCGGAAAGCCGTGTTATTAAAAAAGGGAGGAGAGTGGCATTCTCCGAAGCTGATGTGAGGCTTCTGGAGAAGGCTGATATTATCGCCCATTCGTCCGCCTCATATGCAATTTCAACCACCACGAAAAGGCCTGGCCCAGGCACCCCGTAAAAGCAGGCTACGACCGGTTTTCAGGTTTTCCCGACAGGCCTGCCAGGTCAGTTATCCAGCAAACCAGGGGGAAGTGACCGCGATCCCTTTTTCATACCTGGAGGCAACCAGACAACGACGATCTCTTTTTCCCAATCTCCCGAGAGGCAGGGCAATAGAACTATCATAAAATGAATGATAATAAATAATTATAACTGTACCTGGTGAACGGGGGATCGTGTGAAGTATATTTTTATTACCG
>Ga0194039_1001115_pt1 | contig 14796 bp, 8 predicted proteins | sample JunL228m_MetaG_FD_148679 | JGI IMG/M metagenome (GOLD analysis project Ga0194039, IMG submission 148679) | Anoxic zone freshwater microbial communities from boreal shield lake in IISD Experimental Lakes Area, Ontario, Canada - Jun2016-L227-8m | ecosystem: Environmental > Aquatic > Freshwater >... | reverse complement strand
ATCCATCACCATGCCAGGGTCGAGCTGGTCGGCGAAGAGATGCCCGTGGTCCGCGGTGATGACGAAGCGCTCGACGCCTAACCGGGCGAGGATGCGGATGGCGCGACGCAACTGCTCCAGCATTTCGTCCATCCAGCGGCGGGTGTCGGCATGGTCGTCGCCTTCCTCGCCCAGGCGATCAATTTCCTGAGATGTCACGATGATGAGCTTGGCCTCGGCCAGTTCCTTCTTTCGCTTCGCTCCGAGCTTGAGCACCTCAGCCAGCTTGAGCACCACGAGCCCCTTGGTCACTTTCTCGGCGAGGAATTCCATTCGCCCCAGCCGGTCCTTCAGGGTCCGGCCTTCGACTACCACGGCGAGCTTGCCGCCGGCTCCCGTTAGTTCGATGCCCTTCTCGGCGCCGGGCAAGAGCGCGGCCATGCCGACGGGTGTAATGGAAGGAAGGCAACTGACGCCCGTCTCTAACGTCACTTCAAAATCCTCGGCCAGCCCTTCGAGAAGCTCGGCTCCCATCTCGTAACGCAGGGCGTCCACCATGAGGTAAACGGCCTTGCGACCCTCCTGAAGGGCGGGCGCGACGCGGTCAGCGAAAACATGGCTTTGATGCTGCAACCCTGCGATTTCAAAACTGGCGTCCTCCAGCTTGCGAACGAAGACGCGGTTCAACTCATCGAGCAGCGCGGCATAGTCCTGGCGGACCCGCACCACCAGCTTCTCGAAGTCGGCCGCGCCGCCGGACTCCTCCGGGTCGAGGTTGAGCAGGCGGCTTTCCCAGTGGCGGTGGAAGCGGTCTGCCATCATCCACGGCGCAGAGAAGTGCGCGTAAGCCCGGACCATTTCGCTGGCGGAATAATTCAGGCGCTTCAGGCTCTCGCGAATCGCCGCGCTTAGCGCCATGAGCCGGGCTGCCAGTTCCAGAGCGGACCAGCGGAGCAAGACGGGTGGCTGCTCGCGGCTCCAAAACGCCGCCTTTCGTTTCTCGGCCAGGGCCAGCGCACGGGCGGACTGGCCCTCCAGCAGGGCCTTTTCGGCAGAGAGGAGCAGGGTGGTTTCGATGCATGGAAAAGTTTCTACCGCGTCAACGTCCGACAGACGGAAATCCATCTGCGAGATACCGGCGGCTTTCTCCAAGGCGCGCGCCGCTTCGATGTAACCTTCGCGGAAGTCCACGCGGTTGCGCCAGGTGGCGCAGAGATGACGCAGGGCATCGAGTTGGATGGGCCTTTCGGGCAGGGGCACCGATTTGAGGGGAGTTGGTCGGGCTTTTTCCGGCAGGGCGGAGGCGAACTCCGCGAGCAGAATCAGACGACGCAGGGTCTCGCGCGATTCGGCGGGCGTGACCGCGCCGCCAAAGTCCAGACCGAGTTCGGATTGCACGAGCGAGCGAAGTTCGCCTAGAGCGTTCTTCTCTGTGAGTTTGGCGTCCTTGTTGTCGCTGGAGGCGAACTCGATGATGAGTTCGAGCGGCGAGGCCGCGCCGAAAACCAGTTTGAGAGCGCCGGAGGTGATGCTTCCAACCTCGTCGGCGATGTTGTCCAGGTCCTCCAGTGTCAGAAGCCCTTCGTCCACCTGGCGCGCGAGATGAGCGGCTTTTTCGGGGGCCACTTCGAGGAAGAACGTTTCGGCCTGAACACGGAGACGGCTGTTGCGCTCCGGCACATCTGCGCCCGGCTCCACAATTACGCCGGCGGTTTCGGCCTCGATGAGGGCGTGCTCGGTTAGTGCGCGATCCATCGGCACGTAAACGACGACATTGGGCGGCACGCCGCAGCCATCGTTGGGTTTGCCTTCGGGTGTAACGAACTCCAAGTGTGGCTCCAGCGCGTGGCGGAGAGTGAAGAAACCGTCCGTGTAGCAGAGAACCGTAGTGTCGGGCAGGGTTAGGGACTGGGCGAGCTTGGTGTAAGCCTTCTCCGGGTCATACCAGACTACCAGGCCGCGGTGATTGACCTGGCGGGCAAGGAGGGCGCGGATTTGGTCAGAGAGCTTGCCCATATTTTTAACCCCGGATTACACGGACGGGCACGGATTTTACATGAGGGAACAGAGCAAACGGAGAGGGAGGGATTGGCCGCGAAAAAGCGCAAAAGGCACAAAAAATATTCCGGAGGGGAGAGGTCATGGGAGAGGAGTGCCGGGGTGATCCCTTTGCCATTTTTCGACCGCCGCTGCGACCAGAGGAGCGTAGTCCTCGAGGAGAATAATGTGGAGCCCGCGAAGCTTATGATCTTCGTACCACCGCTGGCGGTTCCTGCGGACTTTGGGACCATCGATCAGTTTAAGACGCTTGATGGTGAAATCAGCTTTGGCCTGCAAATGCACTGGCACGGTGGCTGTGCGGACAAGTTGCATGGAGGGCAGTAAAACCTCGAACCAGCCGGGCTGGACTTCGAAGGGGTCGAGCACTTGATCGTCCAGCTCTTTCTTTGAGCTGTTCAGGGTCGGGGCCGCATGCCGGTAGTTGGTCCACTCATAAACGAGATGTCGGTTGGCTGCTTTGTTCTTGCTCAGAAAATGGTCCACAGTCCCGGACTGGATGCGCATGGCCCACCAGCCACAACGGCAGGCGAAACCGGCCTCAAGCTCAGCCTCAAACTTGATCCAGTGCGCCGGGAATGACTTCGGCCTGGAGGTGGGATTGGCCGCCAGCCAGGCATTGCCAGGCAGTCGGCAATCGCGATCAAACCCTGCCGGTTCGGGGATAGGGTTCGGAACCGGAATCATGCGACTTTCCTTGCGGCTTGGTAATAGGGCAGCCAATACGGCCAGTACTCATCGTCGCCGCCGAGAGCCCGCACGAGCTGATTGTGGATTTCCTCCGCCTCCTTGCGAGGCGCTCGGTCTGCTTGTGGGTATTCACGCATGAACGCGTCGGCACGTTTCATTGCCGCCTCTGCTGTGACTGCATAGCTGCTTTGGAGGTCGAAAGACCCGGAAGTGAGCCAATTGGCCACGCTGCCGTGCCGGGCAAAGTCAACTGCCCCAAACTCGACGTGATTTCCTTCAACGAGGTTGAAATCGAACAGGCGGTCATCCTCCATGCTCCATACCGACTCGATCGAGGCCAGAACCATCGGCGCATGGGTGGTGGCGATAATCTGGACAGACTGAGGCCTGGCTTTGAGCAGGAGGGCTTTCGCCTCGTCGGGATTAGGGTCATCGGGAACGTGAGCGGTACTGAGTGGGCTTCCCTTGAGCAACAGGGACTTTACCACTTCCATCAGGGAAGGTAGGAAGACGCGCTGCCACTTGGGGTGAAGGTGAGCTTCGACCTCGTCGAACAAGAGCACGATGCGATTCGTTGGGGGCTCTTTTTTCAACTGGGAAACCCGGCGGTGCTCCTCCCATGCCCAAACCAGCAAATAAGCCAACGCCAGCACCCGGCGCATGCCGGCGGCGGCCTGGGTTACCGGAACGGCTCCATAAGGCATCGTGAGGGTCGGGATGTCCTTTGCGTCGTCAAGGCGGACCCGAACCCCCTCGCCGATGCGCAGGGTTTCCTCTTCGCCAGATGAAAGTGTCTCCAGGACTTTTTGAAGGAGCTGGAAAGCGCCGTTCCCCTTGAGGCGCCAGGTTTCCACGTCGCGGAGCAACCCGTTGCAGATTGATGTTTTTTGCCCTTCGGCTTCCTCCTCGAGACCTTCCCAGACCTCCTTTTTTGAAAATTGGTAGGCTGAAGGGCGCTGCGGGCCTTCGCCACCATCGCGCCAATAATTACGCGCCGGATCCCAGACGGAAAAGCCCCCATCAATACGTGCGTAAATCACGAGGCCCGGCATGGGCGGGCGGGCCTGCTGGCCTTTCCAGGTTTGATCCGAAAAGCGGTAATCCGCCTGGTTCTCGGCATTTTTTCCAGTCTTACCGATGATGGTGTATTTAATGGACGGTGGATCTTTCTTAGGGACAGTCGGGAAGGGGTAAAATGGCTTAGCATCCGCCCAGGTGCGCGTCAGGGCGTACCAACAGGCGTCCAGCAGGAAGGTTTTGCCGAGGCCGTTGTCACCGGTGACCAGGTTGAGGCGGGGGCCAAACTCCGCCTCCAAATCAGCCACCGGGCCGATTTGGTGAAGGTGCAGTTCTTTGATCATAACAAATTCCCGTTAGGATAATGTTCAGGCTAAACCATGTGCAATGGCGAAGGATTTGTTGGTTTGGCAGGCTTTCTTCACGCGGTCAGGCCAGTATTCCATGGCTTGCTGCGCCCAGTCGTAGTCGCCGGCTTCGAGTTCTTCCCACGCCTTCTCGGCGTCCTTCCACGCGGGAAGGAGTTCCCAGAGCGGAGCGGCGTTTAGCAGGACGCCGTCGTCAATGTGCGGGGTGTAGCCTCGCTCGGTAGTGCGCTTGAGGCGCTCGGCAAATTCCTGCACGTCGTCGAGCACGTCGGAGAGTTGGGAAATTTCTTTTTCCGCTGCACGACGATCGCGGGTGTCGCTGGAAAGGACTTTCGGCTTGAGGTCTTTGATTCGCCCGTTGAGCCAGTTGATTTTGACCTGGACGAACTGGTCTTTCACTCTGAACAGCGTGTCTTTGCTGAATTGCTCATGGAAGACCCAAACGGTAAATTTCTTTTTGGGCGATTGCAGCGGCCAATAGACCGGGCGCTTGCGGTGGAGTTGGTGGTGATATTTCCAGAATTGCCGGCCAATCCAGTCGCGCAACAATTCTTCGGGATCGCCGTCGCCTCCGGTGGCGGTGCGGATGGCGGCGTGGGCGGCGGCGCGGCCCAGCATGAGTTCGAGGCAGGCGAGGACGCGCTTGACGATGTCTTGCGGGTGGTCCTCGTCGGAAGCCATGATGCCGTCGGCATCAACCAGCTTGCGGATTTCGGCGACCACGTTGGCGGGAAAATCGCCGCAGCCCAACCCGCCGGGCACGCCGATTTGAAAACGACCCAGCACCGTGCCGAAGGCGTAGGAAAGCCAGTTGACTGCTACGGATTCAAGCGTAACGCCCTCATCGAAATCTTCCACGACCTCGCCCGCATCAGAGTCCGCATCCAAATCTTTTGCATCCGCAGTTTCGTCCGATAACGCAGAGGCTTGTGCTAACTCCTGCTGAATTAAGGCAAGGTCCTGGGGACTCAATGCATAAAGTTGAGATGCTTCTGCATCGACTTGCGACTCGATTGTCCGCAGCTTCTCACGTCGAATTTGGAAATCGCTTAAGCTTTTGTGAGGGGAGAAAAATTCAAACGCTTTTTCTTCCAATACATTTTCCTGCTTACTGAGAACCAATGCTTCCTTCACCTTAGACTCGAGCGCGGTAACGTCGCCGCGCGGAACTGGCAGCCGCTCGATGTCCCCAAGCTGATAGCTGATCGTCGGATTTAGCATATTGAGAAACACGTGGGCCAATCCCGAATTCAGCACACCCAACAACAAGTGTATCTCTTTCGGGAATGCTGATGATCCCTTCACGTCAAAAACAAAACCTCCAGGAGAGTGGCGGGCTGCAAAACGTGAACTCGAAAGGTCGCTCCAAGTGATTCCCTCGTTAAAGTAGAACTGGTGGCCGCCCAGCCACGTTCGCCCGAGGTATGGATAGGCTTCAAGAATTGCTTGAGAGACTTGTGCGCCATCTTTCAACCAGTCGATGACATAATCTTGATTTCCATACCAACGTTGCAGCCGTTCTCCCTTCATATACGGAAACCAGCGTTTAGACGATTTGTCGGCATCGGCCCTCGACCGACAAGAACGGTCGATGTTTGAAACACCGACTTCCCACCAAAAGCGGAGAAATCGTTTGTTATCCGATGTGCGGAGTCCTGCTACGGGAGAGCAGAGGCTGCCAACATTTGGAAGCTTGGCGAAGCAGTTTCTAATTCCTGCTGTCAACCAATATACCCACGGCTTGCCCGGAATGGCGTCAAACTCCTTCTGAACATAACTAAAGACGAGCGGGTGAGTTTGCCTGCTATTCGATGAGGCGAGTGCGCTTTCAAACGCGCGGCGCTTGCAGTCGGCATCCGGTTCATTAACCAACCGAAAATAGACCCCAGCCTGATCATCGCGCCGGCTTTCGTCAGGCTCGCGTCGCAGGATGAAGGCTGCGGTTTGAAGTGTGCCGGGATTGCCAACGGCAAACAAACCACCACCGAAGTGGGCCATCGCCTCAATGGCGACCTCCTTCAGCAGCTTCACCCGCATGTTTTCGTAACTGCTGATAAACATGAACGAGTGCATGGTTAGCATCCCCAGAAGTCCAGACTCGTTCAGGAGTTCCTGGCTACGGACAACGAAGGCGGCATAGAGGTCGCCTTTGCTCTCCTTATATTCCTCGGTCATGAGCGCGGCCAACCGTTTGTTCATCTTGCGCCCGGAGAGGTAAGGCGGATTGGTTGTCACCACGTCGAAGCGTTGGCGGATGACGCGCATGAAACGCAATCCCTTGGCCGTTTCGCTCACGAAATGTCCGGGATCGTTCCCCTGCGTGCGTGACGACTGCACGAAACCATCCAGATGCCGGAGCACTTGGTCTGTGAGAATATCGAAAAACTCGTCCAGCCCTGCCTGGGTCTTGAAGCTCTCCGTTTTCAAACCGGGAAAACCGAGGGCGAATTGCTGGTCCACTTCGGCTTTCCTCCGCTCTTCCGCAATGAGCCTTTCCAAGTCTTTTTCCAGCCGGAGCAAGCTGCCAAGATTGTTGGAATCCTTGAGCCGGGCGGCGAGCGCGCGGAGGATGCGTTCGTAAATCGGATGCGTGAACTTGGCCTGCTTGATGAATTCCTCCAGCCGTCCGCCGGTGATTTCCTCCACGTTGGCGGAGGCGAGATTCTCGTCGGTAAAGGTGCACTTGGGATTGAGCGTGCGAGCGCGCAGCAGCAGCGTCAATGCGGAGAGTTGAACCGCACGCAAGTCGAGGTCAATGCCATGAAGATTGTTCGCGATGATGCTGGCGGGGATTTCCTCGGCGGTCGCCACGGAGGCTTTCGCCGGCCAACCCGGCTGGCCGGCGTGTTCGATTTCCTCACGGTACATCTCGACAAAAATGTCGAAAGCCACGAGGCCGAAGTGCATCGAACCGCAACACGGGTCTAGGAAACTGATTTCACGTGCCAGCTTGAGCGGACGCTTTTGAGTGTTTTCCACGGGCACGAGGCAGCCGAGTGAATCTTTGAGCCGGCTGTCCGGGTGCATTTCCACCCAAAGCCGCCCCAGCGTGTTTTCAACCAGGAAACGAACCACCCAGCGGATGGTAAACAGTTGAGTGACAGCAGGGATGTCTTCCGCCTCAAATTTCTTGCCCTGCTCGCGTGCGCCGGCGAACGCGGCTTGGAGTTCCTCCGCGTTGAACGCCTGGTAAATCCAGCCGATGGTTTCCTCGTTGCCCGTTTTCCACGCATCGGCCAGCTCCGCAGCATTCATGTCGGTAACGAGTTGCTTGAGCAAGGGTGGGCGCGGACAGAGCCGACTGGCAACCGTGCCGGGGTCGAACAGCACCGACACATCGCGCGCCAGTTCGCCGCATTGCCAAAGCAGGAAGCGGCGGTAGGCGATGTCGCTCGGGCCTTCGCCCATCGCATTCAATGGCAATGCGCCCTGCTGGTGGAGGGCGTAGGCTTGCTGGCCTTGCGGTGTCTTCTCGTCGGTGAGCCAGAAGATGAAGCCGTTGGATTGAGCAAGTCGGACGATGGTTTGTTTGAGGAGCTTGCGTTCTTCCATGAGGCGGAAGGCGGCAAGACGATTGAGCCAGGTGAAGGCGGTTTCGCGGATGAGTTTCCGGCGGGCGCTCTTGGCGTCGAGACCGGCAACCTTTTCATCCTCGGCAAACTGCTCAAGGCGGCTGCGGGTTTCGCGGGCTTCGTCAATGTGGGCGATGGCCGGGTAACCCTTGGGATTGGCGAACGCGCCGTCCGGAAGCCAGCCGTAGATGCCTTCGAGCTGCTGGGCGGCCTCGGCCTCCAGCGCGCCGCGGGCGGCGAGAGTGAAGGACTGAATTTGGGAAATGAGGTCGTCGGTCATGATGATTTAACCGCGGATGACGCGGATGGCGCGGAATGGGAGGCTGGATTGGGAGACATGGGACTGATGGGGCAAATGGGACAGTTGGGAATAGCCGATAGCCGATAGCAAATGGCCAATTTCAGATTGGAAAATGGAAGGGCTCATGGAATTGGTGGTGCGGTCGGTGGCGTTTGTTCCATCTCTTTATTGTGCCTTTCGATGTCCAGGTCGGACATTGAGCGGATCGTTTTGCGGGCGAGTTTCTGTTCCTCTTCCTGAGCTAACTGCGACTCAAGCTGTTTTAGGCTCGCAACGAAAATTTCAGCGCTGGCGGAAACCACAGTTTTGGCGGTGGCGACGCGCGTGTTGGCCCAAGCGTAGGAGATGCTGCGCAATCCGTGGCCGTCCTGCTCCTCGGGCGGGTTGGCGGCTTCATCCGGCCGGTCGGCGCGATGGGACACCTGATTGCGCCGAGTGATGAGTTCGCCGATTTGCCGCTTGAGATCGCTGTCAGGCAATCCGCACTTTCGGGAAATCTGCTTCCAGAAATCTTTGACCGTAAGGATGGAGGCAATGCGTTCTAGTGAGGCCGCGTCGTAAAGCGTGCCTCGTTCAAAATTCTTCAGAATAATCTGCCGGAGGCGGTCGTCCGGATCTTTGTATCCCTCGATGGAAAGATAGTCGTCCAGCGTCAGGGTGAGTTTGCGGATGGACTCGTCCGCTCCACGACGGCGGGCGCGAATGATGGTAAGGACGTTCTCGCGGAGGGCATCCCAAAAGAAAGATTCGAGCGCGGTGCAGGCCACGACGACAGCCTGGCGGAGCAGGAAATTGATTCCGTCAGCCACCAACAAGCTGTGCGGGATGGGCGCGGTGGCCTTCGCAACCAGAATCATCTGATCGTTGCGAGCATGGCGGAGGACTGATTCATCAGGGAGCGAGAGGCACTTGCAGACGGCGAGTCGAAGCGGTTCGGTAGCCTTCTCCTCGCGGAGGTCGCGGAACAGTTCGTGAAGTTGGAGCAGATGCTCGGCAACACCGAAGTTCTGGATGGCGAGGTCGTAGGCGCGCATTTTGAGTCAGGACTTCGGGACTTGGGGACTTGGAGACTGGGGGCGGGAGATCCCCTTGTCACCGTTTCTCATGGTCTTATTGTCTGGCCGCCCGGCTGTCCAGACTTCCGGCCGATTGGCCATGGTTACCAGTTGGGCGAGAAGAGCCTCGTAACGGTCGTCCAGTTGCTTGCTCTCTTCATCGGTCAGGTAGCCGCAGCGGCGTGCGATTTCGAGATGGGTTTGGCTTTCCGCGGCCTCGCCTTCGGCGTCGTTGAGTTTGCTGACGAACGCTGCCGCGTATCGACGCTTGCGCCACGCCTCAGAAATATTGGCGGGGACTGAGCGTGATGAGCGGCGAATCTGGTCCGCTAGCGAGAATCGTTCGTCCGAAGGGAACCGCTTAGACAGCTTGAAAATCTCCATCGCCAGGTCCATAGCTTCCTGCCACACGCGCAAGTCCTTATGCGTTCGAATTTTCATGTCTCAAAGTCTCCGTGTCTCCGTGTCTCCGCGTCTCACTGTCTGCATCATTCAAGTATCACCTTGCAGCCCTGGGCCAGAAGTTTGGCGAGTTTCTCGCGCAGGGTTTTCATGGCGGCGTCAAGCTCCTGCTCATTGCTGATTTTGCCGGAGATGTGGTCGGAGACGCGGAAGCGCTCGATCTTCTCATCCGGTTCGAGGAATTGCTGAAGGCGGCGGATAACGTCGCGGGTCAGTCCTTCGACGGCCGCAAAATCGCTCTCCATTTGAGAAACTGTGGCGCGGGTATTGCGACAGACGGTGGCGCCAGGCGGGAGATCAAGCTTGTCGCCGAGACGAGATTTAAGCGGGAGGAGCAGGCCTTCGCGCTCCAGATCGGTGACATCCGCATCTTTGCAAACGGCATCCCACTCCGGGAGACCTTTGACCTGCTCGGTGGCAGCTTCGAAGGCTTTGTGGCGCTTCTCGAAGGTGCTGCGGTAGAGGATGGCGTATTCATTGGCGAGCGGCTCGGACGCCTGGCGGATTTTCTCCAGTTGTTCGAGCGCGTTTTCGGTGCCGAGCGTTTCGGCCAGGCCGGTGGCCGTCTTTTCCAACTCCGGGTCGGGCGAATGGCCGGCGAGAACGGGCCACTGTTCGGCCAGGATGCGACGAGCGGTTTCGAGGGCCTGGAGGTTGGCGTCGGAAGCCAGCGCTTCCAGGGTGGCCGCTCGTTTGCGGCCTTCGAGATATGACTTGCCTTCGCCGGCAAGGGTTTTGACGCAGTCGTCCGGGGCCATTTCGAGGATACCCTCGATCCATTCGAGATGCGCGGCGACGGCATCCGCGCCCGGGACCTTGAGGGCCTTGAGGCGGGCGGCCAAGGGCAGGAGCTTCTCGCGATCGGCGGCGGCGACCTGGTGGAAAGCGTTGGCGATGTCGCCCTCCTCAATGTTTACGTCCTTGCCCGTAATCTCCTCGTAGGCCTGGGCGGCCTTGGCGAGGACCTTGAGGTCGAGGGTTTCACGGGGGGCAAAAGACGCCGCGCGGAAGGCGGGATTGTTGACGAAGGGCGGACGGCAGGCGGGATCGCTGTAGTTGCGATACTTGCGGCCCTGGTGGGTGACTTCCACCGCGCCGCCGCGGAAGAGTACGGCCAGGCCCAGCCGGATGGGGTCGCGCTCCCAGCCATAGCCGATGCCGCTGAAATGGGCTTCGAGCATCTTGCCGGTGACCTTGTTGCCGTAGGCGTGTTCCTTTTTCAGGTGGTCGAGGATTTCGCGGCAGAGGTCGGCGCCGAGGTTAGGGACGAATTTGCCGCTTTGCTTGACCACGAGACTGCGCTCAGGTTTGTCGTCGTGGAAGACCTGGGGAAGTCCATTCAGATTCGTGGATGTGAGGAGCTTTTCCGGCTCGTCGCCATTCAGCGGCAGGACACCGATGTCGAGGCGCGGGTAGAGCTGGGGCACCACGAGGTCGAATAGGTGGTGGAAGACCTCGACGAAGTATGAGCCAAGCGCGGTGGCGTCATGCTGGACGCCCTGGAAGAAGCCGGTGCCGGCTTGAACGGCTTCGAGAAGTTTTTTCCGGAGGTTCCGGTGATGGCCGTCGCGGCGGTTCTTTTCCTCGGCCAGGCAGGAGGACTCCTCGGGTGTGAGGCGCTGCTGCGAGGCGAGCCGTTCATATTCCGCCACCATTTCCCGCGAGCGATAGACCTCGACGGTGAGGGAATGAATGTCGTCGGTCTGGGTTACGACCCAGAAAACGTCGTTGCGGCGGTTGTTGCTTTCGTCGCGGGCCTCCTTGAGGCGCTCGGCGCGCAACTTCGTGGAATCGGCGAGGAGGAGGTCGAGGGGGATTTCGCCGTCGGTTTCCACGGGGTCGCCTTCGACGACCAGCGTGTTCCTGAACGTGCGGAGTTCCTGGTAGCGGTAGGCGCGGAGTTTGGGGTCGGAGAAGATTTCCTTCAGAATCTCACGCTTGATGCGGTTGCGGTCGGCTTCGCGGGGATCGAGACCATTGCGGCGGGTGTCCCACGTTTTTTCCTGCACGGTCAGGAGTTTGTAACCCTCTTCGGAGTTGCGGATGACCTGGGCCTTCTCCAGGGCGACAATGGCTTGCTCGACCTCGGCCAGAATCGAGCCGGATGCCACGGCCGGGTAGAGGACCGCGGCGAGGTTGTGGGCCGTGCGCGGCAGGTCCTTGACTGGCTCAAGCAAAGCGATGGCCTTGGCGACCTTGAGGGCCATGTGCTGACCGGGGAGGTTTCGGGCAACCTCGCCAACCTCGCGGCTGACTTCGCTGGGGAGGAGGTTACCAAGGTAGAGAAGCTCGTAAACCTTGTCGAGGGTGACCAGGGCGCCGATGTCGGCTTCGGCCAGGCGGGTGCGGGGATTGATCATCAACTCCTGGGCCTGTTTGATGATGGTGCGGTTGCTGCCGCCAACGTGGCGGTGGGCACCGCGGCGGAGGCGAAGCCCGGCGACGATGTCCACGGAAAGCTCGATCTGGTAGGGAACGTAGGGGTAGAGCCGGATGAAGGGGTCGCGAGTGATCGTAGTGTCGCGGCTCGTGCGCTCCAGCGAGGCGAATTGTTTGAGGCGGCCTTCGTTCTGGTCGTAAAGCTCACCAAGAACTTTTTTGGCATCGGCCTTCTTCTCCAGCACGCGCCTGGCGGTGATCTCCGCAATGTCCGACTGCTTGAGGTCAACGGTGACCCGGAAGCGATCGAGGAGACGGGCGAGTTCGATTTTCTTCGAGTCGAGGGCGTTGACAACTTCGTCAAGTTTCTCTTGCGAGGTCACGATGATCCAGCAGGGGGACGGGGCCTGTTTGTGCTCGACGCGGTTCTTGCTCTCGACGCCAATGGCTTGGACAATGCCCATGAGGTCGAGCATCTTATCAATGCTGCGGGAGACGTATTGGCCAACTTCGTCAATGATGAAGATGAGGGCGTGGTCGGGGAGGCGGCGGGCGGTGAGTTCGAATGCGCGCCGGGCGAGCTTGTTGGGGTCAATGTCGGCGCGACCGCGACCGACGCTGTTCACGTAGGAATCGGCGGTAGGGTAGGTTTTGGAATCCAACCCGTGCAGGGCGGCGCTGGCTTCATTGAGGGCCAAACCAAGATGGCGGCGCTTCTCCCACGGCTGGCCGTGGAGCTGTTTGAACATTTTCAGGAAGGCGTCGAGCTTGCCGTCACCTTCGAGGGTGATTTCCAGCTCGGCCAAGTCGAAGTCCTCGGCGTAGTCGAGTTCGCGGAGCAGTGCCTTGTAGATGATTTCGGTCAGACGCTCGTTGGCCAGGCGGACGCCGCGGTCCATGGAGACGTCGAAGATGACGGCACGGAAGGGGACGCGGGTGGTGATGGAATCGAGCAAGGCGGCGATCTTCGGGTCTTCGAGCTTGGCTTTGAAAAGCTCGGAGGCGGTCTTCGCGCCGACTTTGCGCGCCGCAACCGTGTAGCCGAGGATTTTGGCGAAGAGGGATTTGCCAGAGCCGAAGAAGCCGGAAACCCAGATGCCGATGCCTTCGCGCGGGCTGGAAGGGCCGGAGGCGATTTCTTCGTAAACGCGGGCGTATTGCTCGCGCAGGTAGTCGGTGGGGATATATTCCTCCAACTCGACCAACACGGCTTTTTCGTCGGCCTGCTCGACCTTGATGACCTCCTCGATGGTGCGGTCGATCGGTTTGACAAATATCTCGCGAATCTTTTTCATGCGTGGACTCCGTAAACTTTGACCCGATAGTTATAGACGCCTCCACTGGTGGACGTGGGCAGGTCGTAAAAGCTGAGGTCGGTGGCGTGCTGGGCCGAGCCTGGATAATAGAAGGCGATGGGAACCATCGTCCGTCGGTGCAGATCATTCAGAAGGATCGAGCAACTGTAGATGTTCGGCGCGAAGCCTCCGGCGCGTACGAGAAAGACAATGTCACGTGCAGGCTCAAGATCCTTCATTGCGGCCAACACTTCGTTGGCGATGGGGCGGAACTCTTCCCGAGAGAGCAGGCTGTGGAAGTGCGCCTGGGCAGCCGGGAAACCGCGGAGTTTTTCCACCTGGAAGAGTTCGTTCAACTCTTTGGATGCGGAGACAATGTTCCAGACGAGGCGGGCAACGGAGATAAATCGGACGCGTTTTCCGTGGTTCTGTTCCAAGCCGAAGGCGAAGAGGCGGAGTTGCTTGCGGAGTTCGAATTCTTCCTGAGGATTGTAGCGGAAGATCGCGAACGGGAGGTCGTGGTAAGCGCTGATGCGAGGAGGCGTCGCGACCAAGTCGTCTTCGAGGGTCTTAAGGTTTTGTGCCAAAGATGACATCGGCGTAGGCTTCGTGGCTTGCGACCGGGAAATCAATTCGGTAGATGCGGCCCGCAGAATGGAAACTCAGATAGTTGCGCTGGTGGGCGTCGAGGAAAAGCCGTTCGACGAGGCTGGGCGTGAGTAGGAACAAGCGCCAGTCCGGGTGATGGACCAGGGCCTCACCAGTGCAACCGAGAAGGCACAGGCAGAACGCGACATAGCAGAATGACTCGATAGGCAGGTGGACCGGGGCGACGCGTTTGCGGGTCGCACCCTCCAGAATCTTGAAGTCGCGCAGCGCGGCGAGCAGACCACGGGCGACTTTGAGGGTGACGGTTGGGGACCATGTCTGATGAGTGCGCTTGAGTTGTGCGCGAATCCAGGATGTCGTTTCCTCGATGCGCATTGAGCCGTCACCAGATCGGGCAATGTTGATCAGTTCCTGGGTGACGAAATCGTAAAGGAGGCGGTCGCCGCGGGCGGTGATCCAGAAATACAGGGGGCGGAGAAGCTCCAGGTCGGCGTTGCGGTCTTCCAGACACCGGACCAGCTTCCAAGCGTTGGGTGGGTCGCCATGTAGGAACCGGGGATTGAACGCGCGGATGAAGGTGTCTTTGGAGCGGGCGAGTGTTCTCTTCCGGAGGAGGCTGCGGGCGACCTGCGTCTCTTCCGCGCTAGACGAATCGGCCCACGACCGCACCAGCAGACGCATGTCGTCCAGCAGGGCACCGCCTTTCAGGATGCGGGTGTGGTAGATGGGCGAGGCTTCCTGCATAAAATCAGGGGTGCCGACGGGGAGGGTGGCCGGCGGCAGGGGCGAGTTGGGCGAGCACGAGAATAATTGGCGGCCAGGCCACTGTGCAGTGGCCTGGCCGCGATGCTCGTTTTACAACAAGAAGTTTTGTCGGTTCATTACCCATGACAGAAGATCGCGCAATGATGCGCCGAAAGAAGAGGGGATGCAGCAAAAAACTTGGGTGTGCTGTTGAATTCCCGGAGGTCTGTGGGATTTGATTGTTGGCGACGACCTTTGGGTTCGTGG
>Ga0194039_1001114_pt1 | contig 14802 bp, 27 predicted proteins | sample JunL228m_MetaG_FD_148679 | JGI IMG/M metagenome (GOLD analysis project Ga0194039, IMG submission 148679) | Anoxic zone freshwater microbial communities from boreal shield lake in IISD Experimental Lakes Area, Ontario, Canada - Jun2016-L227-8m | ecosystem: Environmental > Aquatic > Freshwater >... | reverse complement strand
GACGGAGTTTCTGGAGAAGTACAACTGCGTTCTGATGAACGACGAGGACATCAAGAACAGGTTTCAGGACATCATCAACTTTGACTCGTGCATCAAGAATGGAATATGCCTTGTTGATCCCCTCGGCTCGGAGATCGGAGTGGAGCAGTATGTTATCGTCCCCCGGGAGTTCGCCGAGAAACTTCTTGTGCTTGGCGGATTTCCTGACTGAAATGGTTCTTGTTCAGGAGGACATTATGAAAACAAACGAGATGGCAGAAAAGATATACGACATCCTTGAGAAGAGGTGGGAGAGGCAGTTCGAGGAATCGGACTATTCCGAGTGGAAGGACTTTCTTTCCAAGCACGGAATAGAGTTGAGGGACTACAATGTGGATCAGGCCTATGTCATGTTCGATGACATGATGGAGCTTCTGAACGAGCGGAAGGATGCTGTATTTCTCAAGGATCCCCAGCGTGAGGGTGTCGGCCATGAGGCTGCGGACTGGCTTGTGATGCTTGTGGTTCCGAAGAAGTTGGCGGAGCAGATTCTCGTACTCGGCGATCTTCCCTGAAAAGTTCGACTCAAACGGATTTTATTTCAACCCAAGGAGAAAAAGATGAACGACATTCAGAAGATCGCGCTGAGCAAGGTGAAGTTCGACCGTGAGAGCGTGCCGTCCGGCGAGCACTGTGTTGACTTCACGGTTCGCGTCCGTGGCACGGTGAAGGTCGGTGAGGACTACGAGAAGTCCGCTACGACGAGCGTTCCGTGGCTTGAGAGCGTGGCTCTCTGGCAGGAGACCCTCCGTGCGGCGTTCGACGGCATGATTGCCAAGATGGATGCGGGGGAGCTGACTCGGGAGGAGATCGTCGCCATGAAGAACTCCGGCCCGGTTGCGACGGCGGTTCTTGTGGACTGCATCCGTCAGGCGATGGTTGCGGGCGAGAGTGCGGTCGGCAAGATCGAGGCTCGGGTGGAGGAGGTGAAGGCGGGGATCGAGCGTGTCAAGGCTGATCTTGTGAGCGAACTTCCGCCCCAGACCGCCAAGGGGCATGTGAAGGTCAGTGTTGTTCTGGAGGATGTGGAGTCCGGTGTGTCCGTGAAGGAGGTTGCGGGGGCGGTCTCAAAGAGCAAGTCCGTGTTGGCTGAAAGCGTCTGAAAACATCCCATCAAACAGTTCGGAAACCAAAGGAGAAAGAAATGCCAAAGAACAAGACGCTCAATACCGAAGAGCACGTTCAGGACAACAAGGACTTTGTGTTTGACATTCTGGAGCAGGAGGGAATCGCCTCTTTCGAGGTTGAGTTCGACGGATCGGGCGACAGCGGGCAGGTCGATGGAATCTCCCTGGACAAGAACCTGCTTCAGCGGAAGATCAAGGGGTGCAAGGTGAAGAATGGAACCCGGTGGGATCCTACCACCCAAACAAGTTCCCCTGTATGGGAGAACGACGTCACCCTTCAGTCTCTCATCGAAGGTGTCTGCTACGACATTCTCGAGGAGAACTTTGGAGGCTGGGAGATCAACGACGGGAGTTACGGAACCTTCACATTTGATGTGAAGAAGCGGAAGGCCAGCCTCACCATGAACGAGCGGGTCATGGAAGTGAATACAAATGAGTACAAGTTCTGACCTGCCGGATTTAGAACCCTGGTTTGACTGCCCCTCCGACCTCTGGGATGAACTTCCGGCCGGACCTGAATACCCCTACGAATAATCCCGGCCAAACGGTGTTGGGAGCAAGGAGACCAACATGGAAACCGTCAAAGCCCTCGGCGTGACCAAGACCCTCACCCTCGTTCGCACGGGGTACAGGATCAGACATTATGTCAACCAGAACTACAACTACTCCTGGCTGGTTGACAGGGAGGTGAAGAACTTCATTTCGGCAAATCCCGTCAGCGATTCCGATGTGAATAACTTCATCACCTGGGTGAAGGAAAATCCCCAGGAGGTGGAGTTGTGGCTTGTGAACAAGAGCCCCTCCAACGCCGCCAAACTCGCGGTTTCATGGGGGAGAAAACGGCTTCATCCCGAAGCAGAGAAGATTCTTCTGGAAAAGGGCAAGGACAAGATTGGGATTCTTGAATACTGCACCAAGTTCGGAATCATCATCCCCGACTCATCCAAGGTTACATTGAAGGCCGCATTTAGCGGGAATCGTGATTCGTGGCGGGAGAAGCGGTACATCAAGAAGATTGAGGAGACAAAGAAGCACATGAAAGGCTTCCTTGTGCAGATGATTGAACTTGGTCAGATCAGGGGGGATCAGACTGTCGCCGAAGTCCTTGAAACCCTCTGAACAAATGGTCTTATCCTCGAGGAGATCAAAATGGCAAATCCATATCATCATGCTCTTTCTTCCGTGAATAAGTGGGGCGGGGAACCCGAGGACTACCAGTCCATCCATGATTGGTTTGATGCCAGCAAGGAAATCTGGGCTGATCCTCGGCACCGAGCTCTCCGTCATCACGCCCAGGGAATCTTCGAGTGCGAGCGGGTTTTCGGCCACACCATCACCATCAGCACGGGAAGGAAGATTCCCGTTAGGTGGGTCGGCGAGCAGCATGTGAAGGAGGACTGCGGCTTCATTCCCTCGATCGCCGACTGGTTTCACAACATCAAATGGCAGAAGTGGATGGGCGAGCCGCCCGTAAAGCTCGAGGACGAACTGGAGGCAGCATGAAGGTTCCGCAGGCAGTAAAGACCAAGTGCGTCATGGGGGAACTCACCCTCGGCGACGTGCTGAATCTGATAAACTCGAGATTCTCCTACATCTGTGTCGTTCAGGATGGAGTATCGGGAAGGTACGACAACTGGTGTGTAAACGCCCAGTTGCCCGACAAGAAGAGCAAGCTCTTACTTTACCGTGACGAGAACACTCAGGACTACGACCATGATTTCTCATTTGATCTTAAATCAAAGGTCAGCATCAAGAGTGACTCCGTGGAATGGGAGGAAGACGGATTGAAGACTTGTCTTCAATTCCTTGAGACCAAAGTCATAGGATTGGACGAAATTTTACCAAGGAGGAACAGATGAACTTTATTTTCTTGTGTTTCATGTGGGTCATGGGAATCTGGGGCGACGATGATGGTATTGTTGACCGGATGCGAGCGAGAGCCAAGTGCCGCCAGATCAAAGTCCATCAGTACGAGGTGGTTGTCAAGTTCACCTGCGAGGAGGACGCGGAGCTCTTCGCGGAGGATCTCAAGAACCTCGCAAGGGAATAAAAAACGCCTCGCCAAATGACTGTATGACTGTCCTAACTAAAACGAGGTGAAAAATGGACAATCGTTGGCATTTGGATGAGAGCAATCAGGATGTCCTGGCATTTTTGGCCAGTTTGTCTGTTCATGTTTTCGTGCTTGTTTTTCTTGCCTGTGTTTTCTCATCTTCCGCCAAGAGGGAGCGGGTGTCCCTTATGATTCAGTCTCCTGTCGCCGAGGAGGAGATTGATTTGACTACTCCCGAGGAGATTGTCGTCTCGGAAGATCCGATGGAGCCGGGAACCGAAGGATTCGACGGTTCGGACATGCCCCAGTCTTTTTCCCCCGTGTTCTCCGGCTTGGCTCCTGTGTCTTTGGAGAATGGGATTGATCTTCCTGCAGATCATTCTTCAGAAATCATCCCTGCGCAGGACCTCGTGGCCAATGTCGGGCCGGGTGGTTCAGAGGCAAGCGCGAAGGGTTCAGAAGGGGCGATGGACATCCTTGCCGCGGTTATAGACAGCCATCTTGAGCAGAGGCCCACTGTCGTTTGTTGGTTGTTCGATCAGTCTGTGAGCCTAGTTGCCCAGAGGAAGGACATCGCATCGAGGCTGGACAGGGTTTTCCTTCAGATCAACAACCCCGGCCTCCGCAACATGGTGGTCTCGTTCGGCGAGAAGATTAGCTTTGTCGTAAAGTCACCCACCAAAGAGTCCGAAGTAGTGGTGGATGCCATAGAGAGCATCCCTGTGGATGACAGCGGCGCAGAAATGACATTCAGCGCCATCAAAGCGGCGGCCGAAAGCGCCAGGTCGCTGCGACCCAAGAACAATGTGATGATTGTCGTATTCACGGACGAGGTGGGCAACGACGTGGGGCTCTGTGAAAAAACTGCCCAGTATTGCAGGAATGTCGGAGTTTCTGTTTATGTGGTTGGAATTCCTGCTCCCTTCGGCACCAACGAGGTGAAGATCAAATACGTGGAGTTCGACCCCAAGTATTCCCAGGATGTCACTTGGGCCGTGGTGAACCAGGGGCCGGAGTCTCGTTTCCCCGAGTTTGTCCGCCTTTCCAACGACGATGCCGTAGATTCGGGGTTCGGGCCTTTTCATCTCTCCAAAATCTGTGCCGATACGGGCGGGATGTATCTGAGGGTTCATGCAAACAGCGGATCAAAAGGAAGAGTGTCAGACGAGGAAACCGCTCCTTTGTCTTCGAGTCTTCGAATGTTCTTTGATCCCGACATCATGCGTGGCTACCGTCCCGACTACGGATCACCGGAGAGACTAGAAAAAGAGATCAAATCAAATCAGGCCAAGAAGGCTCTTGTGGTGGCCGCCTCGCAAACTGCCGCCACTCCAATCAAATCTCCCCAACTGATGTTCCCCAAGAAGGATGAGGGATCCTTCGTAGAAATCTTGTCGGAAGCCCAGAAGGCATCTGCGAAGGTTCAACCCATGATAGACAAGATGTGTGGAATTCTGCTTGCAGGGCTCTCCGATAGGGACAAGATCGAAGAAAGAAGGTGGCGTGCGGGATATGACCTTTCTCTTGGAAGACTTCTTGCCGCCAAGGTGAGGGCGGACGCATACAATTTTATGCTTGCAAAAGCCAAGGGCGGATTGAAATTTGAAGACAAGAACAGTGACACATGGGAGCTTGTGCCGAGCGATGAATTGTCAGTCGGATCACAGACGGAAAAGATAGCAAAGCAGGCGAAGACCCTGCTCGAGAAGGTTGTTGCGGAACATCCGGGAACCCCATGGGCGTACTATGCCTCTGAAGATCTGAAGATTCCACTTGGTTACGAGTGGGTTGAACGACACACTGGGGTGAATAAGAAAGATATGCCGGCCGGAGGCAACAACCCGCCGGCTCCAAGAAAAGACGATCAGAAAAAGATGCTCGCTCCTCCCAAACGAAACCTGAAAAACATCTGATCGGACGGTTGTAAAGAAGTTCAAAAACCCGAAGGAATTGAAGAATGAAACCCGGCGACAAGATCAAGGCTTTTGCTCAGGTCGGACTGATGAAGAAACCCCGCTGGATCCGGGGGACTCTCCTTGAGGGAGGCGAAGTTGAGGTGGCTGGGAACAAGTTCCACCTCGAGACCGGCAAGGTCAAACTCTGGCAGCCGCTTGAGTATGTGGACGGAAGGTCGCCAAAGCTTGACACCTTCTGCGGGGATGGCTGGGAAGACCTCAAGAATATTGTGACGGAGTCGGTAGAGAGGTACTTCCCAGGCGAGAAGATCCGTTTGGACGATTCCGAGAAGATCATCTACGTCAACGAAGATCTGACGGTGGCGGGCGGGGTCAGGGAAATGGAGACCATCGCGGCCTTCCGTGAAATCCCCGTCTGGACTGTTTCATACTTCAAGGGAATCGCCGCGACCCGTTGGGAGCCGGAGGATGTAGAGGAGGTGAATTGCGGCGACAGCTCGACTACAATAGGTGCCGCAAGAATTCTCCTCGACAACCTCTGGAAGTTCCACACGGAAGGGTATTGGGAGGGCCTCGAGGAAAGCCGGTTCTGCGAGCTGGAGGAAAATTGGTAGTTAGAAACGCCGAGCAGATCAGGGTAATAAGGGGAAGCCTGGAAAACTTGAACGAATACTTCTCCGAAGACCGATCCTCGAGCGTGGATTCCAAAATACTCTCGGAACTGAAGAGCCAGCTCACCATAATGGAATGCAAGCTCAAAATCTATACGGACGACTACAGATTGCCGAGGAAGCAGTGAACGTCATCAAAGTCATCGAGTCCCTCATCAGGATCCGCGAGGAACTAGAGGAGACCAAGGGAAAGATCGAGAACCTCCGCAGGGAACTCGACGCCCAGACGAACGATCTCATCGAGTTTCTGAAAGATCGAAGAATCATCGAGACCAGGGCTGTCTGAAGATGCCTGCAAAAGAACAAGCCCTGGACACGACAGATGAGTTCAAGGTGAATATATTGGGCTATGCTCCGGCAGGCATTATTGAAAAGATTTTTCCGGAAGATTTTCATCTTCTGACAAAAAAACAAGACCAAATAGATGAAGATACGGTTGTCGACATGGCATACCGGCTTTGTCACAGCAAGGCCGGAAGGCACCTATCCATTTTTAATGCTTACTTGGAACTGATTTTTAATCTGAAGGTCACTCTGGCCTATTATTTTCTAACCTCCTTTGCCCATTTTGAAAAAGACGAGAATGGCCTGGTAATGATTAGTCACAATTACAAGAACAGTCGGGTCAACACGAAAAAAGTAATAGAATTCACAAATCAACACAGCAAAGCCTTGGCAGAAATAATTATTAGAAATGACGATGAATGGTCTAAAACTTTAAATCAAAGGATTGCAACGCGGGAAGTGTCCGAAACGGCAGAAAGAACATGAAGAAACACCCGATCATTACAGAACTTCAACTCGGCAAGTCGGTTGAGGACGTAATCAAGGATCACTTCTCGGACCGGGATTTTGAGGCGTACTTGACCGAGGACAGGCTCCCCGAAATCATTAAAGAGATCATCCGAATCGGCAAAAAAGACCTGCGTTTCGCCGTGGACGTCGGGCATGATAGTTGCGGAATCATTGTGCTGAACGCCGAAAGCGACCTGGAACTCGACCATTACTGGGATGACGAGGATAACTGGGCGAATAGCGGCGAAGCGTCTGAGGACTGCGACGCGCTCAACGAGATCGTAGAAAGACTCTATGGGGCAAAGAGAAAGAAGCCCAAGCCCAAGATCACAAATGAAATGTTCGTCAGGAAGCACGGTAAGATTTGCCCCTACTGCGGAGCCGTCAAAAAGATAGTGGTCTTGGACGATGTTACCTGGAACGACCGCGACGAGATGGGCTGCCGGGCGTGCGGGGAACTCTGGAATCGAAAATACAAGATCGTAACGACCGGCTACTAAATTTGTGTCTGAAACGGTAATGGGGATAAGGAGACCAATCATGAAGTTCGATTTTGAAAAGTTCATCAGCATCGCAAGCCGTGACGTCGGATACAACCCGGAAGCCAAGGAGCAGTTCCTCAAGATGGCACGCCAACTCGCAAAGCTGACGGCGGACGCCCTGGGACTTCAGACTGACGAGCGGGACATCCGTGTGAACAAGGCGGGGATTGCGGTTTCGGGAGAGGTTACGCTCCACAGTGATAGCCTCTATGTCCAGTTTGGACAGAGCATGATGGGAGGCGCCTTCCTTTGCCGGAGCTGCAAGGGACGGAAGGACTACACCGGTGGAATGAACAACTTCTACCGATGGGACAATCTGCGGGACTTCAACAAGTTCATTGAATTTCTGAGGTGGCTGAGCTAGAATAACGGCGATTGCCCGATAGCACAATTGGTAGTTTGCAAGCGGCTGTTAACCGCTAGGTTGTAGGTTCGAGTCCTACTCGGGCAGCTTTCCCAAGGAGGGGATCATGGAAGAAGAAACTATGAAAGAGTTGATTGAAGCTTTAAAAAAGGCTATGACAATAATCTCCGTCGCCGGCAACGACCATGATTTTGTGTTTGAACTCAGGGATCTGATCAGAAAAACCAATTCCGAATTGAAAAAAGACAAGTCAAACGGCTAAAGTGTCAGAAGTGGCATCTTGTTGCCAATAAACGATCTAACTTGTCAGAAGTGGCACCTTCAGGAGAAATTAAATGAAGACCGCAGTAGAGTGTTTCAAGATCAAGTCCGGCACCGTGGCCTGCAGCGACCCTTGCTACGGCACGCCTGATGTGAAGGTAAAGGCCAAGAACGGCGATTGGGTCGCACATGCGGAGACCAGCAACGAGGGTTCCTGGGGCGAGCGGGTGAGCAAGATCACCGTTCATCATGTGGAGTTCAGCCCTGTGGGAAACCGCTACCAGGTTGAAAGCCACATTATCAATGTGGACTCTGGGCAGGCTGGGGTATTTGACGGCGACATCTGTGATGGGGACGACGAGGACTTCTACGACCGGTGCTGCAATACGACCCTCAAGAATCCCGGATACGGCTACATGAAGGGCGGATTCGTGTCCTCAAGCGGCTACGGAGACGGGGGCTACGAGTGCCTCGTCTACAAGAATAACGGTGTCGCGGTGGGCGTCGAGATCACCTTTATTGAGCACTAGGGCTAAAATATTATCAACAGACTGAAAAAAATCCCCAGAACAGTCAATATCTTGTCATTAAGAAGATATACCCGAACCATGTTGTGAAGCGCATCACCTGGAGCGAACAGGGAATGCAGCCCGAAAACGGTTGGAGTTTTGACATCCATGCAACCCCCAAGTGAGAAACCCATGAACTTCCAAGGCGAATACGAGATCATCCCCGAGAACACTCGTGGTAGCATCATGCGTTACATGGAACACGGCATTCAGCCGGGCAGCTTCCTTACCGCGGTTCTGTCAAACGACCTCTACAATGCGACCGGGCGTGCCGACCGGGGCAACCTCGCCGCACTCCCCGCAATCGTGCGGTGGTTTGCCAACAAATGTCCCGGACTGTACGGTGTGGAGAATATGCGTGAGCACATCGCATCCAAGAGAAAGGAATCCTGATGGATCGAAATGCAGTCGAAGCCATGAGCCGGATCGCCCAGATTCTCGTGACCATCAAGGGAATGGTCGCCTCGTGCGACAAGCCACTCTACAGGATGATCAACGAGCAACTCGGCGATTGCCACGAAATCATGGCGATTTACTGTGATGCGGCGCCTGTCAAGCTAATGAGCGGCCGGGTCGAAGAGATCATGGAAAACCACGATTATGTAAAAAATCTCCAGGAAATGGTTTGAGTAGAGGCCGGGGGACGGCCGATGAAAGGAGCGCAGATGGAACTGCCAAAGAGGTTCGCAAGGAGGGGAATCATGTTGTATCTTCAGATCGCAGCAGCTGTCGTCAGCCTTCTTCTGGGACTTGCCCAGATGACCAAGGAATCACAGCCATTAGTCCAGAAAATGCAGGAGAAGCGTCAGCAGGCCGAAATCAAACGACAGCAGTACGAGGCTCAAAGACATGCCCAGGAGATTGCCGGAATGGGCATAAACTGGCAGTGCAGAGGACACGACGGCACTTGGAGGTATTACAGCGACCCCACGGGACGGTACTGGTCAAGGGTCAATATTCAAGGAGTTTATGAATATTGCGAGAACCGCCCAGTCCAAATGGCATCAAATCCCACGACTGTTCGGTGAATCAAGATCCAAACGGCCTAGTCTTTGTCAATTACCCACCCCCTAAAGGGAGTGGGCTTGTAAATCACCGGAGCCACCTCCACAGTTTCTACTATAAGCCAATTGACACATGGCTCGTTCTTCAACAGCTTGCCGTTGAAGAAGCATTGTTTTGTTGTTTTCCATGAGGTTGACTGTTTTTTCTGTGTGTTACGGCTTTAACTTTCTGGGAAAGTGCCAACACCAACCAACCTCAAACTAGTATAGTGTGTAAACCAGAAAAATTTAGGAGGCAACGGCAATTCCTCCCAGCCCCTAAAGGGACTGGGTTTCCTTGCCGAATTCATATGAAAACAATCAACATCATTGCTGTTGTCAAAGGGGAGACTCATCAGAGCGACCCTAAGTTCGTACCCTTGAAACTCACATTCCCCGACTTCGAGTACGATATGGAGTCGCTCGAAAAGATTATCCAGCGCATCGACTCCGAGGCGGTTGCGTATGATTACGGCTATCCAATTATCCACAGGTTCAAGGACGAACACTCGAAGATGCTCCGGGACTCTATGGACTGGAGCAAGGCCGCTGATCTCAAGTACGAAATCGAGGAGGATTTCTCGTTCTGGGAATGGGAGACCGTTTTCGCCCAGCGCCGTGTCAGGGAGTTGGAACCCAAGATCGCGGAATTCGAAGGCAACGCGGAGAAGTACGTCAAGAAGTGCAAGAACATCAACTGGATTGAGTGGACAGAAGAAGAACTCGTGCTCAGCCCCGTTTTCATGTTCAACTACGCCCTCAAGGTGTGCAAGGGACGCCTGCCCGAATGCCTTGACAACGCCATGAACATGGAAAGCTTCAAGAACCCAGACAGCAGGTATGTGAGGCGGTATTTCAAGACCAAACGGTACAGAATCAGAAGCGGAAAGTCACTGCTGCTACAAAAGAGCTGAAATGTGGACCAACAAGCACAGGAAGAAACTCTACAAGTTGATCGAGTCCAAGTGGTCCGGCCTCAAGATCGATGAATTCGAGGCTTGGCTCGCCTCACTCGGAATCAAGTGGGCCGAACTGGAGTACGAGGGCGACGCTCCCAAAGGCACGGTTGCCGTCCACGAGGGTCCGGGGTTCGAGAACAAAGACCTCAGGATGTGCTGGGTGATACCCGATGAAATCGCCACTAAACTTCTCGTCCTGGGAACCTGACCGGCAAAAAGCAACGAAACCAGCAGGGGAAAAGCAATGGACGGTTGGTTGGTTGACGGACGCAAAATTCCATGGGACTTGGCCGTTCTCTACGCGGATGCGCGACAACGGATTCTCTCCTCAAGGAAGCTAAGACAGCACTACGAGATCGCAATGGATCCAAAAGGCCAGAACCTTGCAGACCATCTCGCCTGGCTTGTAAGGGCAAAGACTGAAGATATAAAGAAAGCCCTGGAGGCTTTCCGCCAAGAACAAAAAATCAAAAGCGCAGAACCCAATAAAATAAACGCGCTCGGCTCCGGGACAGGAATGACAACCTCGGAAACCGTGCCAGAAGGACTCATTAGAGTTTCAGGACTCACAGGGTAGTTCTGCAGGTCAAGCACGCCGGTGAAAATAGTCGGACCCACAGCCTTGCCATAACTATCGTAGTGCACAGGCCCCAAACCCGTATTCGCAAACAAATTGAATACAGCTCCACCCGTCGGCTGAATAAAACAACTAATTTCGCCCGGGGACAAAAGCGTCTGATTCATATAATAAGAATCAGCCTTGCCAGCCTGCGCCGCCGTGCCAATACGAAGAAATAACGCCTGACCAGGCAACAAAGAATCTCGCAATTGAAAAAAGGCAGACCTGGATGATTCTTCCCAATTCCACGTCGAGACAGTAGGCAAAGGAGACATCCAAGTCACCGAAGTTATCATTGAACTCCAATTGCTCATGTCCATCTGGAAACCAACCAACGGCGACAAAGAATCATTCTTTATGCGAATGTAAGGCCGAGAAAGCGCATTCATCCGCTGAAGTGTCGAAAGACCAAGTACAGATGGCGGCCGGACACCCGAAAAATCAGACCAATTAGGGAAATTTGAAATCTGGATGTCAATCGTCCCAGCAACAGCTTCAGAAGAAAAAAGAACCAACAAAACAATGAGTCTATAAGCCATGATTTTATGGCTCGAAAATCCCCCAAACTACGCAGAATACCACAACTATGGCAGAAGAGATGTCCACTCGGCTCAACTTCAACCACGCGCCCGAAAATCGGGTTCTGCGCGGAATGAGGAACTCACGAGCGGACTGCCTATTTACGAGGAATATTACGACAAATGGAATAATAGCAGAATCTAGAGTCCAAGTCAAGGAAAGGACTTGATGACCTCGCCCACGGTGATCCCCGTTAGGCCGCAAATCAATATCAGCAGAAAAGCAATCATTTCATGTGGCTCTTGATTTATTCAGGACACCAACCCACAATGATACAGCAATCAAATCTTGTGTCAAACGGAATTGAACACGCATGATCAAAGTCATCAAACAAATCCTCCCCAAGGACCGCCACTACCACCTGGCGGTCAGCATGGGAATCGACAGCGTAGCCGCCCTCATGTGGCTCAGAAGCAAGGGATATAAGGTCACACCCCTCCACTTCAACCACAACCTGCGATCCCAGAACGGAACAATGCAGAATAAGTTTCTGGAACTCTGCTCATTCCTGGGGCTGGAAGGCAAAACAGACGTCGGAATCAACTTGAAAACCGAGGCCGAGTGCAGGGACGCGAGACTAAACTTCTACTCAAAGGCGACCCAGGGCGGCACAATCATCACCGCACACCACCTCAACGACTGGATCGAGAGTTACCTCCTCAACTGCCTTAGGGGACATCCCGCAAAGCATCCTTTCGAACTAGAAAGCAAGTTCCCTAATTTCAATGTAATCCACCCCTTCCTGCCATCAAGGAAAGAGGACTTCAAACAGTTTCTCGAGAGGAACGGATGGATGGAATGGGTGGTTCAAGACGAATCTAATTCGGTTGTGAAGGGAAGCAGAAGGAACTGGATCAGGGGCGCCATGATCCCGCAGATGAAATCGCAGAAACTCTCTCTCGAGAAGTATGCAAAGAGAAGGATTGAGAAGCTGGCGGTTGACAAAACGCCTCAATAGATTAGAATAGAGGCATGTTGCCATTCAGAGAATTAGATCGCTACGACGCCTTCATGCTCGACGGATATGAATGCGACAAGATTGGGAACGACAAATATCTGATCTATGACGCACACATGGAGCCAAGAAGCCTAGAAACCGCCGAGCCAAACATGATGGTGGAGTTGATTGAGGAGAAGGTGGTGGAAGAGGAGGAAAGCCTCCACGACTACTTCTTCTCAACCCTCATAGGCATGATTGAAGCAATGGAACGGGCAGGTGAAAAAATTACAATGAAACAACTCAAGAAACTCGCAATCACCTCATTGGCTATTATGGGAAGAGATTCTTGACATCAGAGAACAATAAGACATCGCAGCCAGCATCGCAATCTGGTTCCTCAGCAAAGAACCCGACACCGCCCACGGAGAACGCTTCGGCATCTTCGTCGGCCTGTGGGCACCAACATTCTTCGCGTTAGCAAATAGATGGAGATGAGGAGAAACAAAAGCAACTGAACTTGGGACATTAGCACAGCGGTTAGTGCGTCAAACTTAGAATGGGTCGGCCATCTGGAAACGGGTGGTTAGTCAGGTGTAAATTCGGTGAACGGCCTGCCCGCAAGGGTGACCCAACGCCGAGCGAAGCCCGCAAGGGAACGTGTAGAGACTATAATCACCCACCTAAAGTTGGAAACAACAAAGGTGAAGGCATAGTCCAGACCACGAACAGAGAAATCTGGCGGCGAAAGCCGAAGTGGATTTGCATAATTTGAGGGTCCCAGGTTCGAATCCTGGATGTCCCATGTTCAGTTGCTTTTGTTTATCAGCCACTTCCTTATGGCGTTGTCAGAAACGCCGTACTTTCTCCCGACTTTGAGAAAACTCATCTCGGAAAGGTCTTTCTCAAGTTGCTCTTTGGAAGGTCGCTCAACCTTTCTTGATGAAAGTTTAGAGCAAGCCTCAGAACAATATTGCCTTTTTCTTTTGCAAGGTTGATATTCTTTCCCGCATAGATTGCAGTTTTTTGGCTCAAGAAGGTGTTGGTTAACTTCTGTGTCGTTGAATTGAATGAATTCATTCATCTTGTTGTGTGAAGACTTCGCATCAAGATCTGGGTGGTGGATTTCCATGTGGCAGTTCATACACACCAAGTCGCATTTGGCAGCTTCTTCAAGAAGAGATTCCCAAGACTTGTTTGAGCATGTCCTTAGATCCAGCGCAAATGATTTCTGTTTTGGGTCCCTGTGGTGGAAGGCAAGAGCTGAGTAGTTCTTGTTGTACCCACATATCTGGCAAGACATACCCTTCATTTGCAACAGTTTGATCTTTCTTGAGGAACCACGCCGTTGTTGGTTGGAGTAGTTTTGATGCTTTGAATTGCTTGATTTTACTACGCATTCGGTAGAGCAAAACTTTCTTCTTGTTCCCTCAAGAGTCCGCCCACAAGGACATAAATTATGAGTTGGTTTCATAATTTATATAGAGTCGCGGTATTGTTTTTCCCCCCTCAAACCGCTATAATGATGTGCCGATTTGATGGGATCGCGGGTATTCCCTTTGGCGGCTTCCGTAGACTTGTGGCTTGTGTAAGACTGAAGCCAAATGCGGGATTGGCATAACGGTCGTGCGCCAGCCTTCCAAGCTGGATAAACGAGTTCGACTCTCGTATCCCGCTTTGGGGTGAAAGCATGAAAAACAACATCGCAAAAGGCGCCGACTACGACCGTCTTCTCGAAGAATTCATCGCCAAGGGCGGTGATTTGTCGTTGTGTCCGTTCGATACCGCCGACTACAAGTGGGAGGAGCCTCCCTATGAGAAGATCGGGTCGGATTGTGATTATGACCCCGTAATCGACGAGTTCTGGAAGGACATCGAGGAGGGGAAGAGAGAGCTAACCGGCACAACTCCCACCGAGGAAGAATGGGCGGAATGGGAGAAGGAGTACCAGGAGATAATTAAAAGGAAGCCGGCACGCTAGACTATGTTGTATTTTCTATAACAAAAGGTTCCCCATGTTTATTTCGCAGGAAGATCTGGCCGAGTTGAAGAGGCTTGCGGCCAACACGTACGAGCAGGATAAGAGCGAGCAGATCCACAGGATCATCAGGGGGATCAACAGGCTTGAGAGCGCGGTTGCAAGTTTGTCCTCCGAGAACGAGAGGATGAAGAAGGCCGCCGCAGCGGCAGCGGCCGGGTGATGGAAGATTTAGAGAGCATATCCTTTCCCTTTGACAGGTATCTGACGGTTCGTGGGGTACTGTGCACGCATTACGGCCTCGAGCATGGAGCCGAGATATACGATCTTCTTCTTCGATCGGCTAAGGA
>Ga0194039_1001112_pt1 | contig 14812 bp, 14 predicted proteins | sample JunL228m_MetaG_FD_148679 | JGI IMG/M metagenome (GOLD analysis project Ga0194039, IMG submission 148679) | Anoxic zone freshwater microbial communities from boreal shield lake in IISD Experimental Lakes Area, Ontario, Canada - Jun2016-L227-8m | ecosystem: Environmental > Aquatic > Freshwater >... | reverse complement strand
CTATGCGACGCTGCCGTTTTTCAGCGTGCATGCCTTCGTGTTTCTGAGCCTTGTGCTGGCGTGCGCGTTTTGCGTCCGCCCGTCGGCGCGCCTGCCGCTGCTCCGGTTTGTCGGGGCCGCATTCCTGCCGGCTTCCGCGACCGTTTATTTTGTGAGCGGAAAGTTCTCCGCCTCATCCGGGCTCCGCTGGCTGCCGGGGTGGATGCAGGGGAGCGAGTGGGCGATGTTCTGGATCTGGAACTTCGGCGCGGCGCTGCCGCTGCTGCTTCTTCTGGCCTGGCGCATCGGGCGCGGGCGCAAACCCGAGGCGCTCTGCTTTGCGGGAACCGGGCTCATCGTTTTTTTGGTCTGCTGCTTCGTGAGCTTTGCTCCGTGGGAGTGGGACAACACGAAGCTGTTCCTCTGGGCGTGGCTCGCGTGCGCGCCGTTCCTGTGGGAGATGATTGCGGGGTGGCCCTCCGCCGTGCGCGCCGCGACGTGCGTCGCACTCTTTTTTTCAGGCGCCGCGTCGCTCGTGGGCGGACTCGACGGACGCCACGGATACAAGCTGATCAATCGGTCCGTCCTGACGAATGCCGCGGCGGCCCTCCGACAGGTTCCCGCGGGAGACAGGATCGTGATCGAGCCGGAATTCAACAACCCGGTGATTCTGCTCGGACGCCCGGTCTTCTGCGGCTACGAAGGCCACCTCTGGAGCCACGGCCTGAATTACCGCAGACAGTGGGACTCCCTCCAGCTCGTCCTGAAAAAAAGCCCGGGCTGGCAAAACGCCCTCGGAACGATTGAGGCGGAGTGGATTTTTCTCCAAGGTCCCCCGCCGAGGGTTGTCCCGCTGGGGTCGCCTCACGGCCGCGGAGCGATCCCGAGATAATTCCTGACATGCCCGAACTCGGGGAGCGAGACGGGGGCCGGCGTGGTTGCCGCCCAGAGCCCGCTGGAGGATCCTCCGTCAAGATTCAACGCGGTGGCGAATCCGCGCAGGACGCCGGGGGTCGTGAGGATGCGTGCCGCATCGGCGAGGGTGACCGATGTGATATAGAGGAGCGCCCATTGGCCGTGGCCGTCGGTCGCGACAACCGTCCTCCGCGCCGAGCGCCCCGCGTTCAGCCCCGCAGTGGGCCTGCCGTTTTCGACAAGCATCGGGCCGCATTGGATCGCCTCGCGGACATCGCCGGAATTCTTGAAGCGGGCCGCACGCACGATCTCGATGCCGCCTCCCCGCACCGCCAGAACGCCCGCCAAAAGCTTCGCTTTCTCAAAGCAGTGAACCTCCCGGCCCGCCGCGATCACCAGGCCGACCGGACGGAAATCCGCCTGAAAATACCCTCCGTTCACGCCAGCCGCGCATCCCGCCGCAGCCAGCACGCCGGCGAGCTTTGTCGAGCCGGGCGACGGGCTTTCCACCACGCGCAGGCTGTAGGAGCGCGCGGGAAAAACGATGGCGGTGACACGCGCGGTGAGCTGCCCTTCGAAAACCTGCGTTTGGACGACGGATCCGCCCTTCGGAAGGCTTCCCATCTGCACCGTCTCCGTCACCTCCCACGCGGCGGAGGAGGACAGCGAGGCCGCAAGGACAATGGCTGGCAGAAGTGATCTCATGCGGCCGCCAGCAAAGCGGATACCAGACATCCTGACATGGAAGGAAACAAAACTCGCATGGGCAGGATGCCCATGCCACTTGAAAATTGGGCGCTCATGGTGATGCCGTCATCGTATCGCGAGGCTTCCCCGCGTCAAGGGTCGCTCGTCTGCGCTTTACAAAACCTTCCGCAGGCGGCCAGTCTCCCCGTTCGCCATGATCGACCGCCTCGAACGCCACCTCGCCCGCTTCGCCATCCCCGGCCTGATCCGGTATGTCGTCGCGCTGAATGCCCTGGTCTTCATTCTGGTCACCCTGAGCCCGGAATACGCTCGGGTGCTCGCGCTGGACCCGGCGGCGATCCTCCGCGGCGAGGTCTGGCGGCTGGCGAGCTGGATCTTCCTGCCCCAGACGCAGAGCTTTTTCTGGATCATTTTCTACCTGATGTTCACCTGGTGGCTCGGCGACCTGCTCGAGCAGAGCTGGGGCGCGTTCCGGCTGAACGCCTACTATTTTCTGGGCATGGCTCTCTGCATCGCTTCGGCCCTCCTCTTCGGTGCCTCGGGCGGAAACCTTTTTTTGAACCTCTCGCTTTTTCTGGCCGTCGCCACCCTCGCCCCCAACCTCGAGATCCTCCTCTTTTTTATCCTGCCCGTGAAGCTCAAGTGGGTGGCGATCTTCAGCCTGATATTTCCCGCGGGCATCCTGCTGCTCGGGCCGCTGGCGGAAAAGATGGTCGTTGTGATGTGCCTCGGGAACTACCTGCTTTTCTTCGCGCCGGCGTATTTCCGCGGGGCGCTCGCAAGCCGGCAGGTGCGCGGGCGGCGGGCGCGGTTCGATGCGGCGAAGCGGCCGGACACCGAATCCCTGCACCGCTGCGCCGCCTGCGGGGCCACCGAGCACACGAGCACGGACGCGGATTTCCGGGTCGCCGCGGACGGCCACGAATACTGCACCGCCCACCTGCCCGGCCGCGGGGGCGGTTGATTCGGGCGGGATCAGGGAAATCCTTGCGTTTCCTCTTGCCTCCCCCCCGCTGCAACTTACGATCCCAAGCTCGGAATCATTAGAAGGTCACATGTATCTGCAATCCTTGGAAATTATCGGCTTCAAGTCGTTCGCACCGAAGACGGTTTTGAATTTTCACCGTGGCGTGACGGCGATCGTCGGGCCGAACGGCTGCGGGAAGTCGAACGTGCTGGATTCGATCCGGTGGGTTCTTGGCGAGCAGTCTGCGAAGGCGCTGCGCGGCGGCGAGATGGCGGATGTGATATTCAGCGGCACCGACAGCCGCCCCGCCCTGGGCATGGCCGAGGTCTCGATGACGTTCGCCGAATGCGAAAAGGAGCTCGGCGTCGAATGGAACGAGGTGCGGATCACCCGCCGGGTTTATCGCGACGGCAAGAGCGAGTATTTCCTCAACAAGACCCTCTGCCGGCTCAAGGATATCCACCAGCTCTTCATGGACACCGGAGTCGGGCGCAGCGCCTACTCGATCATGGAGCAGGGGAAGATCGACCAGATCCTCAGCAGCCGGCCGGAGGACCGCCGCGCGATCTTTGAGGAGGCCGCCGGAATCACGAAATACAAGGCCCAAAAAAAGGAGGCGCTCCGGAAGCTCGAATACACAGACGTGAATCTGGTGCGCGTGCAGGACATCATCAAGGAGGTCAAGCGCCAGATCGGCTCGCTCCAGCGCCAGGCCGGCAAGGCCCGCCGCTTCCAGGCGTTGATGCAGGATCTCCGGACGTTCGACGCCCACCTCTCGCACCGGAACTACCGCGCGATGTCGGACGAGCTGGAGTCGCTCCGCCTCCAGCACGCGCAGGGCGACGAGGCCCGCGCGATCCACGAGCAGGAAGTCTCCCGCCACGAGGCCGGTCTCGCCGAACTCCGCCAGCGGATCGAGGGGCTCGACCGCGAAGCCTCCGCAGCCCGCGAGGAACTCCAGTCGGTGCGCAATAGGATTTTTTCGTCCGAAAGCCGGATCCAGACGAACGGCGAGCGCGGCACCGAAGCCGCCACGATGATCGAACGCCACCGCTCGGACATCGCGCAGGCGGAGGAAAAAATCCGCTCGCAGCAGGAGCAGATCGAGCAGACCGACTCGCTTCTCAGCCAAGTGATCGAAACCCTGCGCGGACACGACGAGGCGCTCGGCGAGCACAATGAAAAGGTGCGCGCCGCCCGCGAGGATCGCGTCGCGGTCGAGCGCGAGATCCAGGAGGCCGGCGTCGGCATCTCCCGGATCGAGGCCCGCATGGGCTCGCTGCACAGCGAGATTTCCACGGCGGCCGGCCGCCGCGAGTCCGGCGAGACCCGCCTCCGCCTGCTTCAGGGCGAATCGGATTCCGCCACCCGCAACGCCGGCGAGCTCGGCACCGCGCTCGAGGAGCTCACCCGGCGGGCGGAATCCTCCCGTCTGGCATTCGAGCGCGGGCAGGCTGAAGCCGCGGCGGCCGCCATGGCTTACGACACGGCGGAGCAGGCGCGCCGGAGCACCGAAGTCGTGCTTTCCGTCGCCGGCAAAGAGGCCGCCGGCCTCGAGTCCCGTCTGGAGGTGCTCCGCCAGCTCCAGGATCAGGGAGAAGGATTCGACGAGGGCACGCAAGCCGTCCTCCGCGGACTCGATAATCCGGATTTTTTCAGCCCGGCCATCCGGGGCGCGCTGGCGCAGAATATCCAGGTCGAGCCGCGGTTTATTCCGTGCGTCGAGGCGGCGCTGGGATCCGCGCTGCAGGCGATTATTTTCAAAGACCCCGGCGTTGCGGAATCCGCCCTGATGACGCTTTCGCGCAACCGGCTCGGCCGCGCGGCGGTGATCCCCGCCGAGTGGATCGGCCGGGTGCCGCTTGCGCCGCAGGAACTTCCTTTCGGAGTCATCGGGCGCGCCTCGGAATGTGTCGGCGGCTCCGGCGACGCGGCGGATCTCGCCCGCCACCTGCTCTCCGGCGTCCTCATTGTGGAGGATCTGGAAACCGCATTCCGCCTGCGTCCGCAGGCGGAGGGGTTCGCCTACGCGACGCTTGCCGGCGAGTTCATCTCCCGCGACGGCATCATCCAGGGCGGGCTGGCGGGAGAAAACCCCGGGCATTCGATGCTCCAGCGGAAAGCCCAGATCGCCCAGCTCGATGTCGAGCTCACGGCGGCGACCGCGCGCCTCGAAACGCTTGCCGGCGAGAGCGCCCGTGCGGGCGAGGCGCTCGATGCGGCCGCCGAGAGGCTCAAGGCCGCCCGCGAGGTCGTCCAGGCGAAGCAGGTGGAATCCGCCTCGCTGGACAACGAGCGCCGGCACGTCGAGCGCCAGCTTGCCGATGCGGAAGCCAAGCGCGCGTCGTTTGCGCGCGAGACCGTCGCGATCGAGGAGGCGCTCCGCGCGAGCCTCGCCCACCTCGGCGAGCTGGAGTCCACGATCGCCCAAGCCACCTCCGAGCTCGACGCCTTCCGCGCCGCGCGCGGCGAGGCGGAGGTTCGCGTGCAGGCCGCACGCGAACGCGAAAGCGCCGCCCTCGATGCGCTCAACGAAATCCGGGTCCGCGTCGCCACGGAGCGCCAGCAGCAGGAAAACCTCCACCGCCAGCGCGGCCCGATGGCCGCTCGCCTCATCGAGCTTTCCGAGGTTCTCGATGCCCGCCGCGCGGACATCCGGAGCTACGAGGAAAGGATCGGGACCCTCGCGGCCGAGAACGCTTCGCTTCAAGCTGCGATCTCCGAGCTGCAGGGATCTCTGGCCGCCGGGGAGTCGAAGGCCGAATCCCTCGCCGCCGCGCGCGCCGAGGTTCACGAGGGCGCCGCCACCATCGAAACCTCGCTCCGTGCCGCCAGGCAGCAGCTCGTCCACATCCAGGACGAACGTGGCCGGATCGATGTCCGCGCCGCCCAGACGGAAATGCGGATGGAAAACATCCGGAACCATGTCTCCCAGCGGTTCCAGATGGATCTCGAGTCATTCGAGCCCGACACCTACAGCCTGCTCGTCGCGTTCCGCGAGCGCGACAAGCGGAAGCCGGATGCCGAAGCCGGCGAGGCGGCGGCCCCAGCCGAACCAGCGGCCCCAGCCGAACAGCCCGCCGCCGAGGCCGAGCCCGCCGCCGCAGGGGAAGGAATCCCGTGGGATCGCATCGAGGAGATTGTGGCGGAGCTCACCGAGCGGCTCGAATCGATGGGCCCGGTCAACGTGGATGCCATCCAGGAATTCGACGAGCTCGAGCAGCGCTACATTTTTCTTGAAAAACAGAACGCCGACCTCGTCAACTCGAAGGCCGAACTCCTCGAAGTCATCGGAAAAATCAACCGCACGACGAAGGTCCTCTTCGCCGAGACATTCGAAAAGATCCGCGTCAATTTTCAGGAGATGTTCACCGAGCTCTTCGGAGGCGGCCACGCGAACCTCATGCTGACCGACGACAGCGACCCGCTGGAATCCGGCATCGAGATCATCGCCAAGCCGCCCGGCAAGCAGCTCCAGAGCGTGAGCCTCCTCTCCGGTGGCGAACGCACGATGACCGCGGTTTCCCTGCTCTTCGCGATCTACATGGTCAAGCCCAGCCCGTTCTGCGTGCTCGACGAAATGGACGCCCCGCTCGACGAATCGAACATCAGCCGGTTCGTCAAAATCCTCGACCGGTTCGTCGCCCAGAGCCAGTTCGTGGTCATCACCCACAACAAGCGCACGATCAGCCGCGCCGATATGCTCTACGGCGTCACCATGGAAGAACACGGCGTCAGCAAGCTCGTGAGCGTCAAGTTCAGCGGCAAGCCGGATGCCGAACACCCGGAGCGCTCGATCGCCGATTCCTTCGGAAAATCCCGCGGCCTTGCCAGCGAGGAAAAAACGGCTGAAGAAGCCTCGGAAGCGGCCGACTTCCTCGAGGAGCCCGCCTCAACAGACGCCCCGCCGCCCGAGGAGTAGGGCGCGCTTCCGGCTTCAGACTCCGGACAAACATCCCGCAGAGCCCTAAACGATTTTCTGTCAGAAGACACACAAACTCCATGTCCCGTGGCGTGGTTCCATTGCTCGCAATCTTGCTTGTTTTGTGCGGAGCCCGAGCTCCTTCGGAAAATGTCCCGACAAAATCAGATGGAAAGGGAGCAGAGAAGCATCGCAAAGCGGCTGAGCAAGGAGATGCCGTCGCTCAGCTCCTCCTCGGAGTTTGCTACGGCGAAGGAAAAGGCGTTGCCAAGGATGCTGCCGAGGCAGTGAAATGGGTGCGTAAAGCCGCCGAACAGGGATTAGCAATCGCCCAAGATGCGCTCGAGCGTTGCTACGCCACTGGCAAAGGCGTTTGCGGCCCACCGGGGATTGGTGAGTTCTATAACAATCAGGCTTTTGCTGCGCGACGTGCTGCCCACCGGGCTTTCATGTTGGCGGCGAGTTTCGCGCGAACCTCGGGACTGACGTTCCGCTTCTTTTTTGCCTTGGCGGGCTTGGCTGCCTTGGGAGCAACCTTCTCTGTGCTTTTTGCTGCGCGCCGGGCGGCCCAGCGTGCCTTCGTGGCAGCGGAGATGCGGGCGCGGCCCTCGAGGCTCATTGTCCGCTTTTTGGCTTTGGGTGGTTTGACGGTTTTCATCGGCGCGACGGCAACCGGTTTTGCGGCCGGTGCCGGCCGTGCGATTGCGGGTTGTGATGTGATGATCTCGACAACTCCGACTACCCCTCCTTTGAGGGTTCTGATGATTTCGGCGTGAACTTCTTCAATGCCCTGTAGGAGTTCGTCTTTTCTCTCCGTCAGGCTGAGCAGACTGCGGAGCGAGTGGCTTGTGATGTGTGATATGTCCATGTTTGGAACAGAGAGTAAGCATTAGGTTGTCCCGCTCTGGCAATAGAAAACGCTGCCTCGCCCGGACCAGAGGAGTCAATAGATCCAAGGGATGAACCGACGGGTGCGCGTCTCGTATTCGCGATACTCTGGAAACTTTTGGCGAAGGAATTCTTCCTCCCGGCAGGATTTTGCGTGGAAGAAAGGCACCAAGGCTACTGCCGCCAAGAGTGCGGGCCAGTTCAGCCAGACGAGCGCCCAGCCAAATCCCGCCAGGATCACGGCGGTGTAGAGCGGGTGACGGATTTTGGCGTAGATCCCGTGCTGGACCAGCTTGGCGTGGTCGGCGGGTTTCGGGAACGGAGTGAGGTTTCTGCCGAGCGCCGTCACCCCTGCGACGGCAACGGCGGCCGCGACGACCAGAACAAGCACGCCGACAAACCTCCAAGCCGCAGGGCCGGTTCCCGGATGCAGGGCGGCGAGCGCGAGCAGGCACGCGAAGAGCAGGAACTGCGCGACGACCCATCCTCCCCCGCGTTCAAGAAATCGTCTCATCGGATCTGGCAGCTAAAGAAAACACCCCCGCACGCTACACCTTTCGGAGTGCGGCGTGCAGGGAATGTTTTACTCGGAGACGATCATGCCCCATGCGAGGGGTGCCAAGCCAAGCTTCAGCCAGCTCCTGCCGTCCAGTTGGCACAGCCCCCGGAGGGGCAGCCCCGCCCGGCCTTTTCCGGCCTTGATGATTTTCTTGTCCGGCGCGGCGATGGGCAGCAGCCTGCGTAACTGCCTCACGATTTTTATAGTTTTTGCGGAGACGCAGCTCTCGTCCCCATATTAATATAACGGCCCGCCCCCGGCATCGCGGTGGATCCATACGCTACCTGGAGGACATACTGTTTTCACGTATTCGTGGCAGGGCGGGATTTCTCTCGGAGTATTTTAGTGCGTTCATTTTTCTTCTCGTTCGCTGCCCGGCCCCCGCCCATGGTGACGGACACATGAAGCGCACACTTTCCAAGCCTGCCGGGATACGGAGAGTCCTGGTTCTCGTCGATGAATCTAACGTCACCAGCTCCGCGAAGGCCGCCAACCGCAAGCTGGACTGGCTCAAACTTCAGGAATTCCTCGTCAGGGAGCGCGAGCTACTGGAAACCGTCGTCTATGCAGGGTTGCCCCCGGCGATGCCCGAATGGCAGCCCGAGCGTGACAAGAAAAACAAGTTCTTGCACTGGCTGCGCTCGCACGGGTTTCTGGTGATGACCAAGGACGGCTCGCCCGGAGCCGAGATGCACTACAAGGCCAATGTGGATGTCTTGATGGCCGTCGATGCCGTCGAACTCTCGATAGAGATGCGACCCGACGTGGTGGTTCTGGTCACCGGCGATGCCGACTTTTCCTATCTGGCGCTCCAGTTGCGGCGGCGGGGCATTCGTGTGGAGGTGGCGTCTGCCGCTCCAAATTTGGGCGCGGGCCTGAAAACCTCGGCGAACGAAGTGATCGATCTCTCCCCGTTGCTGGATGCTTTCGACCCGCTGAGTTGATCAGTGACCAGCTTTCCACTTCTTTGCCAAGGCGAGCTTCTGTGACCGGCTCAGAGATTTCACCGAGTATTCCAAGCGTGATGCGGACGATCTGCCGACCGCACTCGTGTATGCGATCAGCTTGGCCGGGCGGTGGGCACGGACATACGCGGACCCCTTACCGGAGTTGTGGACACTCAGCCGCCGCTGAATATCGGTGGAAATCCCGGTATAGAGGCAACCGTTCGAGCACCGAAGCATGTAAACGAACCAAGGCTTGGGGAGCGCCTTTGGCATAGGAATGACCGCCTACGGCACCCACCGAGTCCAGACCCGAGGCACGGGCTCCGGTCTTCGGAACAGGTTTCGCCGGGTTGCAAGCGGGGCTTTCATGCGAAAAGATTCTCAGGTTCCGGCAACGGCGCACTTTGGCAGGCAAACTACCGCGATACCATCATCCTCACCGATGCCCGTTTTGTCGCTGTTGTTCGCTACATCCTGAACCACCCGCCGAACTTCCCGCCCAATTTTTCCACGCTGTGGGAAAGTGCGCGGGCAAACTCACCGAGCAGGCCGAGAGCGGGCTCCACCTCCTTTTCGGAGGGCGTCCTTTCGGAGGGCACTTTTTGAGCACGGTCGGCCGCCTTGCCTCTTTGCCTCATCGTTTTGCCGAATGCGGGATTTCCCTTTCCCTCTTGACGAACCAGTCTGACAGGTTAGTTTTTTTATATGAAATCCTCTTTTATTGAAATCGGGGCCTTTGAGGCGAAGACGAAGCTTGGTGAACTGCTGGAACGGGCAAAGCGAGGTGCGGTTTTTACGATTACGAAACATGATCGGCCTGTTGCCCAGTTGGTCGGTTTCACCGCTGACCTGGCGGAACGGCGCCGGAAAGCCACTGAGGCTCTGCGGCACCTCCGCAGCCGCTACTCGCTCAACGGGCTGGACTCGCGCGTCCTCCGCGAGGAGGGGCGTGCGTGAAAAATCCGTTCGTCCTTGATTGCTCAGCCACCCTGCCCTGGGTGTTCGGAGACGAAGCGACGGCAGCCACGGATCGCTTGCTGGAGGATCTCTCGGCGGGGGCTGCGGCGTGGGTTCCAGCGCTCTGGCATCTGGAACTGGGCAATGTCATGGTGGGAGCACAAAGACGGGGCCGCATCGACCAGGCTGGCATGGAAGCGTTTTTCTCACAGCTCCTCGTCTATGATATTTTCGTGGACGAACAAACGATCCCGCAGGCATGGAACAAAACCCTCGACCTCGCGGTTCAATACCGGCTTTCCACCTATGACGCCGCTTATCTTGAACTCGCCTTGCGCCGGGGGCTTCCCCTGGCAACAAAAGATTCCGCGTTGGTTGCCGCAGCGCGTGCGGCCGGCGTGGGTCTCCTCCGCCAGTGAGGGGGGTGGATTCGCCCCGGCGGCCTTGTTTGCCGTCAGGCTGGCAAGTTGGCAGCCGCAGGCAACGGGCCTGACGCCACCAGCTTTTTCTTCCGGGAGTCAACGGTCAGATTCAGCCCCTCAAGGCTTCGGGCTCCCAGCAATAACAGATCCCCTTTTTCCGCGAAAACCACCTCGTCAACGGTGAAGGATTGGTTGACCCGGACGATGGCGAATCCCACACTCCGCGTGATTTGCTGGCCGTTTGCCATCACGAACGACAGGTCTTTTTTTTCTCTTTGGATGCCGAGTTTTTCCAATGTCGTTCCCGACACCCATGTGTATTCGCTGCCGGTATCCACCAGAAGACGGGGGATCATTGCGCTTTGTTCCCGACGGGAAACATTTTCAATTTTGGCGCCTGTATAAAATGTGCCCATGATTGGAGGGTAGCAGAAGGTTCATTTACTGGCAAACCGGATAAACGCACCCTGATCCGCGCGTAGCGCAATCAATGGAGGGCGGTCGCCCACGGTATCCGTCCTGCAGGGGAAAACAAGCGGGACGCTTGTTCTACTCTGGCTTAAGCACCATTCCACACTGACCCGAATGGCGACGTGCGCACAACCACACGGGAGAGCGGTCGCACCCCGCCGCCTTGCCGAGCAGGTCGAGAGCGGGATTGCCTCCTTTCGGAGAGCGCCAGGCGAGCCCGGTCAGGGAGTCCTGCCGCGCCGCCTTGGCTTCCTTGAGATCGGCTTCTGTGGGATGATCGTTGCAGGCGTCGGAGGCCGACGCTCCCACTCCGCCTCGATGAGATCCTCAAAAAGTTGGGATAACGACCTTCTCCGCCGGGTCGCCATGGCTTCGGCTGCCGCCCGAATGTCAGGAAGGATGGATAAATTGAGTTTCGTTTTCACAGCATCTGAGGGTTTAAATCTGTGCCCTGTATAAATCTCTCATGAGGCGCGGGGCTTTTCAACACACATTTAACCGTCGAGGGCACCCCACTTCTTCCCAAGAACCCGCAGGCATTCAAAAACCTCCAAATCTGTCAGCGTCCGCTGTCCGAGTTCCATTCTGGTATAGGTGGCCGGGTCAATTTCCCAGCCGCCGTTTTGAAGCCGACGAACCATCTCCGCATGGGATAATCCCACGGATTCCCGAAGTTCCCGAAGGCGCTTGCCCAGCCTATTTTTCAGCCTCCGGCCCTCGTTGATATTCCGGCAATGCACACAACACCATAGAGCGAAGCGCTCGTGAAGATCATTGACGTGTAACTCATTGTTGCGCTACTCGTCAACGCGACGGAAGCGGTCGAAATCCGCCGCACAAGTGACTATGGAGGGCGATCGCGCCCTCCAGTCGCCTTGCCGAGTAGAGCAGGCCGAGGGCGGGCTGCCTCCCTTCGGAGAGCGCTTTTCGGAAGGAAAGGCCCCTCTCAGAAAACAAAAAAAATTGTCAAAGTGGTATTTACGTATAAGGTGCGTAATTCATGAAACGCACAGGAGAAAATTTCATTCAACTGCAGATCGACGTGCCCGTGCAGGTCGAGCAAAAGGCGAAACGCCTTGCGGAGGAGGCGGGGCTTTCTGTCAGCGAGTATTTCGGGGAACTCGTGATGAAAACCGCGGATGGGAAAGAGGGAATTCCACCGGAGAGCGATGACTATTGACGGGCGGACGGCGTTTCGGCATACGTATTTCATGCGTATATTCATTTTCTCTCTTTTTGCGCTCCTTCCGCTTTTGGGGGCGGCGGCGGATCCGCAGCGGCAGGAGGATGTGTTTCAGGCGACCCTCAGGGGCGACGCGACTTCGGGAGTGGCGGTCTTTTCGCCATCCGGGCCGGGCGTGTTTTCCGGCAATGTGGTGATCTTCCACAAGGGCCGCCAATTCACAGGATCCTCCCAAGGCCGGACGGAGGGAAGCCGACTGATTTTTTCATTCGAAGCCTCTGCCGGCCCGGACGCAAAGTCGCCCGCGCGTCTGCTCACGGGCGCCTTCGAGGCGACCGGGGAACCCGCAAGGTTCTCGGGCTCCGGCTCCCTCCAGTTTTCCACAGGAAAAAGCGACCCGAAACCCTCCGGCCCGCTGCCGATCAAAGTCAGCGGAATCCAAATGCCGAAGGTCACCGGACGGTAGGGGACGGCCTCCAAGGGAGGGCGGCCACCTTGCCGGGCAGCAGGCCGGGGGCGACCTGCCTCCTTTGCGCCGGGAGATGCGGCAGAAAAATCAGAAAAAAAACATTGACAATTCCAAAGTGCACGTAAATACTACGCCCTTAATACGCATTTATGAAAACATCCTCTGTTCTCTCCGACTTCCGGCGCAGGTCTTCGTTTGCAGCGACCGCGTTGCTCACCACGCTTCTTGTCCCGATCCTCACCTCGCCTGTCGCCATGGCCTTCGGCGGGGGAAACGGAAATCCGTTCAGCAACGGCACTTTCTTCCCAGCCGACGGCACATTCCAAGCCACCATCCGCGGGACCAACCTCTCGGGCGTCGCCGTCTTCAGCACGTCCAGCGAGGGATCGGGCGGAGGCATGTTCACCGTCTTTGGCAACGGCAATACCTACATCGGAAATACCAACGCCTCAATCAGCGGCGATACCATCGCCGCATCCTTTGAAGCCTCCCTCCCGGGCTCCGGCACCGGAACGAGCGCCAGCACGATCTCCTCGGTGCTCGGGCAGACCGGCGGGACATTTACATCGGGCGGAACAAACTCCACCAGCACTTCCGATACAACAAGCGGCCAGACAAACTCAACCGCAGGTCAGACGAACTCCACCGCGAACACCTCCACAAACACAACGACAACTGGAGCTCAGACGAACTCCACCGCGAACACCTCCACAAACACAGTAACAACTGGCGCCCAGACGAACACAACTGCTGACACAACGACTACCGGTGCTCAGACAAATCAAAACATTTCTTACGGCCCAACGGGAACTGGAACCGTTGATCCTGTGACGAATTTGCCAGCTATGAGCAATGATGTGGTAATTACGGGAGCTCAAACAAACACAACCACAACCTCCGCGGAGACCGGCGCTCAAACAATTACAACTGCAAACGACACAGGAACCTCCACGGTGACTGGAGAGCAATCAAACACAACTGTAAACGACACGGGAACCTCCACGGTGACTGGAGAGCAATCAAACACAACTGTAAACGACACGGGAACCTCCACGGTGACCGGCCCGACAAGCACGGTGACGGGAGCGACGGCCACATCGAATACTTTGACAACCATCACACCCGACGTAACAACGAAAACTTTTGGGTTGATCAACACGGTGGCGAACTCGACGTATAACGATGTTCTTTATGCGTCTGGCTCGTTCACTGCGAAACTGTCGAACAGCTATCCGAACCAGCAGTTCAAAGGGAAGGGGGTAATGACATTTCAAAATGTGGACACCAGCGGGGCTGTTCCGCAAATGGTTTATACCACGGTTGTCATCAGCGTGAATGGGGTGAGAACGTCGAACACAGCGGGGACATACAATCCGGTGACCGTGGATGTGCCATACGTGTTCACCACCTACGAGACGGTGGTCATCTGACGGATGGTGAATCTTGGCGGAGCATTATCCACTTGTTTGCGAGCGCCGCATTTCATCACGCCCTGCGGGAAAACCAAGGGTGGGTTCACGTTATTGGAGCTGGTGGCGGTGTGTTTTATCATAGCGATTCTGGCATCGCTGGTGGTGGGGATTTATCGGAGCTCACTAAACCGGTTTGAGGCGCCGGTGTGCGCTGCGAATCTTCGCAACCTGCACGTTTCACTCAGCAGCTACATGCAGGATCGCGGGCAGTGGCCGCAATTGCCCGAGGGGGTGGGCCAGGGCACCAGTGCCGAGGAGGAATTCTGGGCCGACGCATTGTTGGAATATGGGATGCCGCAAAAGTCATGGACCTGCCCGACCCTGCGGCGGCTGGCCCGGGAAAAGACGGTCAGTTCAGCACCGAAGATCCATTATCTTCCGAGTTTATTCGACGGCAAGTCGTTCACTCCGTTTCGTTGGAAGGAGATCCCGTGGGCGATGGAGGTCGGCGACCTGCATGGAAATGGCAACCTGATGATCTTCAGCGACGGCTCGATTCGCTCCTATAAGCAGGTCTATGAAGAGGTGCTGCGCTCGGGTTCTTACATCAGGAAGTAAATCCCGATGTTCAGACAACTCGCACTCATCCTATCCATTCCGATCTTCGCAATGCCCGGAACGTTCAGCGCCTTTGCGGAGACTCCGAAAAAGGATCTCTCGAAGGAGGAGATCGTCCGGCCGTCCTTCGCAGAAAACGTGTCGGCCACGGTGGAGAGAGGAGGGAAAACTGTCATCACACTGCGAGCGAGAGTGGCGGGGCGGGAAACCCGGTATCTGATCCGCACGCCCCCCGCGCAGGGGCGCTTGGGAGAGGTGCGGGTGTCGGAGACCGGCACGGCAACCATCGAATACTTCAGCTCCGGCGAGGGGAAATTCTTCACGGATCACTTCACTTATGCCGTTCAAAATCTCGGGGCCAACATGTCCGCACGCGCGGAGGTCCAGATTTCCAT
>Ga0194039_1001110_pt1 | contig 14848 bp, 9 predicted proteins | sample JunL228m_MetaG_FD_148679 | JGI IMG/M metagenome (GOLD analysis project Ga0194039, IMG submission 148679) | Anoxic zone freshwater microbial communities from boreal shield lake in IISD Experimental Lakes Area, Ontario, Canada - Jun2016-L227-8m | ecosystem: Environmental > Aquatic > Freshwater >... | reverse complement strand
TATTACAGGGATCACCATCCGTGAAACCAGCGAGCCGGGGAAGGGGGCACGGTTCGAGATGGTGGTGCCGAAAGGGATGTGGCGGATGGCAGGGGGGAAGGTAACTGATGCCCATACCAATCAGGGTACTTTGTGTCGATGACGAACCCGAACTACTAAAAATTGCCAAACTCTTTCTTGAGCGGGAGGGCGAGTTTGCTGTCCATACGCTTCCATCAGCCACAGAAGCAATGAAGCAGTTGAATACAAACCAGTATGACGCCATCGTCGCTGACTACGCCATGCCGGAGATGGACGGGATCGCGTTTCTCAAGGCACTCAAATCAATGGGAAACACGATACCGGTTATTATTTTTACCGGCAGAGGTCGTGAAGAGGTTGTCATTGAAGCACTCAACAACGGCGCCCATTTTTATCTTCAGAAAGGCGGGAATCCAACGGCACAGTTTACCGAACTTGCCAAGAAAATTCACTATGCGGTATCACGGAGACGTGCTGAGGAGGCGTTACGAAAAAATGAAACCGAGTATCGTCTGCTTGCCGACAATGGGAGCGACACCATCTGGCGGATGAGACTTGACGGGGTTTTCACCTATCATAGCCCGGCTGTAATGAAATTACGGGGTTATACGCCGGATGAAGCCAATAAAATCAATATGGATAATTCACTTCACCCGGAAAGTCTCACCATTATCCGGATGAAGTTTGGAGAGGAAGAAAAAAAAACCATGAGTGAGCGGTGGTTAGACCAGATTCTTGAGCTGCAAATGTTGCGGAAGGATGGCAGTGCAGTCTGGACCGAGGTGTCGATCCGGCCAATCCGGGATGAGGTTGGTACTGTCATCGGTTTACAAGGAAGTACTCGTGACATCACTGAACGAAAACGTGCAGTAGAAGCATTGAAGGAATCCAATAAAAAACTCAGTTTACTCTTTGGCATCAGTCGTCAGGACATCAACCGCCAGCTCTCGGCACTCACAGAAAACCTCCGGATTTTTCAAAGGAAGCAGCCGGATGTCGCTCACGACGAGTATCTCCAGAATATTTCAGGTGCTGTCCGTAACATTTCCGGCCTGGTGAGGTTCACCGCCCAATACGAACAAATCGGCGTGGACGAATGTGTATGGCTGGATTGCCATACGCTTGTAGAAAATGCAGCAAAACAAGCCCCAATAGGAAATGTCAGGGTGATCAACGACCTCCCTCCAGGCACGGAACTATTCGCCGATCCACTGATAATCAGGGTTTTTGTTAACCTGATGGAAAACGCGGTCCGGTTCGGCGGCACGATCACGACAATCCGGTTCACAGGAAGGGAATCCGAAGAAGATTATCTGATTGTATGCGACGATGATGGCGTTGGTATCCCTGCCGGGGAGAAGACAAAGATTTTCGAGCGTGGATTTGGGAAGAATACAGGTCTTGGTCTTTTCCTTGCACAGGAAATTTTGTCCATCACTGGTATCACAATTACCGAGACGGGTGAGCCGGGCAAGGGTGCACGGTTTGAGATCGCGGTGGCGGACGGGGTGTGGCGGATGGCAGGGAAGTGTAACTGATACCAGGGCCTATCATGGAATTCAAGAGTAACCGTACAATTCACTTCAAAACGCAAAGGTCCCGGACGCCAGCCTGATTTGTTATAGGAGTTACGCAAAATGCATCCGCATAAAAAGATTTGGTAATGTCAATGAGTAATATTTTTGCAGAGTACACCGAAATAAATTATCGAAACGATTGATCAGCGTAAGTCCTATTTTTATGTAACGGATCTCACCTGGACAAAGTAGGGATACCAAAATTTATTGAACAACTGAGTGTAATGGAATACATTAACGGTTTACACTAGGACTGTTTTTTACAGTCGTGCAGTTTACCAGGAATAAATTTTCCAAACGATCGCATTCCAGGGCGAAGCGGGAACGGCTAACCACCGGGACCGGGAGAACAACATGGCAGATACTATTGAAGTGTACAACACAGAACTTACGGAATTACGGCTTTTTAAGAAGGCAATGGAGGGATTTATTGGATTAAACCCCATTCCAATTCTGGTCTTTGACCCCGGCAGGAGGGTTACTGATGCCAATTCAGCTTTTATAGAAGCAACCGGTTATACCCGGGAGCAGGTTATCGGGAAACAAGCTGCCGATTTTATCATGTCATATGTAAAAGGGCAGGGCATTGCTGAATGCCTGCGGGACAAGCGGGCCGTACGGGGGGAGGCCACATATAAGGTCCCAAAAGGTGATATCCTCTTCGTTTACGACACCGTTCCGCTCTTCGATGATAATGGCGGGATTTACCGCGTTATCTCGCTCTACTCCGATGTAACCACGGAGCGCCGGCTGGCGGAAGAAGTCCACAATCTCCAGGACATGTCCGCCAGTATATTACAGAAACTGCCTACACCTATCCTCTTGTGGGACAAGGACAAGAACGTCATCGAAACAAATGAAGCATTTACCGAAAAAACGGGCTGGAGCCGTGAAAAAACTCTTTCCTCCCACCTGGCTGACTTTGTGTACCTCAATAAAAAAGGAGAGGGCATCGATGAGAGCATCCGGGACGGGCGCCCGGTAACGGGAGAAGCAACGCTCCGGTTCCCAAAAGGGGACATGGTGTGGGAGCGGTATACAATCCCGCTCTTCAACGAGAAGAAAGAGCTGGTGAACCTCTTGTCCGTGTATAACGATATCACCGCCCGGACCATTGCTGACCAGGAATTAGTTACGGCTGCCACCGAAGCAAAAAACCAGAAACAACTGATGCATTCCATGATCATGCAAAATCCCATACCCCTCCTGATCATGTCGACGAAACTGGACCTCGAACTAGCCAATGAGGCGTTCCTCGCCCTGAGCGGGTATTCCAGTGAACGGATCCGGAAGATGAGCCTGAAAGATTTCAGGGTGCTCGAGAAGAGTGGTCATGGGATCCGGGAGGCGGTACAGACAAAGAAAGGTGTGACCGGGGATGTCGTTGTCGAGTTTCCGACCGGGGTTAAGTACCTTGAACAGCATACCATCCCCCTCCTTAATAAAGAAGGGGAGATTGCCAGCATGATGGCGACGTACCTGGACAACACCGGAAAACAAAAAATAGAACAGGTAAAAAAAGACCTGGCAGACTTTACCGATACCTATCTTGCCACCCTCTCATCGAACCTCGGGATGCTTGCGACAGGAAACCTCGCATTTGACCTTAACCTTGCTCCTCCCACGGAAAATACAAGAGATGCGCACACCAATTTTGCCGGGATCAATAATAACCTTGCAGATGTCCAGGCTGCTCTTACCCGCATGATCGACGATGCGGACCTGCTGGCAACCGCTGCAGTCCAGGGAAAACTTGATACACGGGCGGATGCGACACGACATCTCGGCGACTTCAGAAAAATCGTGGAGGGTGTGAATGCGACCCTCGACGCCGTTATCGGACCATTGAATGTTGCTGCAGAGTACGTTGACCGTATCAGCAAGGGGGAAATCCCCCCGAAGATCACCGATAACTACAACGGCGACTTCAACGAGATCAAGAAAACATTAAACGCCTGCATTGACGCCATCAATGGCCTCGTTACTGATGCAAACATGCTTGCAAAGGCTGCCATGGAAGGAAAACTCAAAGTCCGTGCGGATGCGACAAAACACCTGGGAGATTACCGGAAAATCGTCGAAGGCGTGAATAATACCCTCGACTCTTTTTTTTACCCTGTCAACGAAGCGATGCGAATGGCAAACCAGTTTGCAAAATGCAATTTTACAGCCCGCGTTGATGAAAAACTTCAGGTGGAAGGCGATTTCATCAGGTTCAAAGAAGCCCTGAACAGCATCGGCACCGAAATCTCCAAGGCAATGACCCTGATCAACCAGCAGGTAGTGGAACTTGCATCAAATGCAGAGGAGGCAAATGCCAGTATTGAAGAAGTATCCTCAGGAGCAGAACAGATTGCAAAGAATGCCACAGGGGTCAGTACCAATGCCGAACGTGGAAATGAAGGTATTTCCCAGGTATTACGGGCAATGGAAGACCTGAACCAGACCGTAACCGATGTCGCACGGAAAGCTGAAAAAGTCTCACAACTGACCGAGGATGCCAATCAGCTGAGCACGAAAGGTACCCGTCTTGCCGAGCAGGCAGAACGAGGTATGCAGAGCATCACCAACTCCTCAAACGAGGTCGACAGGATTATTGTCGATATCAAGGGAGAGATGGACAAGATCGGAAAGATAGTCGGGTTGATCCGCGACATTGCGAACCAGACAAACCTCCTCGCCCTCAACGCGGCCATTGAAGCCGCCCGTGCAGGAGAAGCGGGGAGGGGCTTTGCGGTGGTCGCCGCAGAAGTGAAATCCCTTGCCCAGGAGTCCCGTGCAGCTGCTGAGAATATTGCAGACATGATCGGGACGCTCCAGAAGAAGTCCATCGCTGCTGGTGAAGCAGTTGCATCATCCAACCGTGAAGTGAAGACCGGAAGTGATGCGTTGGCCCAGACACTCCGGTCCTTCAATGATATCGCGAAGTCTATCGGAGATATCAGTAGAAACGTGGTGGAAGTTGCCAGTGTGAGCGAGGAACAGGCTGCAACGGTTGAAGAAGTCACTGCAAGTGTCAACGAAGTGCACGGGATGGTCCAGGCAACGGCAAAAGATGCGATGGATTCAGCTGCCGCTGCGGAGGAAGCTTCGGCATCTATTGACCAGATTACCAAGGTCATCGGTGGTGTGAACGCCATCGTTGACAGTATCTCGAAAGAGCTGGCAAAGTTCAGGGTATAAGGGGGACATCCGCCGCATCACCGGCATTGCGATCACCGAAACAGGCAAGCCGGGCAAGGGGGCACGGTTCGAGATGATGGTTCCGAAGGGGATGTGGCGGATGACCGGGGAGAGTGAATGATTTGGAATTAACAAAGAGTTATTCTGCCCCCGTTTCATCCCTCCAAAAAAACAGATGCTAATATATATACAAAAAATGCAATTCGGTTAATCAATTACGATACATCATCTTCACGTGGACCACGATGCAGTCGCTTGTAACAGATCCGATATATGAGAACTATCTCGCCGCCCTTATTGCAGGAGACCGTGCCGTATGTACCGCTATTGTGCAGGAACTGAATAACGCAGATATTATCCTCAAAGACCTGTACCTGAACCTGTTCCAGCGCTCCCTTTACCAGGTTGGAGAACTATGGGAACACCACCGGATATCGGTATCCGTTGAGCACCTTGCGACAGCCATCACGGAGCGCCTGCTCACTACGGTAGAACCGCAGGCATTTCGCGGACAGTTCCGTGAACATTCTGTTATCATCGCCTGCGTTGCAGACGAGTACCATCAGCTCGGCGCCAGGATGGTAGCAGATTTCTTTGAATTTCACGGCTGGCGAGGATATTTCCTCGGGGCCAATACGCCGGTAAAGGACCTGCTGGACCTGATCGATAAGCGTAACCCTGACCTTCTCGCCCTCTCGCTCTCCATCTATTCCAACCTGCCGTCATTGTTAAAAGCCCTGGATGCAGTCAGGGCAGAATACCCCGACCTGCCCATCCTCGTCGGTGGCCAGGCATTCCGCTGGGGTGGGACCGGCTCACTCAAAAAGTACAGCGATGTCACCTACATCTCATCGATCGATGTCCTCGAACAGAAGCTGGAGGAATATGGCGACCGATGAACCGGACCACCTTGCCGTGGCAGGGTGGCGTTTTCTCTGCGATACCGGGAATATTGTCCTGCTCATCATTGACCGGAATGGCGGAGTGCGATTTGCCAACCAGTATGCTAAAACGCTGACTGGCCTCGGTCTTGAAGGTGATCACATCAGCCGGATGCTTCTGGTCGATTCATGGACGAATCCGACAGGTGTAACTCTACTGGAGCAATGGCTGAACCATTCATCCCCACACCTGATGAATGTACGGACTACCGGAGAACTACCCCGGACATTGTATGTTACCCTGTATCCGGTTGATGAGGGGTACCTCTTCTTCGGGCAGGAAGATGATGCCGAACAGGACCGGCTCAGCCGAGAATTGCTGATGCTGAACCACGAACTTACCAGCCTCAGCCGTGAACTGAACCAGAAAAACGCAGAACTGGCACAACTGAACGCTCTGAAGAACCAGTTCCTTGGAATGGCAGCCCATGACCTGCGCAACCCCGTCGGGGTCATCTTAAATTACACCGAGTTTCTGACGGAAGACTTATCAGATCATTTGAGTTCTCAACAGGTGCATTTTCTCGAGACCATTCATTCTTCTGCTCTCCGTATGAGCCAGGTCATCAATAATTTCCTTGATGTCAGTATCATTGAGTCCGGGCACCTCAGCCTTACACGAGAGAATGTGGAAATCGCCGACCTGGTCAGAAATGTTGAGTCACTCCTTGGCATCGCAACAATCAGGCGCCAGGTCCGGATCGAGACGCTATTAGACCCGACGACGCTGAAACTAAAAGTGGACGGCCCGAAGATTGAGCAGGTATTCACCAACATCCTGAGCAACGCGATCGAACATTCTCCTGACGGCGGATGTGTGACCATCCGGAGTGAACACCTGCATGATGGGGTCAGGTTCCAGGTTGAAGACCAGGGTGAAGGCATTCCACCCGATCAGCAGAAAAGATTGTTTCAGTCATTTTCCGGAACCGGAAGCAAAAAGAAAAGCGGTGAGAGAAGTATCGGGCTTGGACTGGTCATTTCACGCAAGATCGTGGAGGCACACGGGGGGAGGATGTTTGTCGAAAGCGAGCCCGGAAAGGGTTCGGTATTCGGTTTTATCCTGCCTGACTCCTGCCTGGCGGAATACAAGTCGAAACAGGTAATGGGTGCATCCGGGGACCGTGGCTGACAGGATAAGACCGGGTACGCATTGGCCTGTTTCCCGGCTGATTAATGATACAAGGATGTGAAAAACGAATGAACAGAGAAGAACTGATACGATCTGCAACGGTGCTTAAGGCACCTTCGGCGATTTCAACTGAAGAATTCCTGGGAAAACTAGACGCAACAGCTGCGCAACTCAGCCAGAGGATGATGACGCGACCCGACATTGAACGACTTATTGGTAAAGACAACGAGGCGATGATGGAGAATAATTCCCGCAACTTCCTCCGGTTTATAGCGTCCCTGTTCCAGAATTATGAACCAAAAGTCTTTGTAGAGACTGCTCTCTGGGCTTTTCGTGCGTACCGGGCGCATGGGTTCCAGGTCAGTTACTGGCCCGCCAACCTCGATACTCTTGTGCAGATCCTTAAAGAGGAGCTCCCTCAGCCGGTGTATCGTGAGGTGTACCCGTTCTTTGAATGGCTGATCGTCCATATTCCCGGATTCACGGAGATCAGCGATGATGCCCTGAAGGCCGGGCCGGGTAGTTCTTTTCATGGATGAAAAAGCCCCTGTAAAAGGGCCCGGAAGATCCTCGGGACAGATCAGCATCCTCGTAGTAGATGATGATCCAGATGTGCTCTATGCAACATCCAGGATCCTTCGCGGTGCAGGTTTATTAGTCTTGGAAGGTCAGAATGCCGCCGATGCAATAAGACTGACACAGGAGCACCACCCGGCACTGGTCCTCCTCGATGTGGACCTTCCGGATGGAAGCGGTGTAGATGTCGCCCTGCAGATCAAAAAGGATCCTGTCCTCTCACCGACTTTTGTGGTCCTCTGCTCCGGGATACGGATTTCGTCTCAGGACCAGGTGGACGGACTTGAACGGGGACTTGCTGACGGGTATATACTCCGCCCCATCGGGAAAGATGAACTAATTGCACGAATAGATGCGTTTCTCAGAATACGGGCAGTCCAGGAAGCACTCCGTGAGAGCGATGATTTGTTCAGGGGCTTGTTTGACAATGCGAACGATGCAATATTCCTCCACGATCTATTACCGGATGGGAAACCTGGCAGGTATACCAACGTAAACAACATTGCCTGCCAGCGCCTTGGCTATACCCGGGACGAATTACTCGGGATGTCACCCTATGAGATAGTGTCTTATGAACACCAGCTTGATATGCCACAAATTGTCCGCATGATTCAGGAGCAGGGTCATGGGACGTTTGATGCGGTCCACCGGAGAAAAGATGGAACGAAATTCCCTGTCGAAATCAGCACGAATATTCTCGAATTACATGGAAAGAAAGCGGCATTATCTATTGCCCGTGATATCACCGAGCGCAAACGGGCAGAAGAAGCGCTGCGACAGGCAAACAAAAAACTCACACTGCTTTCCGGCATTACCCGGCACGATATCAACAATCAACTCCTGGCATTGAATGGTTTTTTGAAATTATTACAAAAACAAGCCCGGGATCCAGCACTTGAGGATTATTTTACCCGGATAACGAAGGCGAGTACAAGGATCGCCGCTATGATCGAGTTCACCAAAGAATACGAAGAGATCGGTGTCAATGTTCCTGCTTGGCAGAATACCCGTACACTCGTAGACACTGCGGCAAAACAAGCCCCGCTCGGCAAGGTCATGGTGAAGAACGATCTCCCTGCCTGTGCAGAAGTGTTCGCTGATCCGCTGATTGTCAAAGTCTTTTACAACCTGGTGGACAACGCGGTGCGGTACGGCTGGAAAATTACGACCATCCGGTTATTTGTTGAAGAATGCAATAGTAATCACATCGTTATCTGCGAAGACGATGGCGATGGTGTACCCGCAGATGAGAAGGAGGAGATATTTGAGCGTGGGTTCGGAAAGAACACAGGGCTTGGATTAGCCTTATCAAGAGAGATCCTCGATATCACCGGCATCACGATTACCGAGACGGGTGAGCCGGGGAAGGGTGCCCGGTTTGAGATGACAGTGCCGAAGGGGGCGTGGCGGATGGCAGGGAATGGTGACTGAATGGTAACGGTAATACGGGTCCTCTATGTCGATGATGAACCCGGGCTGCTTGGTATTGGCAAGCTGTTCCTTGAGAAAGAGGGTGGGTTTACGGTTGATACGCTGACTTCCGCTACGGTGGCACTGGAGCAGTTGAACACGGAGCGGTACGACGCAATCATCTCCGACTACCAGATGCCGGATATGGATGGGATCACATTCCTCAAGCAGCTGAAAACATCGGGCAATACCACACCGTTCATCATCTTCACCGGTAGGGGACGTGAAGAGGTGGTCATCGAGGCGCTCAACGAGGGTGCCGATTTTTATCTCCAGAAAGGAGGCGAACCAAAGGCACAGTTCACCGAGCTGGTCCATAAGATCCGATCGGCAGTAAATCGCAAAAAGACCGAAAATGCATTACGGGAAAGCGAACTCTTCCTGAAGGAGACCCAACAGATTGCCCGGCTGGGCGGCTGGAAAGCCAACCCCCACACGGATTATCTTGAATGGACTGATGGGATTTACGATATTATCGAAGCCCCGCGCAATTACCGGCCGGGACTTATCGAGGGGATGAAATATTATGCCCCGGAGGATGTACAAGTCATCCGCGAAAAAATGGCCGCCTGTCTTTCGAGCGGTGAACCGTTCGCCATTGAAGTACGGATAATCACAGAGACCGGCAAAAAAATATGGACAGAACTGCGGGGTCTGGCACCGGTAATTGAAGGAGGCCGGTCCTATGTCCTGGGTACTCTTCAGGATATCGCCACGCGGAAGGTGGCAGAAGACGAACTCAGCGCTTCCTATGAGCAGATCTCCGCGGCCGAGGAGGAACTGCGCGGGCAGTTCGATATGCTCCTGCAAAATGAGAAAGATCTCAGGGAAAGTGAGGCACGTTACCGTTTAATTTCTGAAAATACTGCTGATGTTATCTGGACACTGGATATTAAAACAGGAAAGTTTACCTATGTCAGTCCATCAGTGCAAAAATTGCGCGGCTATTCACCTGACGAGGTGATGACCCAGACCATGGCCGAAGCGTTGACACCGGAGTCAATGGAAGCGGTCGCCCGGTTACTACAGGATGGAATTTATGGGAGAAAGCCCGGAGATACGAGCCGGCATATTTCGACCAATCTGGTGGACCAGCCGTGTAAAGACGGGTCGGTGGTCTCTACCGAAGTTGTGTCAACAGTGGTTTTTGATGAGAATGGACACCCGGTTGAAATTATTGGAATCTCACGCGACATCACCGAGCGCAAAATGGCAGAAGAGGCACTACGGGAGAGCGAATCTCACCTCAGCAGCATCATCCGTGTCGCACCGATTGGTATCGGTGTCGTATCCAACCGGATAATAATGACGGTGAATAACCGGCTTTGCCAGATGACCGGGTATACTGCAGAAGAACTCATCGGTAAATCCTCCTGTGTGCTCTACCCGACGCAGGAGGAGTATGACTATGTGGGCAGAGAAAAATACGCCGAAATCGCAGAGAAAGGGACCGGTTCAGTCGAAACACGGTGGCAGAAGAAAGACGGGACGATTATTGATATCCTCCTCTCTTCTACACCTGTGGACCCGTCCGATTTGTCCATTGGTGTGACGTTTACAGCGCTGGACCTCACCGAGCGCAACGTGGCAGAAGTGGCGCTGCAACACCGGTCTGCAACGCTTTCCATCCTCAATGGGATCATATCTACGGCAAACAAGGCAGAAAATCTTCCGCAGCTTATCAGCAGTATTCTTGAAGAATCACTGCAACTGCTCGACTTCGATGTCGGGGGGATCTACCTGGTGGACCGTTCCACACGGACTGCACATGTCGTCCACTCCAAAAATCTTCCCGGAGAATTCCTCGCTGAAATTCAGCCGTTACCCATTGATCAGAAACCTTATGATACGCTGTTTATTAAAAACGAACCGATCATCACCGATAATTATGCAGAGATCGCTCCTGACCGATCGAAGAAGTATGGGTTTTTATCAATGGCAAGCATCCCCTTACTTTCAAAAGATGTGGCTATCGGTGCGTTGAATGTCGCCAGCAAGAGACGGCAGGTAATTTCTGAAGAGGAAAAACAGACGCTCATCTCAATCAGCCGGGAACTTGGCAGTACAATAGAGAGAATGGCTGCCGAAGAGGAAGTCAAAAAATCCGCAAAAAATTTAGAAACCCTGTTCAACTCGATTGATGATCTGGTATTTGTGTTGGATATGCAGGGAAACATCCTTGCGGTAAATGATACGGTCCAGAAACGCCTCTTGTATTCATCAGAGGAACTTACCGGTACGAATGTCTTACTGTTGCATGTGCCTGAGCGGCGGGACGAAGCACTCCGAATTGTAGAGGGAATGATTGCCGGAACAATAGATTCCTGCCCGGTGCCCGTTGTTGCTAAGGGTGGTACACGTATCGAGGTCGAAACAAAGGTTACCAAGGGGTTGTGGAACGGCAATGAGGTGCTCATCGGGGTGAGCAGGGACATCACCGAACGTAAGCGGGTGGAAGAGGCGCTTGCAGAGAGCGAGGAGAAACTGTCTTTGTTTATGCGCTATTGCCCCAATCCCATCTACATTAAAGATGAAGATACCCATGCTGTCCTATTGAGCCATCATTTTGAAAAGATGTTAGGAAAGCCTTTGTCTCAATTGCTTGGTAAAACCGGTGAGGAACTCTGGCCTCCAAAATTGGCTGCCGAAATGCGGGCGGATGATGAAAAAGTTATGAAGGATGGCTGCATTATTGAGCGGGAAGAGACGTTTGAAGGGCGGTATTATTTTAGCGTGAAATTTCCGATTCCCATACCGAATCGCCCAACCATTCTCGGCGGATACACCATCGATATTACCGAACGCAAGCAGGCGGAAGAGGCAGTCCGGGTATCCCGGGACCTGCTTACCAGATCTGAAGCAGACCTTCAGATCCACCAGGTTGAACTTGAAACGCAGGCTGAAGAACTTAGAACGGCCCATCTCGAGCTCGGGGAGTCCCGGGACAAGTACGTTGACCTGTATGATTTTGCCCCGATCGGTTATCTTTCGCTCAATGAACAGGCACTGGTAACTGAGGCAAATCTTGCTTGTGCAACGCTTCTTGGCATGGACCGTAAAAAACTGGTCAATGCACGGTTCAGGAAATTTATTGCACAAACAGATTCCGAACAGTGGATTAAGTATTTCATGGAAGTGCTGGACCAGGTGGGCAAACAAACCTGTAACCTCATGCTCAATCGTAGTGACGGGTCAATGTTTCCTGCCCGGCTGGAAAGCATCCGGATCACCAGCAGCGATGCGACACCAACGGTGAGGGTGGCAGTCAGCGATATCACGGATATCAGGGAGGTAGAAGAGACGCTGCGGGAGAGCGAAGAAAAGTACCGCCAGTTAATTGAGAACAGCCACGATATCATCTACACGCTCACCGCAGAGGGTGTGGTTATTTTCGTTTCACCTGCATGGACAACGCTATTGGGGCACCCAGTAACACAGGTGACAGGACAATCATTCCAGAAATTTGTCCATCCGGATGATATTCCTAGATGCACGATCTGGCTGCAAAAAGTGATCAAGACAGGACAACGACAAGAGGGTGTCGAGTACCGCGTACAGCACAGCAACGGGACCTGGTACTGGCACACCTCAAGTGCTGTTCCTTTTAAAGATAAGGCCGATAAGGTCGTAGGGTTTTATGGGATTGCCCGTGATATCACCGAACGCAAAGATGCTGATGAAATGCTGCGCCAGACAAACCGGAAACTCACCCTCCTATCAAGCATTACGCGTCACGATATCAACAACCAGCTCACGGTACTGATGGGTTTCCTCTCAATTCTGGAAATGAAGCATCCCGAACTAACGCTTAATGAGTATTTCCTGAAGGTTGCAAACGCTGCAGAACGGATCTCGGCTATGATCCGGTTCACCAAGGAATACGAGTGCATCGGGGTCGCTGCCCCAGCCTGGCAGGACTGTCGGACACTCATTGACACAGCGGCAAAGGAAGCGCCAATTGAAATGGTCATCGTAAAAAATGATCTGGCTGCTGGTACAGAAGTTTTCTCGGACCCGCTGATCGGGAAAGTCTTTTACAACCTGATGGACAACGCCGTCCGATATGGGGGGAAGATCACGACCATCCGGTTCTCTGTTGAGGAACGCGAGGGTGATTATGTCGTGATGTGCGAGGACGATGGCGATGGTATCGTTGCAGCGGAGAAGGAGAAAATCTTCGAACGCGGGTTTGGGAAAAACACCGGGCTTGGTCTGGCACTTTCGCGGGAGATCCTCGATATCACCGGCATCACGATCAAAGAGACGGGCGAGCCGGACAAAGGGGCACGGTTTGAGATCACCGTGCCGGATGGGGCGTGGCGTATTATGGGAAAGAGTGAATGAATGCAGCATCACACCGGTGTCCTCTACGTCTATGATGACCCAGGCCCTCTTATCCCTGGGAAGCAGTTCATTGAGAGAGGGAGAATTTGCAGGTATGAGGGTGAATCTTTTGCAGCAGTTGAAACACACACTCATATCCTGAAATCATTAGGCATTACTAAAAACAGGAATTAATCCCTACCCCACCACATCAAATGTCTTCGCAAAAGACGTCCATCGCACGTCCTCACCAATGTTGAACCGGCCGTTGGCCATCAGGTCCTTACCGATAGAGTTCACATAAACGAGCTCGGTAGTCGTGCCAATCCCCGCCAGACTCCTCGAACCAAAGCTGAAGGACCCGGTACCCGACCCCGACCCAAGCGCCGTAAACGCAAAAGCATCCGGCAGCTCTAAATCCGCCTGATCGATAGACCCAACCGATCGATACGCCAGGTCGTCAGCCATAAACAAAGAGTGCACAACAACCGTTTCACAGTACGGCGTCGCGGTAAAGTTCGCCCCTTCTGCATCGAGCGAATCAACCCCACATGTTACACCGGATGCAGCAGACCCGCAAGAATTGAGCATCATGCTCTCCTCGTAGATGCCAGGCCCGGACGTTTGCACCTGGCTAACCGTGTCAAAGTGGACGATATCGGAATTGTTCAGCACCTGCGAGCTCTCGTATTGTGAAGGACCGGTGAGGATGTAACCGTCCTGGTAACCCCCACTCAGTACTTCCTGCCCGATACCGAGCGGTGGCGTCTTGGAAAGATCCCCGTTTGACACGACCCATGTCATATCAGATGAACCGACAAGCGACTGGTCAGAAGATCCCATGAAGGCTACATCAATGGTCGCAGCCTGGGCCGGGGGGATCCCGGTACAAGCCACACCTAATATAACAGCGGCGAACACACAGCCGCCGATGAGCAACTTTCTCCTTTTCGTCAGGCGGTTCATGTCGGGACTCCTTTTCCCGAGCCGCCCGAACCTGACGGGATTCCGTATTCGATATTGTACCAAACTGATGGTACCGAAATGGTGTACACACCCAGGCGTTTACTCTCGGCCTCTGCGACCTGCCGGAGTAAACACTCGCGTTCATCAGGTCTCCGGTCGGAGGTAATCCACTCCTTGGTTTCGTTCGTCATCTTATACGACCTGCCCTGCACAACCGGTGGTGCGACGGTCACCGTATCGTCGGTCTGGTCGAAAAAGTTCAGTACGTTTTCAGTCGTCTGCTGTGCAGCTTGTGTCTCAGCGATTGCACCCGATGCCCTCTGGTGCTGCACATATGCAAACACGGCACAAATAAGCGCAACAACAAGTTCGAAAAGATTAGTTAATTCTGGACCCATGATATGCCTCCTTTGATTTCTGGTGTTCTTCGCGAAGGGCTCCAAACTCTGCACAAATGACCTCGTATTTCCCGATCCTCTCATAGATCACGAACAACGAAGGGTACAGCGGGAGCACTACGCCAAGAACAATAACGAGAAGTTCAACATCCATCCTGACCACCTCATGAAAAGGCAGGGGATTTTTTGGGGTTTCACGAAAGGTAGAGAAGACTGCCCCGGAACCCCTGCCGTTTTCACACCCGTCTAAGCGAGTGCGGG
>Ga0194039_1001107_pt1 | contig 14863 bp, 12 predicted proteins | sample JunL228m_MetaG_FD_148679 | JGI IMG/M metagenome (GOLD analysis project Ga0194039, IMG submission 148679) | Anoxic zone freshwater microbial communities from boreal shield lake in IISD Experimental Lakes Area, Ontario, Canada - Jun2016-L227-8m | ecosystem: Environmental > Aquatic > Freshwater >... | reverse complement strand
GGATACTGCCAGACAGCTTAAAAAAGAAGTTTACGGCAATAGGATCGTGATATTCGCCCCGCTATATATCGGCAATCACTGCATAAATGATTGCGAATACTGCGCATTCAGAAAAAGTTTAAGAACTACTGTCAGAAAGACGCTGACAACTGATGAACTTGTCGCAGAAGTTAAAACTCTTGAAAATGTCGGGCACAAGAGGCTGATACTTGTTTTCGGAGAGCATCCTGACTACTCGCCTAAATTTATCGCAGACACTGTCAGAAAAGTCTATTCCATCAAAACAGGTCATGGCGAAATACGACGCGTTAATATCAACGCCGCTCCGATGAGCATTGAGGGTTTTAAGACCGTAAAAGATTCAGGCATCGGAACATATCAGATATTTCAGGAGACATACCATCACAAAACCTACCGCTCAATGCATCCTGAAAATACATGCAAAGGTGACTATCTTTACAGGCTGGACGGATTAAGCAGGGCTTTTGAAGCCGGATGCGATGACATGGGTATCGGCGCATTATTCGGTTTATATGACTGGAGATTCGAGGCTCTATCAATCGTTAAACACTCACTCTATCTTCAGGAAAGATACGGAGTCGGTCCGCATACTATTAGCTTCCCAAGGATTCGACCGGCTCACGGCGTAAACTTAGACAGCAAGAACTTTGTAAGCGACAAAGACTTCATCAAATTAATTGCCATACTTAGACTCAGCGTTCCATATACCGGGCTTATATTAACAGCAAGGGAAAGCGCTAAAATCAGAAATGAAGCACTAGGATTCGGGGTTTCCCAAATAGATGCAGGTTCATGTATAGAATTAGGCGGATACTCCAAAGGGAAAGAGGAAAAAACAGGAAACAAGGAACAGTTTTCACTCAGTGACAGCCGTCCGATGGATCAGATTATCAAAGAATTAATCCATGATGGTTATCTGCCAAGTTTCTGCACATCATGTTATCGTGTCGGCAGAACTGGCAAAGTTTTTATGGAATATGCCATCCCGGGATTCATAGAGAAATTTTGCACGCCTAATGCACTGCTTACACTCAAAGAATATCTTCTGGACTATGCGTCAGAAGAGACAAAAAAAGATGGTCTGGCTCTCATTGATAGAGAGTTGCATAAAATTACTGATCTAAGAAAACAAAAAATAATTTCAGATAAGCTCCACCTCATAGAAGAAGACAAACGCGATCAACTACTCTAATGACAAAGCTATCTAAAAATAATTTGGTCAGGCTTCTATCCATCGATGATAAAAGCGAGATAGAGAAACTTTTTGACCAGGCGCAACAACTTAAATGGCTAAAGTCAGACAATAAAGTCAACTTGAGAGCGTTGATTGAACTAAGCAACATCTGCACGCAAAACTGCCTATATTGCGGAATAAGAAAAGATTCTAATATAGAAAGATTTACGCTCACTAAAGAAGATGTAATAAACTATTTCAAAAACGCTTTAAAATACAATATTACATCTCTTGTGATTCAGTCGGGTGAAAGGAAAGACGAAGACTTCGTTTCGTACATTGAGGATCTGATCAGATCTCTAATGTCTTTGAATAGTGAAATTCGAATTACTCTGAGTCTAGGCGAACAATCAAAAGAAACATACAAAAGATGGTATGAAGCAGGCGCCAGACGCTATTTGTTAAGAATCGAAACTACTAATAGAAATCTTTTCGATGCAATACATCGGGGATGTTCAGTCTATGAAGAGAAAGTAAAATGCCTCCGGTTTCTTAGGGAGACAGGATACCAGGTCGGAACTGGAGTAATGATAGGTCTGCCCGGACAAACTATAGAAGACCTGGCTTGCGATCTCCTTTTCTATAAGACTATTGATGCAGATATGATTGGCATGGGGCCTTACATCCCTCACTTCGGCACGCCTCTTGGAAAGGATTTTATTCAGTCTTTTGATGCTCAGGCAAAATCTAATTTAGTGAACTTATCGCTAAAAATGATTGCTTGCTGTCGCCTTCTCCTGGAAAATGTGAATATTGCCTCAACAACGGCTCTGAATACTCTCGACCCGGAAGGTTTCATCAAAGGGATAAGAGCAGGAGCAAATGTAGTTATGCCGAACTTTACTGAACTCAAATACAAGAAATCATACCAGCTCTATGAAGGCAAATCAGGGTTGACAGAGTTTACTCTGCCCGAACTTGAAAGAAAACTCGCTCTTATCGGCGAAACAATAAACTATTCAGACTTCGGCGATTCCCTCCATTTCATCAAAAAACAAACCTAAAAATTACTCGAAGGGTTCGAAGTTTTTTTGCCAGGAAGCAAGGCGGAAGAGTTTGGAATAGATGCACTCTTTTAATGAATTAAGACAACAGGAATTGTTGTGATTAGTTTCTCCGCATGGTCCTTGAGTCATTCCTTTGGGGCATGATTTCGATGAAAGATAGAATTTAGAAGCAATATCATCTTCCTTGATTACAGCTTTTTTGCCATCAAGCAGATTCTTCTTGAACTCAGAAAACCTGAAGTTAAATCTTTCTCCAAAAGAGCAAGGGGCAACATCTTTCAAAGTAAGTTCCGCCTTATCAAAGTAGTTTTCCTTCAAGAGGTTTTTGTAGATGTAATATTTGTATGGATATGGAGCCATTTCGCTTCTTGAAAGGAAATTCAGATAAATCTCTCTCCAGTTCTCGAAGTTCGACAAATCTTTGAGGATTGCTGAGATTTTTGAGGCTACGGTATTAACATAAGTTTCGCTGTCAAGACCTGAGATTACCACGCCGCTGTATCCCATCCATCTGAGACCAGCGACATAAAGCTGAAATCTTCTCCACTGAGCCGCCCAGAACTGCGACACGCTAAGTCGCGATTCTTTGTTTAAAATATTTAAGAAATCAGTAGAGAGAAAAACTCCATGGGAAGAATCTGAGACGATCTTCTGGATCTTTTCAGGGCTGAGAAGAATGATATTACCAAGACATGGTTCGAAATAATTCCTGGTTTCAAGATACCATCTCAACTCCTGATTCTTCTGAATATCCCAACCGGCTTGCGAAACGACGAATCCGGCTCCGGCATCAATCTTTTTGACAAGTTTAAAGTATTGGGTATGTGTCGATTCCTGTGAATATTTGAATGGGTTTACTACAGTTCCGATATTTAGCTGAGGGTTTTGAGTGATCTCTTCTTTTACTGCTTTTATAGCCGACACGCTTTCAAAAAAGTTTACATTGGACAAATCTTTTGCAGTTTCGCCCTTATAAGTAGAACCTGATACTGGGACGATATTAGTAAAACCGCTTGCTATACAGGACTGTATCGTATCGACCATTTTAGCTTTTGATTTATTTCTTCCCGATATAAAAACAAGGTGGTTGGACTTATGCTCATGGCATATTTCGGAAGCAAAATCCAGCATATCCATGCTCTCTTGCGAGTCTCTTTTATCTGTAAATGCCAAACCGCTTTTGAAGCCTTCTACATTGTTTACTGCCTTCAGAAAAGGAGCGTATCGTGAAGTAACTGTCTCGATATCACAGTTTGATGTCGGTATATCTATTTCAAAGAGGATTACAAATTTCCCTTCCTTCATTGACTTGAGAAGTTGGTTGTCCTCCTTCTCCAGGTTTAAACTCAACTGCATTCTGTCTTTCATATTAAAACTACATTTAATCAAGTATAGAGAATTGTTATGGATGATAATTATTATGCTTAATATTCTGCATACAATTTGAATGGCAAAGAATTTTGTTTAAAATTTACTTCAGCAACTAAAATAGATTTAGATTTAATCTATTGTTCTACATCAATTCAACCAACTATAAAAAAGTGTCCAAATGAAAAAATACCCCGATTACAAGTATCCGGAAAGGATTCCCGTTAAGAACAGACAATGGCCTGACAAAGAGATAGATAAGTCTCCGATCTGGTGTTCTGTTGACCTAAGAGACGGCAATCAGGCTCTTCCGATACCAATGAATCCGGAACAGAAATTGCGATACTTTAATATGCTGGTCGGGATAGGTTTTAAAGAAATTGAAGTAGCTTTCCCCTCTGCTTCGAAGGATGATTTTGATTTTGTCCGCTCGCTTATCGTAAATAATCACATACCAAAAGATGTAAGGATTTCAGTCCTCACGCAAGCACGCAAACACCTGATAGAAAAAAGTGTGGAATCTCTCATAGGCGTAGATAAGGCGATTTTCCATTGTTATGTAGCAACTTCAGACCTTCATTCAAAGATTGTTTTTGAAAAGAACAGAGATGAAGTCCTCGAAATGGCCGAAGAAGGAACAAGAATGGCACTTGAAGCCATCACGAAAGCAGGAATGAGAGATAGAATTTCCTATGAATTTTCTCCCGAGGAGTTCACAGACAGCGACATTGATTTTGTTATCAAACTCTGTGAAAGAGTCAAAAAAGTCTGGAAACCGAAGTTCAAAGGCGACTTGATACTTAACCTTCCTGCAACAGTCGAAAGAAGACCTCCCAATCACTACGCAGACATGATTGAATATTTCTGCAAAAATTATAAATACCGCGACGAAGTTTTGATAAGCCTTCACGCTCATAATGACCAGGGTTGCGCAGTCGCAGCTTCAGAACTCGCCCTTGCCGCGGGAGCTGACAGAGTCGAAGGCACATTGCTTGGACACGGAGAAAGGACAGGAAATCTGGACTTGATTACTTTTGCCCTCAATCTGCACTCAAGAGGAATAAAGACTGGACTAAATTTCGAAAAACTGCCAGATGTTATAAAGCAAGTAGAGGAAATATCCGGGATTCTTGTCCATCCGAGACATCCTTATGCTGGAGACCTGGTTTTTACTGCATTCTCGGGTTCTCATCAGGATGCCATAAGAAAAGGAATGAGTTCAAGAGAGAAAGCCGCTGAACTCTTTAATGTGGGATGGAAAGTGCCTTATTTGCACATTAACCCGCTCGACATCGGCAAGAAATACGAACAGCTCATTAGAATTAACAGCCAGTCCGGCAAAGGGGGAGTAGCCTATATTCTCGAAAATGAATACGGCATCTGTATCCCGAAAGCCATGCATCCTGAACTTGGAGACCTTGTTCAAAAATTTGCCGACACAAAAGGAGCCGAAATATCTGCTTCTGAGATAAGACGGATATTTGACGAAAACTTTGTAGATGTCAAAGGGATGTTTGAATATGTTTCGTCTCAGAAGAAAACTTCACCAGAAACCACTTCTTCAGATATAACGCACATTGAGCTCAACCTCCTGAAAGAAGGGAAACAGTGCGTAGTTAAAGGCTGGGGCAATGGTCCTATTTCTGCGGCTGTTCATGCCCTGCAATCATCAGGTCTGACCGAGACATTTTCTCTTGAACTCTATCAGGAACAGGCAATTGATAAGGGAGAAGACGCCAGAGCCATTGCATATATATCATTGAAGAGAAGATCTGATGGCAAGATATTCAATGGAGCAGGCATAGACTACAGTATAGATATAGCCCCCATCAAAGCAATTATTTCAGCATTAAACAAAGCTCACGCTAAAATATAAAAAGGAGAAAATGAGAAAGTTAGTAATTTTAACGATAGTCCTCATTATAGGACTTCTGATTATCTACGGAGTTTATAAGTGGGGTACTTCGGGCAGTACTGACAATCAGCCCAAAGTAGCATCTATATCGCAAGCTGAGATTCCGCCTGCAAAACCTCAACCAACCCCGCAACAAATTCAAACTCAGACTTCAATCATAGATGATGATGGCGCACCTGGACTGCCTCTGAATTACAGCAAAGCTGTCATCGGCGACATCCCATCGTTACCCATGTCCAAGAATGCTAAAACCGGAATACTGGTTGATTTGAATACCAGAGAAGTTCTATGGGCAAAGAAGCCCAAAGTACCAGTACTGATTGCTTCGATGACCAAAATGATGTCTATTCTTCTCATACTTGAAGATCTGAAAAGCAATCCAAAAATAGGCCTTGATACGATGGTGCAAGTAACTAAAGAGGCAAGTCATATCGGTGGCAGCAGAGTTTGGCTTGACCCTAAAGAGCAATTTACCATTAGAGAATTACTCAAGAGCATGATCGTTCATAGCGCTAATGACTCGACATATCTACTTGCGCAATATTTTGGCGGCGGCGATGCTGATGTCTTCGTTGAAAGAATGAATGAAAGATCAAAAGAACTAGGATTAAGCGCGACTTTTACCAATACTCAGGGATTACCAGAAAAGAAGGCTTCTGATGAGAATCGCGCTAGTGCCGAAGACATGGTTTTTCTGGCTGAAAAATTATTAAAATCACCTATAGTCCTAGAAGACAACAAGTTAAAATCTATTGTTTTCAGACCCGATTCCGGAAAAGCGCTAAACCTTCTAAATACCAACCGTCTAATCCGCAATGACTTTCCTGGGATAAACGGAATGAAAACAGGTTTCACGGCACGAGCAGGCTTTTGCATAACAGCCACATGCAATAGAGACGGAAGAGTACTTGTCGCGGTTGTAACAGGATTTGCCAACGGAAAAGAAAGAGACAAGTTCGTGGGGCAGCTATTAAGCTGGGGCTATAAACCGACAAAAGCGCAAAAAACAGGATCTTCGACTAAAGGAGTTCCTAGCGTGACTTCTGCAACTACAAAGAAAATTAATCCTTAAATAATATAGGAGTGACTTATGAAAGTATTTGTAACAGGCGGAGCCGGCTACATAGGCAGCGCCACAGTTGAGTATTTATTGGATCATGGTCATACGGTGACTGTTCTTGACTCGCTGGCTACCGGCCACCGCAGAGCAGTTGATAAAAGAGCTGACTTTATTCATATGGATCTTTCCGAAAGAAACAGACTAATACATCTCTTTAAAAATGGCGGATTTGAAGCAGTTATTCACTTCGCTGCTTTCTCTCTTGTCGGAGAATCAATGATCAATCCGAGCAAATATTTTATAAATAATGACGCGTGCAGCATCAATCTTCTGGATGCAGCAGTCGAAGGAAAAGTGCAGGCATTTGTTTTCTCCAGCACAGCCGCCACATACGGATTGCCTGATGAGAGCCCGATTAAAGAAACCACTCCTCAGATTCCGATTAATCCTTACGGCGAATCAAAACTCTTTCTAGAAAAGATGCTCTATTGGTATAACAAAATACATGGTTTGAAATATGCCGCTCTTCGTTACTTTAATGCCGCTGGCGCATCCAAGAATTTTGGAGAAGACCACAATCCCGAAACTCACCTAGTTCCTATAATTCTTCAGGCAGCTATGGAACAGAGAAAAAATATCGCAGTTTATGGTGATGATTATCCTACTAAAGACGGAACTTGCGTAAGAGATTACATCCATATTCAAGACCTCGCTCAAGCCCACATGCTCGCTTTGAGCGCACCAAGAAGCGGTCATTACAATTTGGGGACAGGCAGTGGTTTCAGCGTGAAAGAAGTTATCGAAGTTGCCAGAGAAATTACCGGCAAGAAAATTGAAACAGTAGTTTCTGAAAGGCGACCCGGCGACCCGGCTATCTTGATTGCAGATTCTACTATGGCAAGAAAAGAACTTGGCTGGAATCCGCAAAACGAAGATATAGCTAAGATTATTACTTCAGCATGGGAATGGAAGAAGAAATTCCCGACAGGATACAACGACAGATAAAAACATAGTGCTGAGTTGTGGGTGCTGAGTTTTGAGTTGAAAAACTTCTAACTTCCTAATTTTGACTTTAATACAGGGGGGGCTATGACGGAAATGAATTTTGATGTTTGCGTAATTGGAGCTGGTCCTGGCGGCTATATCGCCGCATTAAGAGCCGCAAGGCAAGGAGCAAGAACAGCTCTAGTTGAAAAAGAATCCCTTGGCGGAACATGTTTGAACTGGGGATGTATCCCTACAAAGACTCTTTTAGCTTCAGCCGATGCCCTTAAACTTGCAAAACACGCTCAGGAATTTGGCATTAAGATTGATGGAACTATCTCTCCTGATTGGGGAAAAATTCAGGTGAGGAAAGATGATGTAATTCAAAAGCTCAGAACAGGCATTGGCGGACTCTTGAAAAATGCAGGAGTAGAGGTATTTGCAGGTTCAGCTGAGTTTATATCGAATTCTGAATTATCAGTAACCCTCTCTGAAACCAAAGAAAAGACTAACCTCACATCAAAAAACTTTATCATTGCGACAGGATCAAAGCCTGTCATTCCTAAATTTATTCCCAAGTCTCCAAGAGTCCTTGATTCAACTGCCATACTTTCACTCCAAGAAATTCCAAAGAGCCTGCTCGTCCTTGGCGGCGGAGTGATCGGATGCGAATTCGCATCACTTTTTGCGGAACTCGGCACAGAAGTTACCATCGTGGAAATGATGCCTGAAATCCTTCCTGAACAGGATATAGAAGTTTCGAAGCAGATTGGCAGGGAGTTTAAGAAACGCAAACTCCAGATTCTGACAGGGAAGCCTCTCGAAAATATAACAGCAACAGACGAGTTTGTCTCAGGGATATTCACTGGTAGAGAACTGAAAGCTGATTACCTCTTGGTTTCCATTGGCAGAATTCCCGTTACTGATGGGCTAAATTCTGAAAAAGCCGGTGTGATCAAAACGGATAAAGGATTCATTGCAGTTGATGAGAAATGCGCTACTAATGTGCCTAACATTTACGCCATTGGCGATGTAACAGGCAGAATCCAGCTTGCTCACATGGCAAGCGCTATGGGAATCTGCGCAGCTGATAACGCTATAGGAAAAACAGCTCAATTCAGCGATAAATTAGTTCCCGGCTGTATTTTCACCTCTCCAGAAATCGGGAGTATTGGATTAACTCAACAGTATTGCGAAAAAAATAACATTGCGGTAAAAGTCGGGAAATTCCCTTTCTCTGCTCTTGGCAAATCAATGGCTATCAATGAAACTGCTGGTTTCTGCAAAATTATTGCATCAGCCGATGATGACAAAGTTCTTGGAGTCCACATAATCGGCCCTCATGCTACAGATCTTATTTCAGAGGCTGTCATGGCTATGAATATGGGCGCTACGGCTGAAGACATCGGATATGCCATTCATGCACATCCGACCCTTGGAGAAGCCATGATGGAAACTGCTCATGCCGTTCATGAGAAGTGTCTTCATATGCCAATAATAAGGAAGCGCTGATATGAAAGTTCTCGTAACAGGAGCAAGTGGTCTTTTAGGTACAGATATAGTCCTTGAACTAATCGCATCAGGCCATGAAGTCATAAAGAGTTCTTTCTCCGAAAGACCAGGTTTTATTGCTGCTGATGTAAGTCTGGAATCAGGCATAGAAAAGCTTGCTGCTCTTGACTGGGACTGCATCATTCACACTTCTGCCGCAAGAGATCCTGACTCATGCGAAAAAGATAGAGAAGGAACATATAACCTCAATGTCAAAGCATCTGAAGAACTGGCCAAAATTGCTTCGGCCAAGAAAGCAAAATTTGTCTTTATCTCAACAGATTATGTTTTCTCAGGCAATAACCCGCCATATAGAGAGACAGACAAGCCTGATCCGATAAACTGTTATGGCGAAACCAAACTCGAGGCAGAGAATCTCATCTTGTCTATCTGTACGGATGCTATCATTTTAAGAGTTTCGATTCTTTATGGCATAAGTGCAGGGCTGAAAGCTTCGGCTTTACTTTATTCATCCATTAAGGCAATAAAATCGAAAACAGAAGTTTTTATCGAAGATGTTATCGCCCGCTACCCTGTTTATACCGGAGATGTTGCCAAAGCGATTGGCTTTCTTCTTCGCAAAAAAGCCTCCGGCATTTATCATTTCTCATCAGATGATAAACTTACAAAGTATCAGATAGCATTAATGATAGCATCAGTAACAGGCAAAAATTCTTCTCATATCAGACCGCTTAAAACCTTGCCAGAAACTCCTGCAAAAAGGCCGCTTGACTCTCATCTCGATACAAGCAAAATTTTCTCGCTAGGAATGAAAAACTCTCTCCCATTTAGCGAAAGTATTGCCTCATTCAAGGATAGACTGGAGCTCTAGAGATAGAATCCGAGAGTGCTCCTGCAAAAGAAGGAGGCGGGTTATGATGCCGCTCTGGAATATAATATAAGACTTTGCAGTCCCAGTGCATTAATATAAGAGGATCGAAACCCGCCTCGATAAAACAATAGAATTAAGAATCTGATTTGGCAATCGACTTATAGAATTTTCATTCTTATTTAGCTCTACAGAAATTTAATTGAGCTCTGTTTTTTACGAATATGATGCTATTTTAACGACTCAAATAACCAAAAAATTAAGACCTATCGGAGTTTTTATAATATGATTTTAAGCATCCTTACCAAACTATTCGGTTCTAAATCCCAAAGAGACATCAAAAAACTTATACCTCTTGTTGCTGAGATAAACCAGATCGAAGAAGGATATAAGATTTTAACAGACGAACAGCTTATAGCTAAAACTGCTGAGTTTAAAGAAAGACTTAAAGCCGGCGAAACTACCGATGACATAATGAAAGAAGCCTTTGCAGTGGTTAAAAATGCCTGCAGAAGACTATGCGGTAAAACTATCACTGTATGCGGACATGAAATCCTCTGGGATATGGTGCCTTTTGATGTCCAGCTTATGGGCGCCATTGTCCTCCATCGCGGCAATATCGCAGAAATGGCTACAGGTGAAGGCAAGACACTAGTTGCCACCCTTCCCTTGTATTTGAATGCTCTTACCGGAAGAAATTGCCAACTTGTCACAGTAAGCGATTACCATGCAAAACGCGACTCCGAATGGATGGGCTCGATTTACACTTTCCTGGGTTTGACAGTAGGATGCATTCAAAACAGCATGCACCCTTCCGAAAAAAGAGAACAGTACAATAGTGATATTACTTACGGAACAAACAGCGAATTTGGGTTTGACTATCTTCGTGATATGGGAATGGCTACGACTAAAGAACAGTTAGTCCAGAGAGACTATTTTTTTGTTATAATAGACGAGGCTGACAGTATCCTGATTGACGAAGCGAGGACTCCGCTCATCATCTCAGGGCCTGCGGCTGTTTCCTCACATCAATATGACCGATACAAACCTCTAGTGGCAGAACTTTTTAGAAAACAGAGTCTGCTTTGCTCAAGACTCATCAATGAAGCAAAGGAAGTTATTTCAAAAAATGATGCTCCATCAGACAAAATAGAAAAGGCGTATGTTAAGCTCATGCAGGTGAAACTCGGGATGCCGAAGCATCGCCAGTTAATGCACATGATGCAGGACGGGTCTATCATGAAGCGTCTTGAGAAGACTGAGATGGGTGTCAAGAGCGACCAGAATAGAGGTATGTTGCAGGAAGTTCAGTCCGAACTTTATTTTTCTATAGATGAAAAAAGTCACGAGGCTGATTTAACAGAAAAAGGCAGAACCACCATAAGCCCTGATAATCCGGAAGCTTTTATTCTCCCTGATATGCTTGGCACTCTGCACAATATTGACTCAGATTCTTCGATTGATGAAGCTGAGAAATTCAAAAGGAAGAAGGAATTCCAGGAAAAATTTTCCGAAGACAGCGAGCGAATCCATAATATTTCACAACTCATTAAAGCCTACTGCCTTTTTGATAAGGATGTCAACTACATCATCCAGGATAGCAAAGTCGTAATAGTTGACGAGCATACCGGACGATTAATGCCTGGAAGAAGATTTAACGAAGGACTTCATTCGGCATTGGAAGCAAAAGAAGGCGTTACGATTGAGGGAGAAACTCAGACTTTTGCCACTATCACCATTCAGAATTACTTCAGGATGTACGAAAAGCTCGCAGGCATGACAGGTACTGCAGAGAGCGAAGCGACAGAACTTCATCAAATTTACAAAACTGATGTGATAATTGTCCCAACAAATAAACCATGTATAAGAAAAGATAACAACGACAGCATCTATAAGACAAAGAGAGAGAAATATAATGCTATCATAACTGAAGTTGAAACCCGCCATCAGAAGGGCCAGCCTGTTCTTTTAGGAACAGTCTCAGTAGATGTATCGGAAGTCTTAAGCAGGATGCTGAAGAGAAAAAATATTCCTCACAATGTTCTTAATGCAAAAAATCATGCTCATGAGGCTGATATTGTGGCCAGAGCAGGACAAAGAGCTGCAGTAACAGTAGCTACTAATATGGCAGGCCGTGGTACTGACATCAGACTGGGTCAAGGCATACCTGAACTCGGCGGGCTTTGCGTGATAGCAAGCGAAAGACATGACTCACGAAGAGTTGACAGACAGTTAAGAGGCCGTTGTTCACGGCAGGGCGATCCAGGCGAATCAAAGTTCTATATATCTCTTGAAGACGATCTTATGAGGCTCTTCGGTTCTGACAGGATAGCTTCTATTATGAGCAAACTCGGGCTTGCCGATGGAGAAGAACTTCAGCACCCGCTCCTCAATAGATCCATTGAAACCGCTCAGAAAAGAGTCGAACATCAGCACTTCTCAACTCGTAAGAGGACTCTTGAGTTTGATGATGTAATGAATAAGCAAAGAGAAATTATCTATGGCTTTAGAAAAGATGTTCTCTTCTCTGAAACCCCAAAAGAAATTCTCTACGATCTTGTTGAAACTGAAGTTAAAAATAATGTGACTCTTGCCGCATCCGGCAAAACAGCAAAAGACGGTGGTTTTGACGATGCTCTTATTCTTACATGGTTGAATACTACTTTCCCGCTCGGTTTTACCAAAAAAGATATAATGAGTGATGATGGTAAACATTTTCTTGAACCCGAAGAAATGTGCAAGAAGCTATTTGATAGAGTTGAACTCTCCTACAATGCCAAAGAATCGGCCGAAGACCCGGAATCCATCAAGAGATTGGAAAGGCATATAATTTTAGATGCCCTTGATAGACTATGGCAGGAGCACCTCTACGCCATGGATGGACTAAGAAGCGGAATCTCTTTGAGAGCTTATGCCCAGAAAGATCCGTTGGTTGAATATAAACACGAAGCATACAATCTCTTTTCGTTCTTAATGTCTGATTTGAACCAGGAGATCCTAAGTAATATGTTCCGTTCAGCTACTACAATTCAGGCTTTTGAAAAACTCTTCGCAAGCCTGCCTCAGAACTTTATACATAGAGAAATTGAACAGTTTGGCGCTACAGCGTCAACAAATAATGCGGCACAGCAGCCTCAAGTTCGTAGAATGCCGATGATGAGACCACCGACTCCTGCTAATCCTGCAGACTTATTTGCTGAACCTCGTCAGTCCGAAGAAAAGCCAGCAGAAGAAAAAAGCGTTAGCTACAAAAGGGATTTGGATAAAATCGGCAGAAATGACGATTGCCCATGCGGAAGCGGTAAAAAATACAAAAAATGCTGCGGTAAATAAGTTAGATTTTACACGCTGATTTTTTAGTGTTAGGATTTGCTTTAGTCTTATCAAAGAATCTGAATGGCCTTTTTGATCGGTCAAGGAGTTCAATAACTGCTTCCTTTTGAGATGTAGGCACCTCTAAAGCTATCCCACATTGTGAGGAATATTCTCTAGGCGTGGGAACTGATAAGCAATCAAAACCATTCTTCCTGCACTCTTTCTCGGCAAGAATAACATCTCTTGTCGAATTAAAAGTCAGAAGAATTTTATCCATAAAATCTTTAGTAATCAGAAAGCAATTTTTTATTTCGCTATAATTTCGTTCTTTTCATCAACAAAGACAATTGTAGGATTTAAAGCTTTTACTTCATCTTCGCAGTATTCTGCATAAGAAACAATAATAACTTTATCTCCTGCTGCCACCAATCTTGCGGCGGCTCCATTTAAGCATATTTCTCCGTTACCGCCTACAATCACATAAGTTGAAAATCGTTGACCATTATTGCAGTTATAAATATCCACTTTTTCAAAGGGCAGAAGGTCAGCTTTTCCAATCAATCTGGAATCTATGCTTATTGAACCATTATAGTTAAGCACTGCGCCAGTAACAGTAGCCATATGTATTTTAGACTTGAGCATTGTTCTTTTCATTATTAGTTTTTCCTCATTTCGAAGTTGTCAATCAATCTCACATTTTCAATAAAAACAGCGATAAAGCGCCGTCCGAAGTGTTCCTCAATATAATCCACTTTTATGTCATGGTCGTCCAGAATCTGCCTTATTTCGCTCAACGGCAAATCTTTCTTAAATGTACTTGCATAAAATGATGCTTTTTCCCTGCCGACAGCACTTAATCGCACATTCCTTGAACTCATTGCCAAACCGTCGTTTTCTCTGACTATCTCACATCCTATTATTTCAGTGCCAAGAAAAAATGACTCAGCCATTTTCTTTATAAGAAGATACTGCTGAAAATCCTTCTTGCCAAAATATGCTTTATGAGCACTAACTATATTGAGAAGCTTAATTACAATAGTAAGGACAGGACTCCGTCAAAATGTCCCTTTCGTGTTGCTCCGCACAGGATGGTACTTAATTCATTCTCTATTACCTTGTAGCGGTATTCATCAGGGTAAATTTGTTTGTAATCAGGAACCAGAAGAAAATCGGTCTTAAGATTTTTAAGAGCTAAACTGTCTGCATCCAAAGTTATCGGGTATTTGTCAAAGTCATCTTTTCTGTCAAACTGGGTAGGATTAACAAATATCGTGCAAACTGTATAGTCGTTTTCCTGCTTGCTTCGTCTAATCAGACTGAAATGCCCCTCGTGCAAAGCTCCCATAGTCATAACAACGCCAAGAGTGTTTCCGGCAGGCAAATTCTTTCGAAAAGCTATCCAATCGTGAATGTCTTTGAAAATATTCATTCTTCTCTCCAGAAATAACTCTCATCCTGAGACGGATAATTGCCAGATACAACATCTGAGTGAAACTTGTTCAATCCATTCAAAATCAAATTATACCCATCTAAATATTTTCTTACGAACTTTGCTTTCTTTTCGGACTCAAGCCCGAGC
>Ga0194039_1001104_pt1 | contig 14869 bp, 4 predicted proteins | sample JunL228m_MetaG_FD_148679 | JGI IMG/M metagenome (GOLD analysis project Ga0194039, IMG submission 148679) | Anoxic zone freshwater microbial communities from boreal shield lake in IISD Experimental Lakes Area, Ontario, Canada - Jun2016-L227-8m | ecosystem: Environmental > Aquatic > Freshwater >... | reverse complement strand
GCCGGTACCCTCATCGCGCAAAAAGATCAACTCCTTCAGCTCCTGCGGGATGCCAATGCCATCGTCTTCAAAGAAAATCGTGGCCCCGCCAGGAGTAAACGTGTGCCAGACCCGTATACGGGTAACACGGTCGCCATGTTTCACCGAGTTCTCGAAGAGGCGCTGGCATACCATTTCCAGCAGGGGATCGGCAAAGATCTCGAGGTCCCCAGTTTCAAGGCTGTGCTGGATCTTCCCGGTTGATATATGAGAGAGCCCGAATAACAACGTCATCTTCACATTCTGCCAGGTCGGGGGTTTTGCTCCCATGTCCTGGTAATCCTTCGAATATTCAATGGTTTCGTGAATTGACCTGATTGCCTGCATGCCCTTTTCCAGGGTTGCAATGACCTGGTCCTGCCCGGCTAACTGTTTTTTTGCCAGTTCGAGGTAACCGTTCAGGACAAAAACCTGGCCTGATAAGTTTTTTCTTGTCAGCTGGGATAGTATGTTGAGTTTCTGGTTCACCCGGAGCAACGCTTCCTCACCCCGCTTCCGTTCGGTGATATCATACAATATTGAACGGCTAATTACGAGGCTGTCGTCCGGGTTTTTGATTGCAGTTGCACTCGCAAGAACGGTCAGGATTGTTGTGTCTTTTCTGATTATATCAAATTCAAGATCACGTATCCATCCTCGTTCTATAAACAGGGGGAAACTCTTTTTAAAATTGTCCCGACTTTTTTCGGTAAGCAGGTCTGTAAATTTTGTCCTGCCGATAATTTCTTCCCGCGAGTATCCCAGCCATTTGAGCTCGGTATCGTTTATGTTGACAAAAATTCCGTCTTTGTTCAGCGAGTGGTACCCGCACGGTGCGTTATTGTAAAGGTCGTGGATTTCCGCTGATGTCTGCTCTCGTTCTACTTCAACCCGCTTGCGTTCGGTGATATCAACGAGGAGCAGGAGTATGGCGGGGCTGTTGTGGTACTGGACCGGTGTGCCTTTTGCGATTACCGATCTCCGGAGACCTTCCTTTGGGATGATGTCCATCTCAATGGTAACGGGGACCTCCCCTGCCAGGCGGGCTGCCATGTTGGCAGTTACTGTATCACGGTACTCCAAAGCGACATATGAGAGCACAGACGTGCCGACCAAATCCTCTGCGCTATACCCCATTGCTTTCACCGTGGCCGGGTTCGCATAGAGAATCCTCCCATCCATCCCGTATAACACGATGTAATCGGGCAGGTTTTCCACAAGACCACGGTTAAATGATTCACTCTCCTTCAGTGCCTCGATCTGCCAGATATCAGTAATGTCACTGAACGCAATACGGACGTTAATCGTCCCGTTGCTGCCGGTGAGCCGGGCCCCTTCCAGCCGGGCGGGGAACGTTGAGCTGTCCCCCCGCTTGAGCATGAGGGTACGGACCTGTTTTTCCTTCCTGTTCCGCACATGCATGAAGTATTGGTCCCAGTTTTCAAGGTCACCGGGGGTGATGAATTGTCCGAATCCATGGTTGACCAGATCGCCCCGCTCAACACCGAGGAGTGTCGCGGCCCTGAGGTTCACTTCGGTTATCAGCGCCTTATTGTTAAGCGAAAGATAACCTGTCGGGGCAAAGTCATACAGGTCAAGAAACTTGTCCCGTGACTCCCCGAGTGCGATATGAGCTCTCCGGAGTTCTTCTGCCTGGGTCTCGAGCTCGATCTGGTGCACCTGGAGTTCGTGGATGAGTTGTTCCGGGGTCTGCCCTGCGAGGTCGGCAGAACGCTTCGGGCAGCGGGCGAGCTGCACCTCTGCGTCATCCCGGAGCGTCTGTTCGATGCCCAGGGGATCAAGGTTCTTCTCTTCCATTTTCTCCTTTCCTGCTGCCATTATGCATCATTCCGTACCATCCGCCATATTCCTTTCGGCACCACAATCTTGAACCGTGCTCCTTCACCCGGCTTGCCCGTCTCGGTAATGATAACCCCTGTAATGGAGAGGATCTCGCGGGACAGGAACAACCCAAGCCCGGTGTTCTTCCCAAAGCCACGTTCGAAGATCTTGTCCTTCTCTGCTGCAGCGATACCATCACCATCGTCCTCGCAAATGATCTGAATATCATTACCTGCTTCCTCGACGGAGAACCAGATGGTCGTAATCTTCCCGCCGTACCGTACCGCATTATCCATCAGGTTATAAAATACCTTGACAATCAGCTGGTCGGCGAACATCGTCATATCAGCAGGAATCGTATTGACCAGCCTGATATCACCCAACGCTACGTGGAAAGGTTCAGCATATAGTGTCCCTTTTTATTTGAATGATTCTGGCTCAGCAAATCGTGACCCTCAAATGCCCATTTTAGGTTCAACATATCGTGACCCTTTTTGCCTCGTCGCTTTTTCGTTTGTGTAGATAACCTGAACTTACGATCTCAACATGAAATCAAAAGACAATCAAAAATTAGAATAGGAAAATAGCCCTAAATATTGGAAATACTATGTACAATTGCGTCAACACCCATTGAACCGCCGCCGGGGCGTCCTTCGGGGGCGGCGGAACTCTCTTAATCGGGGTTTGGGGCGGAGCCCCATCAATTCATTTCTTTACACGCTCATAATTCCCCAATAAGAATAGGGAAGTGTCCCTTCTTTAATCATCCAGGATAAAAAATCTGAACATCCAAATTTTGCACAGGTTCATCAATCACATACTCGAATTCTTTTATCATCCGAACAACCATCACCTCATCGTTGTAAGATATTCTGAGCGATTGTTCCCTGGTATCAATTGTTGCCCAAACAAAATCTCCAATATAAGCTTCACCAATACGAAAATGCTCATTGAATACAACGATATCCTCCTTGCATCCAACAATTCTGATAAAATGGATCTTGCCTGCAACCAACGGTAAGGCATCCAAATCGATCTTAAAATCAGATCGCAATATTCGTTTTGGAGTAATTGATTTCAGGTCTTGCTTTTCCCCTTTCCAGGCGTAAAATTCATTTTGACGTGCGTAGAAAATCGCCGACTTGGTTTGAATATCTGACAGGCTTGTGAATGTTTCCCGTTTCCAAAACAACCTGTCAAATTCCTTGTTAAACGACTCTATTGTGCCATTCATCCAGGGTTTGGCAGGAGCGATAAATATGACCTCAATACCTACATACAGGCACAATCTGACGAATCGACTGATTGATCGTGGATGTGTATAGTCCCCGACAAAAGACATGCCATTGTCCATCTGTAAATACTGGGGAATCGGATGAGATTTCCAATAGTCCAATAGGAAAGCCATTACGTTGTTCATGCTCTTTCCAACATACTGATTCCCAGCGACCTGACGTCCGACGACATCTTTTAGGTGGAGCGAATTGATAGGGCCGAAACCTTTGATATATCTCGGACCGACAAAATCTATCTCGTGCATCTCGTCAACGCATTTGGGCTTGATTATTGTGTGCCGCCCTTTGGACCTGACCCTTGTGTATCGATCTTTCTTGTTAATCCGCAGCTTGTTGCGTTTGATGATTCGTTTAATCGTAGATTGAGATGGAATTTCCGATGGTCCATACCCTAGTCCTTCCATTCGAAATCGGATAGCCTCAACCCCCACAAAAGAGTACTTGGAGGAATCTTCAGTCCCATCCATTAATGATTTTCGGATCTTGACAACAACCTGTTCGATCTTGTCTTCGGTCTTGTTATGTATGACTGGGGGTCCTCTTGGAAGATCTTTGTACCAGTTCTTTTGCCCGGTTTTGTAACGTTTTAACCATTTTTTGAACCACGTTTTTGATCTTTTATTCTCACGACAAATATCGACCGCTCGTTCCCCTTCCAAGAATCGTTGGATAACTTGTTTTCGTTCCTGCTCTTCGGGTGTCAATTCCATTATGCTGCACCTAAAGAGCAATGAACTTCCAACTTTATCCTTTAGGGAACACGATATGCTGAACCTAATATGGCCAATTGGGGGTCACGATATGTTGAACCTAAAATTGGCATTTGAGGGTCACGATATGTTGAGCTTTTTTGGGGTCGCGATTTGCTGAGCCTTACCAGCTACGTCTTTGGCCGCTGTGTCAATAAGTGTGCGAATATTCTGCCAGACAGGGGCATTGACCCCGATCCCCTCATATGTTTTTGTAAACTGTATCATCGCCTGTATCCGTTCGGCAGCATGGGTAATTTTGTTAAAATAGGTACTGAACGAAGGGTCTGACTGCTCCATTTCCAGGAGTTCAAGGAATCCCATCAGCACGGTCAGCTGGTTGTTGATGTCATGCCGGGTAATGCCGGAGAGGAGTGTTAGTTTCTTGTTCGCGATTCCGAGTGCCGTTGAGAACTGCCTGAACTCCTCTTCGTGGTAATCCCTCTCATTTTCAAGATCTTTGCGCTCGGTGATGTCAACACCCTGGGCGATCGTGGAGATTATCCTGCCCTCATGATCAAGGATGTTTGCCGAATTCCAGATTACCGTCCGGACACTGCCATCTTTAACAAGAATCGGGATCTCGACAATCTCCCACCGTTCACCTTCAAGGGTTTTTTTGATCTCATGAAGTGAGGTGTCCCTGCTTTCTTCGGGGAACAGGATATCAAGCCGCTGTCCGAGGACTTCCTGCTCAGAGATGAGGGTCAGGTCCTCGAATGCATGGTTGAACCGGGTGATCACATACTCCGGGTCCCATACAATGATCGGGGCATTGGCATAGTCAAACAGGTTGTTGAGATATCCATTGGCTTCCCGCAGCGCTTCTTCCGTCTGTTTGCGTTCGGTGATGTCCTGGATCTGCACGAGATAACCGGTGATGGGAACCGCACTGTTTTCCAGCGGGGTGATGAGTACATCCAGCCAGATGATCCCGTCCCGACTGGTTGGATACAGGCCCAGGTCTTTTACTTTTTCGAAATCATAAGACCCCTGGTATTGCACCATCTTTCTCTGGAGCAGTTTTGTCTTTTGCTCATCATTGATATTCGGGTCTGCAAAAAGAGAAAAACTTCCGAGCACCTGCATATTCTTTACGCCAAACAGGTTCAGACACGCCGGGTTGACGTGCACCAGTGCGCCTGTTGCATCATAGAGTTCGATGGCAATAGGTGACTGGTCATAAATTGCACGGTAGCGCTCCTCGCTTTCCCGCAGGGCTTTTTCGTTCTCTTTGAGTTCGCGGAAGAGGAGATTATATGGCTGGGTTAAGCTGACGACAACAAAAGCGCGGTAAAACAGATATATCGAGATAAGTCTGAAGAGATGGCCCAGCATATTCATGAAACCATACACGCTTATGTATGACGTGAATGCCAGTTCCCCCAGGATAAGGAATACCAGGGCCGCGAGCAGGAGTTGCCAGACCTCATAGTCAAATGCTTTCCGTTTGACATAGATCACAATAATCGAAGCAACGAGAATCGCAGATATGACATACTCGCTGATGATCTTGAAGGGTGTGAGCCCGCTGCCGTCAATGAAGCACTGGGGGAAATTCTGCCAGGCAAAAATGCTTGCGTACAGGATGGTACAGGCTAATGTGAATGTAATAACAATAATCCCTGTATCGTATCTCCTGTTTTTTGTTATGGATTTACCAATAAATAACGTAGCGATTAAGAACGTGACACTCTGGAAGTACCGGGCTGCGATCCAGAGCTGGGTAGGCAGGTCAGAACTGGCGACGGCAAAAACGCCCATCCCTTTGTACGCAAGGGTGTGAACCAGATCGAAACTTCCGGTAAAAAGAAACGAGATGCCTACGATGAGGAAAAATGTATTGGTAATGACCGTCCGGGTATTCCAGACGATGATGAAAATACACAATGCAACTGCAATACCGGCAAGTTCTACAATCCCGTGAAAGAGAAGATAATTCCGGAGGCTGATGAAATAGAGAGCGATCAGGATGATGGCAGGGATGATAAGTGAGGGTATAACTGATTGTTTTAAGACCTTAGTTTTTGAAGTCCAACTATTGTTTCTCATACACCACCACTGGTATCCAGGTTCGTTCGCCACGCTCCATTCGGCACCATCATCTCGAACCGTGCTCCCTTCCCGGGTTCACCGGTCTCTTTGATCTTAATGCCGGTGAGGGATAGGATTTCACGGGAGAGGAAGAGCCCCAGACCCGTATTCTTCCCAAAGCCCCGTTCGAAGATCTTTTCCTTCTCCTCAACTGATACCCCATTCCCATCGTCACTACAGACAATTACAAAATTCCCATCCCGTTCCTCAACTGAGAACCGGATGGTGGTGATCTTCCCTCCATACCGGACGGCGTTGTCCATCAGGTTGAAAAATACCTTGATAATCAGCTGGTCTGCGAACACCGTTAAATCAGCGGGGATATCATTTACCAGCCGGATATCACCCAACGTTACATCTTTTACCGCCATGTTCAAAGGTGTGCGGATATTCTGCCAGACTGGTGCATCGACTCCGATACCTTCATAAATTTTGGTGAATTGGATCATTGCCAGTATGCGTTCGGCTGCATTGGTAATTTTGTTAAAGTACATACTGAACGAGGGGTCTGGCTGCTTCATTTTCAGGAGTTCAAGGTAGCCCATCAGCACCGTAAGCTGGTTATTGATGTCATGCCGGGTGATGCCGGAGAGCAGGGTAAGTTTTTTATTGGCCTGCCGGATTGCTTCCTCGGCACGCCTGCGTTCGGTGATGTCCCGGACTGTTGCCTGCAGAAGCGGCATACCCTGGTTTTCGAGCCTCGATAACAGTACGGTAGTCGGGAAATCTGTCCCATTCGTCCTGCGGTGCGTCCACTCGAAGAAATGGGAACCCTTCTCCATGGCAATGCTCATCATCTCCCGGGATTTGAGGTTAGACAACAGGCCGTCCGGCTGGTATTCAGGGGAAAGCGAAGCGGGAGTATGGTTTATGAAGTCCTGCTCGTTCCTGGATCCGAACAACTGGACTGTGGCCGGGTTGGCTGCAAGGAACCCACGCTCCGGCGATAGTATCATGACTGCATCCCGGCTGTCGACATACAATGAGCGGTAACGTTCTTCGCTCTCGGCAAGTGCCTCCTCCGCCTGCCTTCTGTCGGTGATATCCCGGATGGATTCGATAGCACCCGTAATGGTGCCCTCCCAGTCATACAGGGGCGCAACTTTTACCCCGAGGATAACCTTTTTTCCTCGTGGCGAGGCACTGACTGTTTCAGCGGTCAGGACGTCCCCGGTAACATCGATAAAGGAGTAATCACCAGATACATTCATTCCAGGAGAAAATACGGTATCAATAAGGAGGGGGCGCCGGGTGCCATAGAGGGGAAGTGCATATTCGTAGTTGCCTTTGCCAAGAATTTGTCCGGAGAGGACCCCGGTCATCTCCTCCATCGCATAGTTCCACGAGATGACACAACCGTTCCTGTCAATAGCAAATGTGGCATCCGGCAGAAAACTGATAATCTCTGACAGCCGCTGCTCGGAGTCCTTTCTTGCATCTTCAGCCTGCTTGCGCCCGGTGATATCAGTTAAAAAATTCAGCGTGGCCGGGCGACCTTCCCAGTCTATCACGATCGTGCTGATCTCAACCCACCGGGTAATCCCGTCTTTGGAACGTATCCGGAAGGAGTAGCGGGAGGGGAATTCCAAACCCTTCATCCTCTTTTCGTACCGTTCAGCTACCATGGCACGGTCATCCGGGTGGATAAACACGAGAAACGACATGGATAGCAGTTCCTGTTCCATATACCCGGTGAGTTCAACCGCACGGCGGTTGGCCAGTTTCAGCAACCCGTCCTGCGCTACGACGATTGCCTCATTCGAGTATTCGATCACGTGGCGGTATTTCTCCTCGTTTTCCCGTAATGCCTCCTCCGCCAGCCTTCTGTCGGTGATATCCTCTCCTGAACAGAGTGTCCCGGTAATGGCCTGGTCCTCACCCCGGATAAGCGTGATATGCCACGCAACGAGGCGTTCCATCCCACCTGCCGTAACGATGGTATTCTCTACCTTCTCCGCCTGGTCCATCGAGCCGTCAATCACCTGCGCGAATGACGTTTTTGCCTCATCCCGGTCCCGTTCTGGCAGGAAGGTATCAAACCAGTTCTTACCGATGATCTCAATTTCGTCCCGTCCCAGCAGCCGGCACCCCGCACGGTTAACCATCGTCACGACCTGCCTGGCATCAACGGAGATTACCGTTGTTCCCACGATGTCAAGGTACGACTGGGCCCTGAGGCGTTCTTTCAGCACCACATTCTCTACTTCGTACATCTCCTTGTCGAACCTGATATTCTGGTCCCGCCAGATCAGGCCGATGCCCGCTCCGGCGCCTGCCAGCAGGAGGATAATGATCAGGATAAGGAGCAGGGCTCGTTCCCGGAGCGGCCCGTATATTTCGGAGTTATCCATCCGTGTAACAAGGAACCAAGGGGTATTCGGGACTTTCTGGATATCGGCAATGACCGGCACCCCCTGGTAATCGACCCCGTCGACGATCCCCTCCCCACCCAGCACAGCCTGTACCGCAGGCACATTTGTCCTGTTTAAGGGTACCCGCAGAGCCAGGGCCGCACCAGGATTAACCTCCGGGGCATTTAAGTAAACCACGTCGTTGCCCTCGGGGCGTACCAGCTGGGTCTCAGCCGAATCGCTGGGTGCCGGCCACTGGCTGATGAACGGGTAGAGGTCCTGCCCCGGATCGATCTGGAAGACGAGGACCCCCAGTGGTTTGCCGTCCTCTTCATCATCGAAAACGGGTACAAGGACTGCCAGGTAGATTTTCTGGTCCTGGTCATCCCGGTAGAAATCTATGAGGGTGACCTGGTCCAACTGCAGGGTCCTGTTTACCTGTTCCGAAACGGAAGTGGCGACGGTCGTTTTTGTGCCGGGGGTCGACATCCGGAGAGCGCCGGTGGTATCCAGCAGGTAAACCCTGTCATACGGGGAGTTCGCCTGTTCTTTTTCCAGCCATGTCCTGACCTCTCCCTGGGACTCAGCGTCACTGCTGTCGTTGAAGAGGTGCTGGACCCGGGATGAAAATAAAGGGTTGTGGAAAAAGACACCCGGGTCATTCAACCGATCGGATTTCCATTGCACGATCTTCGTTACTTCCATACCTGCAACGGCAGAGAGCTGGTGCTCAACTCCCGTCCTGTATTCCTTCTCGTAATTCTGGTAGTAGAGATAGCCCGTGGTGAGAATGGCTACCGCCAGGACGGCAAACACGAGGAGGATCTGGAACCGGGCACGTCGTTCGTTTTTCCGGGCCGGTAAACGACTGGTCATGGTGATCCCACCTGTTTTCGGTATGCCCCTTTCGGTACCACGATCTCGAACCGTGCTCCCTTTCCCGGTTCTCCAGTTTCTTTGATTGTGATACCGGTGATGTCAAGAATTTCCCGGGCAAAAATGAGGCTTCGCATCGAGGCACGGCCTGTATCTCCGCTACGCAAAAAGATCTGCTCCTTCTTCTCCTGCGGAATACCTATACCATCATCTTCAAAGACAATGGTGGCAGATTCATGACTCATCATCTGCCAGACCCGGATCCGGGTAACATGACCCCCGTGTTTCACCGCGTTCTCGAAAAGGCGCTGGCATACCTTTTCCAGCAGGGGATCGGCAAAGATCTCGAGGTCTTCAGTTTCAAGGCTATGCTTAATTTCGCTGATGGATATATGAGAGAGCCCAAACAACAACACCATCTTCATATTCTGCCATGTCGGGGGTTTTGCACCCATGTCCTGGTAATCTGTTGAATATTCGATGGTCTCGTGGATTAACCGGGCCGCCTGAATACCCTTTTCCAGGGTGTCGAGGACGAGGTCTTTCCCGGCCAATTGATTTTTTGTCAGCTCAAGGTAGCTGATCAGGACAAAGAGCTGGCTGGTTAAGTCTTTCCGTGTCAGCTGGGAGAGTATGTTCAGCTTCTGGTTGACCCGCAGGAGGGTGTCTTCGGCAAGTTTGCGTTCTGCGAGCAGTTTTATTTTATCCAGTGCCAGGGAGATCTGCTTTGCTGCAGATCCAAGAAACTCAATGTCTTCCTGCGTCCAAGGTCTTTGTTCCGAAATCTGGTTCAACGTAAATACATGGTACCCATGTTCATCAAAGGCAAAGGGATACCAGATTAAACTTTTAATTTTCATCTGCCCGTGCAGAATTTTCCCCGATCCATCCCCGATAAAATGCTCATTCACTGCATTGAAATGACTTTCGAGATATTTTCTGGTTCTTTTTATTTCCGCAAATGGGCTTCTGAACATATCAATGGGATATTCTCCTTTTGTAGGTGCAATATCCGGATTATCCGGCCTTAACCATTCACACAAACCTGTAATATGATTCTTCTCAAATGAGACATCGTAAATTAATGCCCGGTCCAGTTGCAGGGTTTTGCCAATAATACGGTTTGTCCTCTCTAAAATATCTTCAGCATTATCGTTGGAAATAATACATTCGGATATTTCGTTTAATGCGGTGGTGAATACTAACTGTTGATCACGGATGGATTCCGCCCGTTTGCGTTCGGTGACATCCAGCATGCTGATGATAAGGTTACGTTTCCCGTTGGTATCCACAACATCCATCATGTACTTTTCGCAGAGGCGTTTTTGCCCGTCAGCACGGATAATATAAAAGTTATAGTGGTGTTCGTACGGTTCACCCGCAAGCACCTTTGAAAAATTGGATACCACAAATTCGATGGATTCGGGTGCGATAAACCCAACGAAAGATTCCACGCCATACACCTGCTCTCGCGAATATCCTCCCAGTGCCAGCATTTTGTCGTTAACCCACAGGATCTTTGCGTGTTCATCGATGATGCATATCGCATTGTGTGAATATTCCGAAATGGCCCGGAAACGATCTTCGCTCTCCTGCAGGGCATCTTCTGCCCTCTTGCGGTTGGTAACGTCACGGACAACACAGATCAACCCGCCATTGTCCAGGGCTGTTAATGAGAGTTCCTGCGGGAATGTACTGCCATCTTTTTTCATACCGCGTGCCCTGCCATGGTAGTGTCCCTTTTGAATGAGTTCAGGCATGATTTTCTGCTCAAATCTTACTAACTCGTCGTTATCATAGAGAACACGCCATGACGCTCCGATGAGTTCACTGGCAGTATCATATCCATAGATTCTGACATGGGCTTTGTTAACATAGATGTACTTCTGGTCCCCGTTGAGGACGGCCATGCCATCCATCGCCGCTTCCATCGCATCAGTCTGCTGACGGAGGAGTCCCTCTGCCTGCCTGCGTTTTGTACTATCCCGGAGGATAACAAGGCGCCCTCCTTCTCCGGCTGCCATTGTTCCAATTTCCTGGATCGTCAGATCAAAAAACCTGGCATCTGCGCCACTTCCGATGAGAACCGTTCTTTTCGTATCCGCAATTCCGGTGAGACCCCGCAGAAGGTCCGGCCATTTCCCGAACCCTACTGATGCATCGGTCCCGATTGTTCCTGCAGGTGTCATATCCAGTAACCGTGCTGCGGCCGGGTTAAAATCTACGATTCGTTGCTCGTGGTCGAGTACGAACATGGGGTCTGTCATCCGCTCGAAGAGCGTGGTGCGGGCGATGGGGACGATATCCAGGAACCGGTAATGGAAGATAGCAATAGCGAGAAGGACCCCGCTGATTGCAAAAATTGAAGGGGTGAGGTTGTAGCCCGGGACTGGCGTGATACCGATAAAATAGAGGAACTCGATCAATGCCGGCGCAAATATTGCGATTATAAAGATAGCCGCCTGGCGTGTATAGATCTCCTGTTCTAAAAATATCGCCCAGAGAATGAGCAGGAAAGCGACTATCTCTACGATATAACTGAACGGGAGGTAGATTGCCAGGTTCCAGAGACCTGCCGAAAAGCCGAGTACCGAAAATCCCGAGGTGGTCTGGGCGAGATAATAATTGAAACGGAACAACGGGGAGAACGCGGTCGTAAGGGCAAGGAATGCGGTGACTGATGGAATAACGAGAAGAAGCCCGATACGCCGCTTCGAGAGCCACGTACCATGCCCGGTAAACAGGATGGCCATCAGCAGTATGAGCACCGGGATGAACGGCACCGCAAGGAACCGGACCTGCATCAGGATGATTTTTATCGCAAGGCTGTCAGTTGCGATATCGAGTGCGTACGTAACTGACCAGACCGATGCGAGGTACATCGTGCACTCAAACGGCAGCTGGATTGGCTGGCGGGAAAAGCGGCGGCTGTAGATGCCAAGCGAAATGAGGATGAGCGTCGCAAAAATCAGCGGCAGGATGAACAGGATGGTAGTCATGGACCGCTCCCGGGGATACTATTGGTATCCGGGTTTATCCGCCACGCCCCCTTTGGCACCGTCATCTCGAACCGTGCTCCTTTGCCCGGATTGCCGGTTTCGTGAATCGTGATGCCGGTGATCCCGAGGATCTCCCGGGAGAGGAACAAACCCATACCGGAATTCTTCCCAAATCCCTGGCTGAAAATCTTCATCTTCTCTTCAGCAGGTACACCCGCGCCATCATCTTCGCATACAATGATATGATCATTTCCGGATTCTGTAACGGTGAACCTGATTGTCGTGATCTTACCGCCGTACCGGGCAGCGTTGTCCATTAAGATAATGAAGGCCCTGGCAACCAGCGGGTCGGCGAATATTTCAATGCCGGCGGGGATATCGTTGTTCACCGCAACCTTGCCAAGGGGGGCTTGTTTTGTTGCAGTGTCTACGAGTGTGCGACATTCCAGCCAGGCAGAGGCATGAACACCTATTTTTTCATATTCGCTGGTGAACCTGATCATGCCGGAGATCCTTCGTGTTGCAGTTGAAAGCTTCCGGAGGTACTCTTCATGTGTGGTATCAGCCTGTTTCCTCTGCAAAATCCGGAGGTTTTCGGTGAGTACCGAGAGCTGGCGGTTAATGTCCTGCCGGGAGAGTCCAAAAAGCAGGGTAAGTTTTTTGTTTGCCTCCAAAAGAGCTCTTTCCGCCCGCTTTCGCTCGGTAATGTCGTGAATAATTGAGAAGAGGACTGTCTTTCCTCCTATGTCAATCGGAGAGGAATGCACTTCCACCGTCCGGATCTCCCCGCTTGCAAGACGGTGTGGGAAGGTGAAGAAGTTGATCCGCTCCCGTACTGCAGCTATCATCTTTGCGGCGATTTCATCCGCAGGAAGGGTGTTAATTTCATCCATGGACTGCTTACAGAGGTCTTTTCGTGATCTACCGTAAAACCGTTCTGCTGCAAAGTTTGCGTCAATAATTTTCCCTGTTTCAGGGTCGATCAGGAGCATGATCGAATCATGCCGCTCGAACATTGAGTGGAACCGCTGCTCGCTCTTCCGCACCGCTTCCTCAGCACCTTTCCGCTCGGTGATATCCAGGCCGACGGCCTGAAAATGTACTACCTGTGCATCGTGATCAAAAAACGCCCGGTTGGTCCACTGGTACCAGCGCGGATTTCCATCCGGAGCAATATAGGACTGCTCATGCGTTTCAACCGGATATTCCGGAGTGAGTTTCCCCAATTGTTTCTGTACTGTTTTAAGGTCCACTTCTGGTAGCATATTAAAAAAGTTAAGCCCGGACATTTCATCAGCACGCATGCCGGAAATCATGGCAAGTGCCGAATTGACATAGGTTAATGTCCCATCCGGTAAAAAAGTGCCTATCAAAACGGGCATATCCTCTGAGAGCTTACGATAGCGCCCCTCGCTTTCCCGGAGCGCAACCTCCATCTGCCTTCGTTCAGAAATGTCAATGACAATGATCATAACAGATGGGATTTTGTTGAATACAATGGGGGCGGTTCGGACAATGGTATGGCGTAGAGCACCGGATTTATGTACCATCCCGATCTCATAATCCTCCACAGGTTCTCCGGCGCTCCGTCTGGCCATATTAGTTAAGATGGTTTTCCTGTCGTTCTCCACAACATAATCGAGTACCTGCGATCCAATGAGTTCTTCATTGGAGAAACCTGTTTTATCTGTCGCTGTTTTGTTTGCATAGACAATATTGCCATCCTGGTGTATGAGGATAATATCGGGGATCTGGGAGAGGAGATCCTTGGATTGCTCCTCGCTCTCTTTTAATGCCTCTTCTGCCACTTTACGTTCAGTGATGTCCCGGGCAACATGGACACTGCCGAGTAACCCCCCGTCCTTGTCCCGTAACGGTGTGCAGGTAACGAGGAAATGCCCGCCGAGCCGCTCCTCGTAAATTTCTATGGTGTGTTCCTGCTTGTCATTTAACAACAGGGAGTGCGGGCAGAAATCGGGAGGGCTTTTTGTACCATGAACGCATTGATAACAGGTCAGGCCCACCGCCTGCTCCGGCGTTACGTCCAGTTTATTGGACATCGCCTGGTTCACCCGGAGGATCGTGTGCCCGGTGTCGAGAATGCAGATCAGGTCAGGTACCGCGTTGAACGTGCGTTCCCATTCTTCCTTAACGCGAAGCACCTGCTCATCAGCCTGTATACGCTCGCTGATGTCCCGGACGATCGCCTGGACGTAGCAGGTACCCTGCAAGGTAATACGGTTCAGGCTCACTTCGGCATGGAAAGGTGTGCCATCCCAACGGGTGTGGACCCAGTAAAAAGATTGGTTCTCTCCCAAAAAAACTGCTTCAATTTTTTCCTTTCCCTTTTTGGTTGAAAGTTGTCCATCCGGTTGGCGTTCAGGTGAAAAATCTGTCGGGGAATGCCCGATAATCTGGTCACGGGTACATCCGAAAATTTCTTCAGTTCGTTTATTGTTGTCCAAAAAAACGTGACGATCCATGAGGAATATCGCATCGCCAGCGCTCTCAAATAACGTCTTGAACTTCTCTTCGCTATCCTTTAGCGCTACCTCAGCCTTTTTTCGTTCGGTGATGACCTCGGTGTAGATGATAATTCCACCGATTGAACCATCTGCTTCATACCATGGACGGCATTCCCAACG
>Ga0194039_1001101_pt1 | contig 14885 bp, 8 predicted proteins | sample JunL228m_MetaG_FD_148679 | JGI IMG/M metagenome (GOLD analysis project Ga0194039, IMG submission 148679) | Anoxic zone freshwater microbial communities from boreal shield lake in IISD Experimental Lakes Area, Ontario, Canada - Jun2016-L227-8m | ecosystem: Environmental > Aquatic > Freshwater >... | reverse complement strand
CTGCCTGATGATAGGGTCTTTGAGAATATCTGTAGGAACATCGAATGTTGTATTAAGCAGTTCCACCTGAGATATTCTGTGAATAGCAAAAACTCTTACTTCATTTCTTAAATGGCAGTAGGCTTTTACATACCAGGCAGAATTATAGTAAGTTATCACATAAGGATCTATCTGCCTTTCAGCCTCTTTCAGATCATTATGTCCTTTGTAGCGAATTTTAACTGACTTGTGGTGCTGCCAGGCTTTAAAGAGTTTGCCAAAAGCAACTGGATTAATTTTAACTTTTACGCCAGACGCTGCTATGAATGTAGAAATCGTTGCTGTATCGAGAAAGTCTGGGTTATTGTCGGATAACTGCATATCGACAGCTCTGCGGATTTCGGATTTAATTGGCTCAGGCATTAGATCCTGGGCAAACTTTGCTCCAAGTACAGAAGCAAGAAGTTCCTCTTCGGAATACAGGGGAACATTGAAATCCCATCCGTGATTGCTAAGATAGAAGCCATTTATTTCCGCATTGAACTCTATAGGAGCATCGAAGTATTCCTTGAGCAGTCTTATGTCTCTTTGAATAGTTTTTGCCGAACATCTTATATTTACATTATCGTCAATGTCAGAATTTTGTAATTCATCAGAAAAAGACTTGCAGTTGGGATAACGGTTTTCCTTAAGTTCTCCTACAAATTTAACCAGCCTGTACAATTGCTTCTTATTTATGTTCATTAATTAGCCACCTTTGTTACATAATTTTAAGTTTATAGAAAAGTAGTCTTTCCCATTATAACAGCAAAACTGTTGTTGACCATGACGCATTTTGTCCTATCCGAACATCTATCTTGTGTGTTTTCGTAAAAATTAATCCGAAACTATTCGGACAAATTAATAACAAAGGAGGAACACAAGGAAAGAACTGAATCAAAATGGACAGGAAGATCGATCAAAAGCAACTTTAAATCAAGCAATCTGACGAGGCTAATGCAAGAAGGAGGCGAATTAGGAAGCAAGTGCCGCCGGATCAAAGTAACAAATGATTTCACGGATCAATAAACTAAAGAATCTATAAAGATAAAATTTAATAATTAAGGAAAGAGCATGAAAAACAACAAGAAGAATATATCAGACGGGTCTTTTGAATCTGACAAAGCCATTCAATCTAAGGATGAAATTAAACAGAATACTGAAAAACTTAAAGGTTTATGGGAAAAGTGCGATTCTATATGGACCACTGTAACAATGTATGAATCTCAATTGAAAGAAAGCACTAAGAAAATAAATCAACTTTGCAGCAAGCAGAATGTTGAATGTTTAAGAGCTTTTGGCAAAACATTAGAAAAGAAAGATTCGGCTTTGAAAGATAAATATCTACAAGCTGTTGATATGTATCATAAGGAATTAGCTAAATTCATACCATCAGCCAATCATCATGGGTACTCTGGCAAAAATGAGCTAATTAGGAAAAGAGAAGATCATATCTGGAACTCTCTTATTAAAAATCTAAAAATTGAAAAAAAGGCCAGAGAGAAATACGATGAACTAATCGATGTAGAAAAAATAACTCCAGACCATCTTAAATCTGCATGGAGTGAGTGCGAGGATACTTGGAATAATTTAGATAAAATTCTAAGTACCAACAAGGCAACTGCTGATATGCTTAATCAGTCTTGCGATGATTATAAGGATCATGAAGTGCTTTTCACAGAGCATGCATTCCTTTCTGAAAGACAATTCAGATTTTTGAATGAACTTAAATATGTCCAGGAACAGTACGAATACACATTAGAGAGATATAAAAAGTTAGCTGGAAAATTCTCTAATACCGATAATGATGAAATAATCAATGCAAGAAATATTCAGAGTTTTAACAGCTTGCATGACTCATTTAAGACTTTTAGCATAGCTCAACAGAAGGTCAATGAAATCTTAAACCCCTGGATGCTTGGTTGTACGGCATCAGATTTTTCAACAATTTGATGTTTGCGCTTAAAGGCTAATCATAAGCTGTTGCCATCTGCGCTAACTGATGGGGCAGAGCGTTCTTAAGAGAATAAAGACAGATAATTTACTGTGGCAACGCAGTAAATTATCTTTTTAATAAATTGAACACAGAAGTCATCAAGCCAAAAGGACTGGCTGAGATATAAGAGAACAAGCCCAGAAAGTAGTTGCGATTCATTCTTAATTTTTTTAATTTTTAGTTCCTTCGCTTACCAACAGTGACGCATTTTGTTCTAGCAAGGATGTTAAGTTTAAGATAGAAATAAAATATTTATCTTTGATGTATGAACTTGAATAATAGTGATTTTTATAATTTGCACGATACCATTCCCTTTACTTGCCGGAATGATTTTGTGGGGGATTAAAGCATAATGAGCTTTGTAAGTTTTCTAACGAGGAATGCGAAAATGAGAAAGATGAAACAGTATGCCGGAAATATAGACAATATTTCTGAGCAGAATGACGATGAACAAGAGAGTTATAACAGGGCTGATTATCTTAAAACATTTGATCTTGTTAAAGAAGAACAGGTTGAAAATCTAGAGAAAAAAATAATTATTGACGATAATTCTTATCACAAGAAAGAATTACTTCTCTTGGACTATCCTAATGAAGAAGAGCCTGCCGACCCATTCTCTGTACATTCCAGTAATAACATTAATGCATATATTCAATTCATATTGAAGGAAGATAGGTCTATCACGATTGCCAATATCGAAGCGACTCGTTTTCCCTGGCTATATTCTGAAAAAAAGGAATTCCTGCAAGAGAGATTGAATGAGTATATTAAAGCTCATAAAAAAAATAATAGTCTATATAAAATCAATTGCTTGAATGTTAAAAAATATATTGAAAACATCTTGACCTATGACCTCAATCAAATTGAATACAATATATCCTTTAAGTTTGATTCTGAATGGATTGACTATTTCGGGAAAGCCAGAGATTTTTTTACAATTAGTCCTGAGATCGAATTTATAAACTTCGATGAAGAACTTAAACGATCTTCAAATGAAATTGCAAAGCTTGATTGTGATACTAGTGAATTTATTTTGTCACATTGCATCGAGTTTTACAAAATCAGAATAAAAACTGATGCTCGCGGATGGTTGACTTCACTTAGGGTTTATATAGATGACGATCGTAATCCTGTAATTAATCAAAAACTATCAACTCGAATTGATAAAAAAGATACTTTCTACACTTTATATGTAAATAATATTTCCTTAAAAGATTATAGACGATTAAGTGAGAAATCTATAATTCATTTTGAATTCGATTTTGAAGAAAAATCTATAACACATTCAATTGAAGCAAAGTATGACGCCACTTCCATTCCTGTTAATGATAATCTAGTCCATCTTTTTATGGATATGGGTTCAACCTATACGAAATTTATTGTAGCTCAATCTGATCTATCGGGAAATATTTTGAAAATAAGACGCTGTATCGGACCAAAACCTACTTCATCTTATTGTGAATCTCTTTCAGTAGATTTTGACAAGAAAGATAGAACAGAATCAGGGACTGAAGCATTCGGACAATGGCTTGTTCAAAGTTTACGGAAAATTTCTCAAGAACACTATAAAAGAGGAGAGATTATTCATTCTGTTGTTTGGTCATTCCCTGCTATAAATGATAAGCTCAACCAAATGTTCTACCCTACAGTAAGCGACATTGTAAACTCTCACGCGGGGACATTCATTTATGACGAGTTTATTTTAATTCCAGAACATGAGGCTTTGAAGTATATGTTTGATCATGTTCTGAAAACTCTTGCAAGAGTTGGTCAAAATGGAATTGAAACAATAAATCAAAAAAATACAAAAATTGATTTAGAAAATGCTAAATCAAGAGAAGTACATAATTATAAATTGCGTAGGTATAGTGATTATCAAGATAGATGGTGGATAACAAAATTATTCATTGATGAAGTCTATCATCCCGGAGAATTGAATCAAACAGAAAAAATATCTATCCCTGAATATTATCAAAAGTACTTGGAAATCGGGTGCCATGATGGACTAAAGAATTTTATTATTATAGATGCTGGTGGTTTTTCTCTTGATGTTTATGGCGAAATTGGCTCAGGCTCTATTAAAAAGAGTTTTGAGGCGGGTGGGCAACAACTTAACAGATATTTGGAACGAGAGATCCCTACAAGTAGATCTTTCGAATCCGAAAAAATAGAAATATGTTCTTCTGCTTCAATTCACCCTCTCGTAGATAAATTTAGAGAATGGACAAGAAAAGTTTATACGCCAACTATAGATGAAATTATTTCATTTCTACATGATAATTTAAAGAATTCTAAAAGTAGTGGAGTTTCCATTGTCTTAACAGGACAAGCCTTTAAAAATAGATTTCTTCATGATTTGTTACTCGATAAGTTCAAGCCTTATCCAATAGGAGAACAAACTTCTTCTAATATTGGAAGTGTTATCAAAAGCAATCCTCAATTATTAGAAGATCATTGTTTAGAAGTATTTTACTTAATAACTTGTAGAAATGAACCGCTTGACCTTAATCCCATAAGCGATTTTGATATAGCTGGCGGTTCGCTATTAAGACATCTAGAGCTATTGAAAGAGGTTGATGCATGATTTTAGATTTAGCAATATTTAAATCGGCAGAATTATTTTCCCTATTTGAAGATAATGATGATATTTTGAAGAGAGGTTACAAGTTAACATTATCCTTAGTAAATGAAATACTTGCTGGACAAGAATGTAAGATCAAAGAAATCTGTATTTCAAGTATTAATAAATTTTATTATGGTGATTTTTTTGTAAAAAATAGCAAATTTCATCATTCTTCTCTAAGCTTTATTTATTCATGCAATAAAGATATTCAACAACATCTAGAATATGCACTCCCTGAAATTGATAAATTGATTCTTAAAAAAGTATCTGAAGAGATTATAAAACTGGTTACATCAGAGAATGCGTTCCTCTCAACTAAAGAGTTATTTTATAACAAAAAGGAAGTCGACATGGAACTTATTACTTGTATATGCTTAGGTGTTTTATTTTTAGCTATAGCTTGGATATTCATAAGCAATATTAAATCAGAAGATGCGCAGCAAGCGTTAGAAATTCTGAAAGAATATTATAAGAAAGAGAAAATAAGTAAACTGGCATGGATCGAGAAAATTATTAAATCAATTCCATTTTTAATTCCCAAAACCAAATGGACATGGGAAACAGCTTGGAAAGATACAAATTTAACAGAAGAAGAAAAATGTAATGCTATTAAATATCTTACTGATAAACATTCCAACTTCTCTGAATATTTACCAGAAAAGAATGAAAAATTCAATCAATATAAAATGTTACAAATTAATAATGAGAACCTTCCTTATGTAGTTGTAACGAGACGGGGAGGGCTACAACATAATGGGCAGTTTTTAGAAAAAGCTATAGTTATATGTGGAACAAGCGACTATTTAGCTATTGATGCTTTAGATTCGAGAGTTAAAGAACTATTTATTACAGAATATCCCAGTGAGTTCAAAAGTCGTAATGTTGTTTTAACACCAAGGCATATGAGTATGCTCCAATTCAAATCTGAATATAAAGAAATGGATAACTTTCTTAAAAATCTTATAGAAAAATCTTTAGAAAAAGATTTAGATGGAATAGCGAAAGTAGGCTTAAAGTATAATACCCATAAAATGCATCCGATTGAGTTAGAACAATCCAACGCATTCGTTTCAGCAGTAGAACATATTGGATTGATAAGAAGAGGAGAAGTACTGCTCAAAGCCAAGGTACATATAGAGATTAGGGAGTACTAAAATGTATAGTAATAAAATAGATAGTTATGGAATAGAGGCTCAATCAACTAGAGATGAAGTTGAAGTTACAATTCCTGTTTATGGAAATAATAAAGATCTCAAGTATTTAGAAAAGATAAAATCTACTGAACAAAAACTGAAAAATATGTTAGAGGAGTGCCAGGGAAGTTTGCTTTGGGAACTATCTGGCGGAATTTCTGAGTTTAACAGTCCCATTGAATTTTTAGAGCTTAATAGCGAATCGATTCAAACAGGTCTTAATGATGTGCTTCTTGCAGAGATAACACAGTTAGGGCATAGAGACCGATTTCCTCGCCCATATGATTGGGAGAATCTTCTGCCTACTTTGAAAGAAGGAGAGGAACTTTTATGGATTGCTCAAAAAACTGGAAAATCCTATAAGCTATATTTGGGCTTAAAATTTAATCAGGAACAACTCGAAAGCATTGGAACAATCAATCAACGAAAAGAGCGCTTCAAAATATTATGCAGCAATTTTTCACGAAGAGCATTTCCTGAATCTCTGCTTTATAAAGAGCTAGCAGACTCTTCGGCAATGAGATTGGAAAAAATCATTAACAAGGAAAAAGTCTTTTGTATTACGGGAATGCCTTCTTATAAAACGCCAAAAGATGATGAAATAATTGCCGAAAGAGATGAAGAGTCAAGGCCGTTTGCCAGCATTAATGATGTTTTAGAATCTCATCATGACATAGATGAGGATTTCTCTATTGTATTTACTGTTTCTAAAGCTCCTCATAAGGATATAAAAAAGGCTTTTGAAAACAAATTCACTATAAGAAATAAAATAAAACCTTTAATAACTCAGACATTTTCTGATACACTGGGAGAAGCTGAAGGAGAAAATAATAGCACAACTAACACAATAAGTGAAGTTACTATTCAACAAACTGTCTCTACTCCCCAAAAAGTGCACGCATTGAAGGGATTTAAAAGAGGTTTTAGAAATTTCTTTCATGGTGGAGATGGACAAGAAAATATTTCAAATGCTAAAACATTTCCTGGAGAAGCAACAGCATCACAAGCTGGGTCCCATGCTGATGCAAATCTTTCCGTAACTATGCAGTATTCAGTATCTAACTCTCAATTAGAATTCCTAGATGCTAGACTTGAAGATTCAATTAAACACCTTCAGCAGACCCCAGGGACTGGAGGTTATTATGCAACTTCAGTGGTTTATGCATCGAATGAAGAAGTAGGAATGAGCCTTTCTAGAAGTCTAAGAGCTGCTATGTCAGGCTCCCATAGTTGTTTACGACCTATGCAAATATTTAGTATTAGTGGAGCTACAGACTTTCAGTTGAGGAATGTTTCTTTGTATACAGTCTTATCAGAACATCGCTTCTATCCGGAAATTTTAAATTGTGAAAAAGCATGTTTGTCCTTATTGTTGCCTGATACAGATTTACCTGGTTTAAAATTGAAAAAAAATGTGTTTTATGGCAGACCAGAAAATGTGGATTCAAAAGATAAAAGAAATGTAGATCTTGGTAATATTTCTTACTTTACTAATCCTGTTAAAGAAGCTTCACGCAAAAATAATTACTTGCAAACCGGGAATGATTCTAAATTGATGATGACATCCGAGGATTTATGCAGCCACATATTCATTGTCGGTACCACAGGAAGTGGCAAAACTAAAAAAGCTGCCTGGATACTCAATAGGATTCCCTTAAATGTTAGAGTTATCGTCTTAGAGACTGCCAAAAAGACATATCGTGATATGTTGAATCGGCGAAATATCTTACCGCTTGTCTATACTCTTGGAAATTCCCAAATGCGCCCTTTTAGAATTAATCCCTTCTATTTTGAAAAAGGGGCTAGTCTTAAACAGCATATTTCTGTTTTAGCTGATGCGATAGCTGACCTTCTTCCGATGGAAGCATTGATCGGACCTAAACTAAGAGAAGCTATAGAGAATTGTTATTCTACCTGCGGATGGGATATAGAAACAAGTAAGTTCATATTCGAAGATCACAAAGTGATTTATCCTGATATGATTATGTTTAACAGCGAAGTCCATAAAATTTGTGAAACACTTGCAGATTATGGTGATGAAGTTCGTTCTAATTATAGAGGCGCTTTATTGAATCGAGCAAGAATCTTCCTTGATGATGTATATCAAGATATTTTTTCTTACGATGGCAATAAATCAATTGATGAACTGTTTCCAGAATCCAAAGATGTCATTATAGAAATGGAGGAAATGCCTCCTAGTGAAATAAATATGCCTGCATTTATCATTTCAGTGGTACTGCATCGTATCAGAGCTAGGCAAACATTAACATTATTGAAAAGTGATCAGAAGGCCAAAGAAGAGATTAGTAAGTTCTTGCTTGTTATTGAAGAAGCACACAATGTCATTGATAGGAAATTCGAAGAAAAATCAGATGAAAAACAGTCAGGGAAAGGGGGACATCTTGTTAATCAAATTGTTAGACTTCTTGCTGAAGGGAGAGGGCTAGGTATTGGAGTGATGGTAATCGATCAATCAGCAAATAGAATTGCTCCCTCTGTAATTGCTAATACTAATACAAAGATAATATTCCGCCAAGAAGACGGTGAAGAAATTAAGACTATTGGAACAGCAATTGGACTCAAAGAAGAAGATTGGAATGATTTGCAAAAGCTAGAAACTGGAGAGTGCATAGTCAAGAGTAAAAATTCACCCAAACCAGTTAAAATAGACAAACTTTCAATAGACTCTATTGAGCAGAGTACCAAGTTCTCTAGTGATAATTTATTTAAAGATGAGAATATATGCGCACCGTATTCTTTAGGAATCAAAATGATTTCGAGTTTCTTTAATAGAGGTTTTTTTACTTATGATGAACTCGAGAATTTTACTAATCGAATCTTTAAATTGGGCAATAATAATCTAGAGCTCTTAAGATATATAATCGGTAAATATTTCCTATCTATAAAACAATATGGATTACTAGAATTTATACCTGATATTTTTTTGAAAAATGACTTTAAAAAAATTCTATTACTTGTTTCTTCCACAGATCAGACTTGCATAGCAGTCCTAACTTTATTAAGGGCAGTCTATTTAGGTAAAAAGCTCCCTAAAGGATTTGGAAGTAATTTGACTTCTCTTGAGTTATATAGAGGAATCATGAAGTTCAGCGACTGTTTTTTGAGTTATTGCTTCGCAGAAGTTGGAAACGATATTAATTATCGCAGCAAAGCTATTCAGCTATGTAATTTTTTAAATAAATTTGCCGAGCATTTTATAAAAGGAGATATACCTGATTACTGTCTTGGCAATAAGAATATCTTTTGTACATACTTGAAAAACTATCCACCGCTGATGAATGCTTTTAAACTTCAAATATTACCCTATAATCAAGAAAATTTGATAAAACGAAATAAAACTAGGAAGGAGGGCATGAAATGGTAGAACCAATTTCAACTGTTTCAACTATGCTGGTAAAAGAAGTTGGGAAAAAATTGCTAAAAGAGACTGTCAATACTTTTAGCAATGAAATAGCTAAAGCTTCAGATGACGAGAGTCTTCAAGTTGCTTCGAAACAGTTTAATAAAGCGATAGCTGCGGTATCAGCTTCTAAAGGAGGTGCTGGACTTGACCAATCTGATAATTTTGGTAGCAAATCAGATATTCGGATGTCTTCACATGGAAATACAGAAATGATTAATCCTTCAATTGAATGGAAGAATGAAATTAAACTGCCAGGTGAATTAAGATATGAAGCATTTGTTCATGGAATGATAGGACGAAACGATGGAATTAAAGTACATCCAAAAACAGAAGTACCGTTTGCAGAGAAAGAAATTCTAAATCCCGAAACAGGTGAAAAAGAGATCCATTCTTTCCCTATTTTTAAATCAGAATTTGAAGCAACCTTATTAGAAAACCTTTATAAAGCTTCAGATCCGGAACAGTTTGCTGAGTGTAATAAACAACTAAAAGACTGGTGTGAAAAGAATCCTGGGAAAGTAGAAAAAATATTTTCTAAATCTCAACTTGAGGAAATCAGCGTAGGAAAAAATCCATATGGATATACATGGCATCATCACGAAGATACTGGCAAAATGCAATTAGTAGATAAAAAAATCCACAAAGAGACTGGACATAATGGAGGAAAGGCAATTTGGGGTGGCGGTACAGAAAACAGATAGTTAATATAGTAAATAATAGAAGGAGATACTTAAATGAATAAAATTGAATGGCGTTTTAGTGAAGGGAAAATTAGTAAAAGTATTATTGAAAATTTTGAAGAAAAGATGAAATTAAAATTCCCTCAGTCATATGTTAACTTGGTAGTAAAAGCAAATAGAGCAACGCCTACACCAGAAAATTTCTGTACAAAAAAAGGAACTAAACATGTATTCAACTATCTCATTGATTGGGACGAGAACAAAGAGGATAATATTATTTCGACTTATAATTATTTTTCTCAAGAGCACGATAAATCTATAATCCCTTTTGCGGATGACCCTTTTGGTAATTTAATTTGCTTCAATTTTATAGATAATGCAAAAGAACCTTCGATTGTTTTTTGGGATCATGAGCTAGATGTTTTTCATAGCATAAAAGATAATTTTGATGCATTTATCAATGATTTGAAGTAAACAATTATGCTTCAACATAAGTATGACAATAATAATTCCTCATGTAATAAGAGTTGATACATTGTGTCATGCCGAGAAATAAACTAGAAAGGGGTTTGATAACGTATAGACGATTTTTCAATCTCTTGCTTTTCGGGGATAAAACCAAGAATCCAAACTCAATGATAGAGGCCAAAGGGGAGTTAGTGAATCCGATGGCAGAGGAAATTATTTTCAGAACGGGAAGCCCCAGCGACTCGGCATTACATTTTGCTAGAAAAGCGGCTGGAACTGATCCCTTTTGTTTGGACAGATTTGTGTAAACTTCTTATCTATTGTTTCTAAAGAACCCTCATACCCTCTTTGTATGAGTTTTTTGGCCCCATCAGAGAAAAAGTTTAATGAAGGAGTTATCCCTTTAAAATCCGCAGCAGGAAATATGTTTATGAATTTAACTTTGGGATAATTTTCCTGTAGCTTTAAATCGGGTTTAGCAGTAAGAAAAACATTTATAATCTCTTTGCATCTCTCGTTAGCTATAAGAACTTCAAAAGGATGATTATTGTTTAAGAACGGAACAAGCCCGCCATCGAGGTGATGATTAGTGCCTATCTTTTCATGTTTGAATATCGCTGGGATAGCTGATGTAGCCAAAAGAAAGTTTCTTATTGACTCTACTGAGCGAGTATTTAGTTTTGTTGTAGCCAGTTTAGCGTTTGAGAGGTTAAGAGTACATGCATAAAGCATTATCTTGGATTTTTTAATTAGCTCTGGCTCCAAATATTCGTCAAAGAGTTCAAGTAATCCACTTCTAGAAAAAAATCCATTATTAAAGATTGATTTTCCTACAGATAATAACTTATCAAATATACCGCCTTTAGCAGATATCCCTGCGCCTATGTGTTTTAAAATAATTTCGGCATTTGGTGTAAGAATTTTGGATTTTGTTAACCCAAGCCAAAGCTTTTCTGCAGTCTCGTAATTGCCTTGACAAAACAGAGCGGCATTTAGTGCGCCAACAGAAGTCCCTGAAACTGCTTTAACTTGCTTATCTATTCCTAATTCTTTTAAAGCTTTCCAAACGCCTATCTGATAGGCTCCCTTTGCTCCTCCTCCTGAGAACACTAAACCAAGTTTATTAAATTTTAATGAAGCCATAGAGCAAGGATATTAATTGAAATATTGTTATAAATATTTTACTGCTGACAGTGCAATATCTAACCTATTTCAAATTATAACTTTATAGATGATTAATGGTAGATCATAAACTTATAAAAAGAATAAACTGTTTAATGATTGTATCAACTATGACGCATTTTGACCTACCTCTATCTATATAATCTTTAGCGTGAATGATGTTTATCTATGCTACACACACTTAGTTTGTTATCAAATAGCAACTTCTAGTGTGTTAAAGTAATTATTTAACCCATTTCTTTAGTTAAAAAACTATTGTCGGATAAATGGAGTTATTCTTAATTTTATCTTAATTCCAACTTTATTTGCTAAATTTTAACTTCGCGAGTTTTTATTGTTTTTTATCCGTATAGGAACAGGGAAGTGAGTCTCTAGAATGCTTGTTTTACTGGTCTGTGGATAACTATACTTGGGGCTTATATTATTGGTTTTTGTATGTGAAATAGCTCCGAATTTAAACGCAAAAAAAGAGGATATCGTGAAGATTTCACAGAGTTGTACAGTTGCCTATACTTCTGCTACGCGATACTTGGGTTTAGCTTGTATTGCATACTGAGATTGTTTATTCCCTCAGCTGTTTAATAGTAGCCGAAAACTGAACTTCCTTCGATATTATCTCAAGTCTCTTCGTCTTCTTTAACTGGTACTCTTCAGTATCAGCTTGTTCAGAACTACCTCATTATGTCACTTTCAGGCTTTTTACTTTAGTATTCACTAAGGCTCTTTGTCTGCGGCATTCTTTCTCCTGCCGTTTGGATCCTATTCCAGCTGGTTTAGTGTTGCTGGTCTATTTCAGATTCTTTACTTATACCCGATTACTCAGGTATAATCTGACTCTATGTATTTGCTCTGATCACTTCGGATAAAACTTTTACATCTCTGTTAAATTATATCCGGCATTCCCTTTGACCGTCTTTAGCTTCGTATGTCCTGGAAAGGGTTATTTATTGCCTTTCCCGGCGACCTTTAGGTTCGCCTGGCCTCATGTTATGTTTTACCATAGCATCAAGGCTCTTCCTGCATTTCTGCTTCGGTACAACCTTTGGCAGTTTCTTCTGCTTTGTGCTGTACAGATCATCGAGCTTGACCTTAGAGTATTGAGATTCATAAGCATTTGTCTTATGGAGCTTCTAATGCCATTATCCTGCATTAAGCTCTATACTCTCTACAGACTACGAAGTTACCAACTTCAGTCTGGTTAAGACCAGTTTTATCCAGTCTTGATTTGTCAGGGAATATTCCAGCATGTCCTTTGGGTATTCTTCATACTGGATATCCTTAGGTCTGAACACTCCCGGATAGATTTAACTATCCCTCAGTATCATTTCTGATACCATTTGATTCCATTTTTCAGGTAATCATTTTCGGAATTTCTTCCTTTACTCCCTCTCGGGCTTCAGCGTTCATCGACCTGGATCATTGAAACAATATCCTTTCATGGTTTTATCCATTACTCGTGTCCATTGTTTCCATTTAGCTGTTATCAACCTTTCAGCTAATAACGCTCTTCCTTGTATCTACCGTAATTGCTTACGGCCTTCACGACATCCTCAAAATTTCAATCAGCTTTTTGTCTCATCATCAATTTCAACTTACGATTTGCATCCGTTGTTTTGGTGATGGGCCTTTAAAATGCTTCTTCATTAAAATTTAGCAAATCAAGTTTTCAAAATATTTTTAATAATTCTTTTCTGCACGCTCAATTTGAGGCTAAACAAGGTTAGATATGGGCGTAAAAGTAATAGTTTTAGTAGTAAAATAAACTGCTTTATTGCCTATCCATATCAATTTCTGATTGTTCATTTTAATGAGCATAATGCCCCTTGTCCTAGAAGTATCTGAAGTTTTTGTATTATCTCGTCTCAATAATGCAGCTAAACAACATCGGTAGTTTAGTCTGTTTCATCAGAATCACTCTCAGATGCTGGCTTTTTACTTCCCAGCAATCCATTGAGGAAGTTTGCTGCATCATCTTTGCTTGTAATAGGTGTTGGATAGTCTGTATGCGGAGAGCTTGTTGGCACTTGGGATATTCCAACTCTTAATGGACCTTTATAATCTTCCCCTAGTCCTGTATACTTTTCACCATTAGGCATTGTAGTATTTTTAAAGCAGGCTCCAGTGAGATCAGCATCTGTGAGGTCGGCTTTGGAAAGGTTTGCTTCAGTAAAATTCGCTTTAGAAAGGTTAGCTGCACTAAGATCGGCTCTCTTAAGGTTGGCCCCAGAAAGGTTAGCGTTGCTAAGGTTACCTTTTGAACACAAATTTGTTTCAATCAGTTTGTCAAGATCTGCCCTATTATAAGCATTTGCACCATAGACAAAGAACACGAAAGTGCCAATTATAGCAATAATTCTTTTCATAAACCAAACTTACTTTTAAATTACAATTCCTTAAATTATAACGAACCAGTTTCACAGTTGTCCCATAGATAGATTCAAATATTAGGGCAATGTTCAGAACTCCTGCCACACTCGGTTACACAAAGCAACAATCGAACTTTCAGATAGAACTCAAATTGTTTCTATTATAACTAAAGAATCTGTTAAAAGCTTGAAACTTGAAGCTGGAAAGGAAGCCTATGCCATTATAAAGGCTTCAAATGTTACGATAGGAGTTAAATAATATCCATTATTTCTCAAAGGCTTTTTTATTTTTTGGGCTGGTTATTAACAATTTTGTGAAAAAAGTTCAGTCGGCCGGATTTTCGGCCCGCTATTTTTGACGAGACCGAAGGTATTGTTGCCGTTGTCTTAGTTGTGGTAGTGTCTGTTGTATCGCCATGGCCGGGTCCGGTCACAGTTGTGGTAGGAATATCTATCATCTCGTTAGGAGGCAGATCTGCGATCTTTTCTGTCTTGGCCACCGAGGCGACAACTTTGTTCTTCCCATTCCTGCCGTAGTGGAAATGCTCGCCCCAGAACATGATGAGAAACCTCGCCGGGAAGCGCTCGGTCAGGAGCCTGTCGAAGGCCGCCCATGCTATGAAGTACCCCTCCCTGCCGCCGCCTATAGGGTGGGTCAGTTCTGCAAGGTGGCCCGCCACCACAACCTTCGAGCTGAAGATGCCAAGCCCCTGCATCAGGGCGTCCACATCGTCCCCGAGGTCATTTGGGTTCCGACCCTCGAAGAATGGTGAGATGCCCCCGATGTGGAGTATCAGGATGTCGATGTCGTCCTTGAACGGGAAGCTGTCGAGCCTCGTGTAGTCGTGGTCGCCAGTGAAGAATAGCTTGATCCCGTCGCTCGTGATCGCCTCGAAGAGCATGAGCGGTGTCTCGTAGGGATTGTCCTGGTAGCA
>Ga0194039_1001098_pt1 | contig 14900 bp, 7 predicted proteins | sample JunL228m_MetaG_FD_148679 | JGI IMG/M metagenome (GOLD analysis project Ga0194039, IMG submission 148679) | Anoxic zone freshwater microbial communities from boreal shield lake in IISD Experimental Lakes Area, Ontario, Canada - Jun2016-L227-8m | ecosystem: Environmental > Aquatic > Freshwater >... | reverse complement strand
TTATAAAATCAAACATAGATGATACAAGTACTATATTTAAAAAAAATAGTGGATTAGAAGGAACATTTATTAATCTAAATGAAATATTATATAAAAATCCAGATATAATAATAAATATTTATAATTTAGTTAGCAATAGACTAGCATTGTTAAACACGCCTAAAATTTAATTTAGTTTAATATATTCGAATATGCCTTTATGCTTATCAATTAAATCTTCGTTATAAAATACACATAGTTCATTTATTATCCAATATAGATTGTATACTTTATCTAATAAGAATGACATACTTACTAATTCTATAAACAATGGAGTTTGTTTTTGTTCTAAAATAGAATATCCATTAATATTAACTGACATATTTGGTTTATAAATATTTTCTTCATTATCAATTATATCAGTATCTAATTGTTCTATACCATATATAGTTTCAAAATACCTTAATATACCTTTATTATGTGATTCTCGTCTTTGTTTTTCGATAGTTATATTATATAATAATTTAGATATAATCTTTTTCTCACTTTCACTTACATTTAAGTTTGTTATAATATAATTATTAGAATCTTGTAATGATGATCTTGTAAATAATTCAGATATTGATTTTACTTTATCAGACATAGGATTGTATTTGACATATGATAATACACAAGGTAAATATTGCCCTACAGATAATTTTAATTTACTCTTTAACTTTAATATAGAATATAAATAATTATTATATGATAAACTTATTAGTGGATCAATCGATTTGATTTCTAATATTAAATTGCTTGTAATAGGAAAATATTCTACAATTACTTCAAATAATACATTTACTTTTCCACCACAAGTATTTAAATCATCAATTATAACAAATGGAGTATATTCGATGAGTTTAGTTATGGTTTGTATATATGAACCACTAAAGCATTTTCGCTCATATTTTTTTCTTAATTCTTCTAATATATTTTCACGATAATTTATACTAAAGCTAATAGAATCATTTATTAATAGGGTTTGAGCGATTTGTTTATGGTGGCGATATTTAGATACCTCACTCATTATATATATTTATATATTTATATTCAATTAAATATTTTATATTTTTTTATTTTTATTAATATATAATATAAAAGAATGTCTACATCAGTATCATCTGTAAATAATAAGGATGAAATTTGTTTTTCAAAACCAACATTTTATTTAATGGTAGGTCTTGTAATTTTAGTTATAATTTTTATTATTATTATTGCAGTATTAAGTGGAGTTATTAATTCAAGTGTTGCTGATAAGTTTGTAACTAAAGGAGTTCCAGATTATCTAAATAGTCCAGAATATGCTTCAGGTAAACACGAAGAATCTAAGAAATTGAAGAGGGATAGAGTAAATAGAAGTTTAGAACTACAAGCAAAATCACCAGAGCAGACTGTTATTGATAAAATTAAAGGAGATGAGTCACGATTTACTGTTTCTGAGGAAAATCCTCTATTTAAACCCTCTAATGATTATGACTTTAATGGCATGGTCTCTAATCTTGGAGTAGACAGTAGTACAAATGAAAATCATCTTAAATATGTTAAAGAATCTAAAAATCATACCAGTGGTGCTAAAGTATACGGCAATTTAGACCCTTCACAATCTCTATCTTGGATCGGATTACGCAGACCACGTGGAGTACATCAATCTAAGAATGCTCTATTTGTTACAGAAGTTGATAATCAACAATTAGAAGAAAATTATACTCCTTATATGCTGTAAAAAAATATAAAATTAATAATATTTTTTTACTCTTTCTTTCCAATATATACATACAACAATCCTAAAATATTTGGATTATTTCGCAAATTACCATTAGCTATATTTTCAATTGAACCATCATTAAATAGCCCAGTGTGTGGAACATCGTTTATATCTTGATGTTTAGTTGAATATACTCGCTCACAATTCCAATGCCCACCATTGTTACCGCCGTGATGAGATATACTACTAATTAATTTGTATTTTAAATTGCCAATAAGTATAGTAGGTTTAATTGCCCTCATTCGCCTAATTCCTCCAGTGTCCCCTAAATTAAATTTAACAATAATATTTTCTGGAATTAACTTTAATTCAGTAGTAAATTTAGTATCAGCTTTTTTAGAACATTTACTACATTTAAAATCTTTAACTGTATATTTTTTAAATATAATATGTTTACCCCAATCATCAGGTTCTTTATGTGGATTTTCAAAATAATTATATATTCCAGTATCTTGGCTACTTAAAATAGGTTCAGTAGAACATTCGCACATATAATTAGATTCAGTTTTATAAGTAAACAGTTGTGCTAACGGATTAACCGCATCATTTTGGTCTATATTATTTTGAATTGCTTTAGAATTATCTACTTCGTGTTTAATAGTTGTACATTCAATAAGTTTAACTAATGCTTCTAATGAATCTTCTTGTCCGTTTGGAAAATTCAATTTAGGATAAAGTCTTTTACATTCAGAACTAAATGCTTCAAATAAATTTCTATGAATACTAGTTGCTGGTATATATTCTCCAAATGGAGTATGTTCTACTATCTCATAATATTCTTTCATAAAAGTGTATAATGCTAATCCTACTTTGGTTTTAGAAAAATATTTAGGATACGCCATTAAAATATCATATGTAGTATTAGTTGATAATAACATTTGCAACATAGTATTAAAATAACATAGATTTCCTGTTAAATTATTAAGTGCTAATCTGCCCCCTATTTTAAGTTTATTATATTTAAGCAATTCCATTATTATTATATTTGTTATATATTAATTCAATTATATTTTATTAAAAAAATATTTTTTTGTATTAAATTTTTTTAATGTATTTAATTCTTCTTATTTTTTCTATGTTTTTTACCTCCAGTAGTAATAGGTTCATCTCTGCTAAATTGATGTAAATTTAATTGATCTTTATCGCCTAATTTAAGTTTATCATGATGTTCGGGCCATCTTCCAAATTGCATATGTAATGGATCAACTAACGAATGAGATTCTGATACAACTGCTTCTCTCGAAATAACAAGTTTATTATATAATTCAGTTCTAACATGTTGGGTTGCTAATGTCATAAATAGCATATTTCTTAGAATTGTTGTATTAAATTTATTAACCGTTTCTTTAGTATCAGGGGCTAATAAAGATTTTTCTACAATATCACTAATAAATCTTATTTTATGATAATTATTAGGGTCTGTAGTAAATGATTTTATATATGGAGTTAATTCAGTTCCCTTAGTAACGCTATCAGAAAGTTTAATATATGGATTGAGTAAGAATGAACCTGCAAAGAATTCATTTACGTTAGTATCACTTTGATATACACTTTCATTATTAATAGGAGATTGTAAATTTGCAATATGATTCGTCTTATTATCATTAATAGTATTAGTAAATCTAGTTCTACTTTTATTTTTAAATAACGATAAATTTTCCCGATTTGTCATATCAACATCTGTGCTTAAATGCCACATCTTAAATCGTTTATTAATAAGCGAGTCAAATACAAATTCATAATTGTAAAGATTAACTAGAGGAATATATTTCATTAATGCGTGAACGTCAATAGGCACTTTATTCATATCTCTTAGATTTTTATATAATTCTTTAGTTCTATCTTTTTCATCATTTTTATATGCTATTAATTTAGGAAATTTAATAATATCTTCAATAGATTGAGTTTGTTGTTCGTTAGAAACCAATGACATATTATATTGAGTTCTTGCGGTTCCAGTTGGCTCTGGCTGAATTAATTCATATACAACTAATTGAGGGACTAACCCTTTTAAATTAGCTAGTATAGGCGCGTTAGCTGGTTGTGTTTTATATATAGCTAACTTAGATTTAACCAGCTCTGTATCAGTTGGATTATTTCTATTAGTATCTTCAAATAAATTATGATTTAAAGGAATATCGTTTTCGCTAATCATATATGGTTTAAAGTGTCTATTGTCAACAACAAATTTAAATACTTGGTTAAGATTATTGGTAAATCGTAAATATTCGTTGACATTAACATTATATCGTTTATCAAATTGAGAATTGTAATTTTCAAGCATAACTTTAATACCTTCAAATGTATCCATAGTTAAAGATTTAGTGCGACCTAATGAACCTTTGTTATATAGAAGTGCTTTAGTTCCATACATAAACTTAAATTTATGTTCTCCTGCTTTTGTATTTGGAAAATATGATTCATCTGGAAATCCGTGAGTACCGATCGCCATAGCATCAGTTGTCGAATTGGCCGCGGTACTTGGTATTGTACCATTTGCCATATTATCAAGTAATCTCGCAGTTAAAGATAAAGGTGTAAGTGGATATTTGCCATTAATTTTAACATAATTTTCAGTAAAGTCATTGCTTAAATCCATATAGTTAGAACTATCATTTAATTCTTTTAATACTTCAACTGATCCAGAATGAAATGCTACAATATATTCCATAATATTATCAATGTAATTAAGAAGATATGAATTTTGCTCTGGGGATTTATCATTACCAGATCTTGTATTTAATAGAGATAATCCGGTTTGGTAGATATCTGGTAATAAGTTAACCAGTCCAATTTTATTATTAGTGCCTCCAGTTCTGTGGTTTCTATCTCCTAAGAATCTATTAATAATTTCTTTAAGCCATTTAGCTCTGTTGATAAGTAATTCAAATAGTTTAACATATTGAGGCAGATTGCATCTTAAACTTTCTTTCATATATAAAGGTACTTCAGATAATGTATTAACTAAATGCATCGGAGTTTGATTAGCAGTTACATCTTTAGTCAATCGCTGTAATACATAACCTAAAGATTTAAATAGAATATTATTTAGTTCAGGATCGCCTCTTGATACATTATGTGTTGCATCTGTGCCAAAATCAGGATATCCTTGATTAACTGGATCATTTACAGCACCAGCACCAACTCCATTAACAAAATTATTAATTAATCCACTATAAATTTTATTACCATTATTTTTATCAACAAATGTATTAATAAATCTAGCAACAATTTGATTAAATGAAAATAATAAACTTCTGTTAGTAGTCATATGAGACATTTTGTAGAAATTTAATTTTTTTACATATCTACGACCAGTAGTATGATCATCAGGGTCGCCCGGAAAGACATTTGAGTTAATTAGTGGATAGTATTTATTAGTTCTAGTGTCTTTATACGCTTCTTTTAAAGATTCCTGTTTAAATTGAATTAAATCAACAAAACTATCATCATCATTATTCCAATAACTGGTGTGCGTATTTGTATAACATTTATAATCTGTTTTATTATAATAAACCATTTCTGAAATAGAGTTATAGAAATTTGCTCTACCTCCAGTTAAATCTGCTCGCAATAATTGATTTAATACAAAATTAGCCGATTTAGAAATCTGAGAAACATGAAAGATATCCTTCTTCTTGGTATATAGATGACCTCCATCCGAAAATAGACATTCTAATAGTTCATATTCAAGATGTAAGAAGGTTCCTTTTTGCGTATTATGGGTGCCTTCATATTGCATAATTAGTTTCTTATCTAATTGGCTTCTAAATAAATCAAAATATGTTCTAAGATGACTAATTAGGTATTCACAAAGTTGTTTCATTTTAGTAAAGATAACTTCAACTTTAACTCCATCTTTCCCACTTTCTTTTTCATCATATAATTTAACTTCAATTAATTCACTGTCTACTTGATAAAGTGCTTCAAATAATTTAGTAAATACATTATCGGCATTAGTGGTGTTATCGAGGTTGGTTTTGTATGTTACCTTAACATCGGTAGGTATAGGAGGGGCACTATTATCTCGTATAACCGGTGGGGTCATAATATAGCAAGTACTACCGCCAATACTATTAAACAATTCTTTTAATCTATTTAATTTTTCGGTCTGACTTTCATTTAATATTGATTTGTTAGTTGAGTCTAGTTTTTCTTTAAATGCATACCCATTAGCATTTGCAGAATCAATCGTATATTTACTATTAGCTTCATTCATAATATCAAGAATTAATTTTAAATCAAATTTGCATACAGATGTTCTTAGATTTACAATTGTTTTATATAATACATTAAGATTAGTTAATCCTAATACAACTGTTTCATGGAACATAAGTAGTTTAGAATCATATACAGAAATATCATTACTAGATCGAATTAGTTTGACCGCATATCGTGATGCTGATTTAGGTTCTGACATCATATATTTTTTATATAGTTCAATTCGCATAGCATATGATTCTTGATATTTAGTATTTTCTTTGTTTTCAATCATATGTTTTTGAAATCCATCAACTACTTTTTCAAAGAATTTTCTTGCCAATCGTTTAATTCCTTGCCCGCGTGTATCAGAGTCAACATATTCAACTTTACCAAATGCTCCAGTAGAGGTATCAAGCATACTTTTAACGCTTAATTTTTTAGAATCACTCCAAGATGTAACATATGGATAACTTTCACTTGGTGCTTTAGAAACATCGACTCCTTTAAAGTCTTTTTCTTCATCTGGCAGAATAGCATAATTATTAGGTTTTTCGATTTCTTTAGCATCATCAAACCTATTATCTACTGAGTCATTTCCTAAATATCGTTTTTCGTATTTCCTAATATCCTTACCATTAAGTACTCCATATCGTCGGTTAATTTCAGCAATGAAGTCATCAATAACCATATTATTAATTTCATCTTGAGAATGTTTAGATTTATATTCGGTATAGATTTTGTTAATAGTCTTAATCAATTGATAACATTCAGATTCAGAATAATTTCCTTTTGCTTCAGGTGCTTGTACGAATACAATTCTGACGAGTTCAGTAAATACTCCACCAAGTTCAGGAATTAATGCAATTCGATTAGCAGTCATCTTTTTAAAGGCTGATTTAGCATCTTCGTCTAAACTGCTAGATAAATATTTATTTTCATCAGCATTGACTTTAGCTTCATCGTATTGTACAAATTTAGACACATTATTATCATCGTCTTTAGCATACATTAAGTCCTCAACAAATAGATGATAATAGTATTCAACTAAACGAACAAGTCTAAAATATAGTTCAGATGCTTCAGGTATAATTTCTGGGGCATAATTACTGCTATCTTCTTCATACATATCACGATACGAATTTACCCCGCCTTTTCTATGTTTACTGCCTCCAGCAACTGTAATAAGCCTAGTCTCAATAAATTCACTATTAAATCCATAAGATGGTTGTTGAGACGATAGAACTGATTTAGATTCATCTTCAGTAGAATTAATAATAGAAACATTTACAAACATAAGAATTTTAGCACACATCGATTTAACTACACTATGAAATAGGCGGTCAGTTGCTAAATAATTACCAAACTTGAGACGAGATTGTTGGTATGTAAGAGCATTTGCATTTACTCCGGTTTTTAAATATTTATTTTTATTTTGCTCAGCTAAGGCTTTATCTGCGTCATTTACTGCTTTAGCTGCGTCTGTTGCTAATTCAGTAATTTTATTTTTAATGGTTTGTTCATCAGTTCCTATTTTATCTATAACAGCTTTAAGTGCGTTAAATGAGTTGTCTAATTTTGTAAGATCTAATGCCTTTGCTTTTTGTGCAACATCCGTTTTAATTAAATCTAATTCTGTATTTAGTTCACCTACCTTATCGGTAGCCGCTGTAATTAGTAATCGTAAATCTACGGATGCAGTTGCTATAAGAGCCTCTACCCCTGATTTAGATTGTTTAGTACTAATATCTTTAGATAGGTTGGACTCTAACTCACCAAGATCTTTATTGAGGGCAGAACGAACATTTGCCGTATCATCTATTATAGCTACTAGTTTGGCTAATGAAGCAGGGTCTAGTCCTATGTTAGCAAGTATAACTTTATTGATACATGATTCATTTTCTGTAATGATTTGGTTTAAACTAGTTTTTAATTCATTATATTTTTGTTTTTTATCTGTATATGTTTGTACGTCAGTTGTCGGACCACCTGCGGGATTAGGCATTAAAGTAAGCGCGCTAGGATTAGGTTCTAACGCAACAAGATTAATATCTTCTGCAACAACTTTGTCATATGCCGTCTTATATGCTTGCAGTAGGTTATCATGGGTATTTTTATATGTGTTATATGTAGCCTGCTCTAATATATATTGTTCAATCTCAGTAATTTTATCGGTTAACTTTTTTATAGCCGTACCTGCATTAGTAATTTCAGTAGTTAATCTAGTATTACACTCTACTCCATCGTCATATTTACCATTGGCACCAGGCAATATCTCTGTGCTACTTGATTTTAAGATAAGTTTTTTATTATCAGCGGCGTTCACGCTTAATTCGTTATCAGTTTTACTCTTATTTAATAAATCATCCAATTCTAAATTAAGAGCAATATCTTCGTCGATTGGTAGGGGGCCATTAGAAGGAGGAGCGGTTGCAATATGGGCATTATATGCTTGTTTTGTATTAGTCAGATTTAACTTTAGAGTATCAATTAATTTAGCTTTTGCAGCCGACTCCGCTTTGGCATCCGCTTTGGCTGCCGAGTCTGCCTCCGCCTCTTTCTCTGCTTGAGTCTTTGCTTTAGGAGTTAAAATAGCATTAAGCATATTATCTGCTTTATAATTATCTGCAGTTTGCATTTCATCATAAGTAGTTTTAATGTTAGCATCATCTAATATAGCTTGTATATATGTCTTGGTATCCTGATATGTAATGTCGCCTGTGGTTAATTTATTTTTAATAAATAATTTTTTTACAAAACTCTTAAAAAGTAATTCATTATAATCAACAGTTTCAACTTTAGCATCCGCAAATATATTGGACAAATCTCCAAATTTTATGTTTAATTTACTAGTAATAAAGTTATTGTAAATAACTATTAATCTTTTTATTGCATTTTCTTTAGCGTCTATAATCATTTGTAGTATAGGCACGACACTCTTATTTGTCTTGGTAATGACAAAATTAAAATTATTATTGTCATCAAATTTTTCCAAAATCTCCTTAGTAATAGTCCCACCTCTAACTCTAACTTCATCTCCTCCAGCAATAAGTCTTTTAACATACATACTTGTTACATTACCTGCGCTAAGATCCAAAACAGGCACTCTATTTAAAAACAAATCAGCAATACCAAGTCCATTTCTAACATTAGCAAGAATAGTATCAGGGTCCTTAAGTCCAGACAAATTTACAGAATATGCACTTTTCTTAAGATATTCCATAAAGATATTATACATACGAGTAGCACCCATATATCCATCTGCTTTAGTAGCACCCAAAGATCCGACTCGCATAAATGTATTAAGAAGATTTTTAAAGATTAAGAATGAATCATAAGTTTTATCAAGTGATTTATTTAGTTTTTTATAATTTTCTTTACTAAAATCAATACCATGTTTAATAGATTTAGTAGCAGCCCTTTTAAACTTACCATCTACCTCATAAAAATTCATATCAAATAAATCGACTAAACCATCTCCAGTAGTCTTTAAATACCAAGGGGCAATAACTTCAGTGCCATCTAACATAGTCTTAAGTTCTTGAATCGAACTTGGTTTAGAGGTAATTTCTAAAGTAAAAGATTTTAAGTATAAATCAACAAACTGAATTGCTTTATAAAAGTTGATTTTAGTTTCATATTCTTTATTAATAGCAGATTTAAAATGATCCATTTCATCTTTATCATCAATCGCTAATTTTGTAGAGGTTGCTGGATTTGCACCAGCCGGCACACTGTCTCTTTTAATATCTGCAAGTTTCTTTCTAAATTCTCCTGATTTATTTTCTAATTCTTTAAGAATTCCATCTCTCTCTTTAGTAATATATGCAATTTCACTTGCTACAACTTTTCCAATAAGTTCCAAATAATCTTTTCCATCATCTCTAATCATTTTATTGCTTTTTTCCATATTAGCATAAATTTGTGCCAAATAGAAATTCTTGTCAAAACTAGCAACTGCTTCCTGTAGAGTATGTACTTTAACTGGTCGCTTAAGTTCGTATTTAACTTCTCCTAAAAAGTCTCCAGCAAGTTTAGAAACACGTTCATTATATTCTTCAATAGTTTTAACATAGTCTTGAGTAGCAGTTTTAAGTCCAGCACATTCTGTAATACAACTAACTTTACCTCCCATTAATTCATCGCAGGCACCAGCAATATGTTTAAGATTACGAATAAATCTATTTCTGATATCAACTGCATGCTGATCTTTGTTAAATCCAATTAAGAAATATTCGACTCGTTTAAGCAGATCAGGATCATTACACATATCAGTAAGTGCATCTTTAAGAAGTTTAAATGAAGCAGATACAACAGATTCTTTATTGATTTTAAATGCAAGATGTTTAACAGCATCAACTAAATTATCCTGACAATCAGAAATACGTTCAGCAAAATCATTAAAGATAATTTGTCTACTCTTTTCTTTAATTTTAATATCTTTATCAATACTACTAACTGCAGTATCGGTAGTATTAAGTTCTGCTAAATATTTATCGACTCGATCGACTTCAGATGGAAATTTAAATCCACTTTTAGGATAGTCTTCAGCACCTCCATAATATTCGGGACTTTCGCCTCCACGTTTACTACATTTAAGGCAACTTTGGTTTCCGGTACAATGACATGGTCGATTAAGTAATTTACTGCCACCAGAGCATTTAGAACATCCAGAACCGCAACCACAGCATTTAGAGCATTTAACCCCGCCACTGCATCCACATCCGCCTCCACTAATTCCATTTTCGCGAAGTTTCTTAATTACTTGTTCTGGCGAGTGTGAATATTGTACGTACATATTTTTAAGTTCTTCATGCATATTAATAAGATCAACCAATTCTTTATCATCTAAAGTTCGCTTAAGTTCATTAATTTTTTTATCAAATTCTCCCGTAGTAAATTCTTTAAGAGTTAGTCCAGTTTTCTTAAAGATGGTTTTGATTTTATTAACCATAGTTAAATCATTAACCATATTACCAGTTACACTACCAAGTGCTCGGGCAAAATCTTTAGTACCCATAGATCCGCTGAAATCTTTAACAAATGATTTAAGTTCTTTATTATCTAATAGAATTTTTTCAAGTGATTTAACATCTTCAGGGAGTTCAACGTGCAATAAATTTTCAAGAACTACTTTTTTACGGTGAAGCATACCAACAATGTTTTCGAGAATAACAATACTATTACGCATTTTATGGGCATTTCCATTCATTTCATAATTTTCCCCGAATTCTTTGGTAAAGTTTTCCTTAAGTTCATTAATATAATTAGAAAGCAACATAAATAAAGCAGATGTATGAGATAAAGTATTTTTGATATTACTATGGACTGCCAAATATTCGGTTCCCATAGTATTACCAAATGAATACACTACTTCGCTAACTTCTTTACACATTGATACTGGATCTTGGTCTTCATTAATAACTTTCACTCCTGGAAATAGTTTATTAATAATAGATGCTAATACTTTGCAAGTCTTTTCGTGTTGTTTAGCATCATCGCTAAATACTTTAGTATTTTTGCTTGGATTAGGCAACTGCTTTTTAATTGAGTTTAAAGGATTTTCTTCATCAACTTTAATTAATCCGGCTTTGGCAACGGCGTCGATTAATTTATTGAGTAATGATTCTTGTTGTTTATATGCTTGTTTATTGTATTCAGTGGCTACCAGTTCTTCAGCTTCATCTTCTTCATCATCTCCGCCAAACAGTTTACGAGAACCTCCAGCGTAATTACCTTGTAAGGTATTATTGGCAGGTTTTAAAAGAAGTGAAGAAAACACAGCACTTAGATCCGAGTTGACAGAAAAAGACGATGAAGCAACCCCCATTTAGTCTTTTGGTTTTATATGTATATATAATAATATTTTTTTTAATTGAATTTTAATTAAATATATTTTATTAAATATTTATTTATTATTATATATATAAAGCAATTATATAATTTTAATAACAACATAGAATGTCTCAGGATAAAGTTTGTAATTATTTAGAGGAAAAATATGGTATTAATAAGGATAGATGTCCTAAATTTAATAAACCTACTTTAGTATTGTTAATTAAAGATGGACTCAAAGTTGAAATGAGAAGCATCGATTGCACTAATGGAGTTAGCGAACAATTGTTTTTGGAAGAAGGATACGGGTTATCTAAAAAAGAAGGTAATAATTTTAAATTTAAAAGATTTACATTTAAATTAGATGTTGAATTTAAAGATTCTAATGTATCTGTATATACAACCAGTGACGAGGTCTTATCTAAATCTAAAGTTGCTGATAATAAAAAATCATACTCAGAAGACAAAACAACTAAACAAAAAAGAGTAGAGGCAGTTAAAGTAGAAGAGATTAAAAGAATTAATCCAATACTGGGATTTGGTGATATCGTAAAAGAATATATTAATGTGATTAAGGATAGAACTAAATATAATAATGTTCTTACTGATTTATGGTCTTTAGTTTGTTATATAAAAGCAAAATGCAATAAAGATGTTTATGAAGCAGTATTATTCAGAGTTCGCCCTGTATATTTAGCATCTCTATTTACTATTATTGAACCTTTTAAAGTAGAAGATAGATTATTACCGATTGATTTAGTTCGAGAATGGTTTAAAACAAAAGCTGATATTAAGGCACAAGGGCAATATGGTTATAAAAATGACCTTAAATCAGATCTTAAACAAGCAGTAGAATCTATTAGAACTGGAAAAGATATTAAAAAAATAGTTGATGTAAAACTAAAAGATAGTGTTTCTATGTATGATCTTGTTAAAAAAATTGTTGGCAATAATGGATCTACTAAAGGGTTTTATCAAGAATCAGTATATAAATCATTAATGGTTAATGGTAAACCCAATCCATATAAACTATTTTATATATATTATATACAATTAATGGTATGGACTCACTGTAGATTAGTGCATAATGGAACTGCAAATTCTACTGATTTAATGGAATTATTTTATACTCTTAGTGGTAATAATTATGAAAGTGAAATTAGTAATGTACTTAAAATGAATAAAACAGTTGATAATGCTTCTGAATTTGATTTATTAAGATTAATTAAATTATGTGATGGATTTTTAGATAATCCTAAATTTTATGATGCCGTCGAACCAATGCCAGAGATTACAAGAGAAACTATAGAAGATGAAAAATTTACATTAAAATTAGGAAGTTTTGAAGTACCAAGGTCTAATACTGTATTAGTAGTAGGCGGGCACGATGAAGATAGTAGTTCTTCCGAATCATCTTCTGGGTCTTCAAGTGAATCTGAGTCAGATTAAATATAATTGAATTAAACTAAATAATATATAAATATAACAATGTCGGATATATCTCCAGTGTGTTTAAGTTGTGGGTATCCTATAGGTAAATTATACGATTTAATTATGATTGAAAAAGAAACTACTGATTTAAAAAAATTATTAGAATTATATCATATAAATACTGTCTGCTGTAGAAATCAAATAATGACTATAACTAAGTCTAATTATGATATATTTACAGCAGAATAAATACAAAATATACTTTTTTTTAATAAAAAAATAAAATTGAATTCATTATATTAAACAATATAAAGCATAATATAATCATAAAGACCTAAAGGTTTTAATAATCTCAAACAAGCATCAAAAAATGGCGTATTCTAAACCAATTATTCTTGAAGCCGCAAAAGTTGCTAAACAAATTAGAGAAGACGGAATTAATCGCTTTAGTATGGTCGAATTAACTAAATATAAGGAATTTGGTCAGCAAAAAAAATGGGCTATATTATATGATGGAAAACTATTTGTTCTCGTTATTTCTGATACTAATAGAACTGATATGACCCCTACTACTGAAGATGGATTTAGTGAGTATGAAAGTATTATTGAGTCAGGTAAAATTAAACCAGCATTTAAAATGACTAAACCTGACAAATATTTACCTAAATCTATTCTTAAAGTTAATTTATTTCAAGACTTAGAATTAGATGAAAATAAATTACTTAAAGATAAAGAAGTTTTACCTAGTACTGAAAAAATGACTGATACGGGATTAGTTCTTACTTATATTCATAAAGCATGTTCTAATATGATTAATAAATATACAACTAATGGTAAAAATTATCATAAATATCTTGAAGAATCTGTTGGAAAGTCGATTGAAGAAATTGTTAATGGGTATGATAAGAAATTAAAACTAGAGTCAACTATGACTACTGAAATGATTGAATCTATTAGAGAAATGTACCCTAAAGGTCAAATTGAATTACTAAAAGGAGTTCTAACTATTTCAGGAAAAGTAAATAAACTAACCAATCAATTTTACGAGGCAAAGAGTAAGTATCAAGGCGAATTTAACCCAAATCAAGCATTTAAAATTAAACTTGTTAGACTTGGAGGAGGTAAACATTATGATACAGCTATGTATAATATGGAAATGCCTAATATTTTAACTGCTGAAGACATTAAAAGACTTTCGTCAAACCCATCTTATAAACCTCAATATTATGAACGAGATGGAGTTAAAACTGAAGAACAATTAGACCCTAAGATGCCTTATAAGCATCTAATGGTTGATGAAAAACCAGTTAATGATGCTAATTTATTTAAGGCACCTATTGGATATGGAAATAAATTTATATCTGAACTTCTTCCTATTACTATGGATTTAAATCCTAATGGGTTTAGTTTATGTATTTCGGCAAGAGAAGTTCATTGGGTTAATACTAAAAATTCTAATAAAGTTGATTCGATTTCATATTTATTCGCAAGTAATAATGAAGTAATTAATAATGAAGTAATTAATAATGAAACTGATTAAAATATAATTAATATATAAATTTTTTTAATAATGCTAAAATAAAGTTAATTCAGTTTCCTATTTATTCGCAAATAATGAAGTAATTAATAATGAAACTGATTAATATATAAA
>Ga0194039_1001097_pt1 | contig 14903 bp, 7 predicted proteins | sample JunL228m_MetaG_FD_148679 | JGI IMG/M metagenome (GOLD analysis project Ga0194039, IMG submission 148679) | Anoxic zone freshwater microbial communities from boreal shield lake in IISD Experimental Lakes Area, Ontario, Canada - Jun2016-L227-8m | ecosystem: Environmental > Aquatic > Freshwater >... | reverse complement strand
GGCAGCCCCGGCATAGTTCGGCATGAGGACGTCTCGCCCGAGTTGGTAGTTTGGGAGCGGCAAAGGATTACAGTACGTGCGATTCATAGAGCGGCTTCTAATCTTCAGTTTACAAGGGCGGGCGTCACATCGACGAATTCGACATCGTCAATAAAGAGCTTGGGCGAATGGCCCTCAGCCAGAGTGCGCATGTTAAGGACGAAATCGGCGGCGACGGCTCCCGGCGGGGCGGTGTAAGGCGCGGAGATTGCATCCCTCTGGTAGTCATGCACGGTTTGCCAGTCGAAAATCGAATCGTAGTGAGAGCCAAAAAAATCTCGCTCGCTCTGGTTCGGTGGCGGGCAAACCCATTCCATCCAGGCGCCAAATGCCACGTAGCCGCGTGGATGGCCGGACCTTTTTTCCTCCGGCTGGAAGTCCTCGCAACGATAACGGAATCGGACGCTGTATTGATGGCCCGAGACGACCGGCACCCGTTGCCGGACGTCGACGTTCCCGCCTCCCTTTCCACCGTTGGCGCTGCTGATGAATACCCCGTAGTCAGGATTATTATAGTTCCCGGCGGGGAATGTAACTGGAATGGGGGTTTCCAACAATAACGATCGATGGCCGCTGTAAGGTGAATACGGGACCAGGGCGGCATCGCTCCCGTTCTCGGCCACGCTCACGAACCATCCCTTGTCCTTGTCTGCGGATGAATCCACAAACGGGTTCTCGAAGCCGCCGTTCTTAAGCAGGTTCACGCCGAGGGGCATCGCCAGAGTCCCCCATTCGAGCGGCTGCAAAGTCGCCTCGGTGGGCAGGTCGTTAACCATTTCGGTGTGGTGATTGTAGTAGTAGAGTCGCAACGAACGACTTTTCCCGCTGTCGTCGGCGAAGACAACGCCCACATCGCCTCGCAGGTCTCCGGATGCCTTCGAATCAATGCCCAACTCCTTTAACGGCACGGCCACTTCCACCGTGTAGAAGCCATGTTCCTCATCGCGCTTGATGGCCACCCGTGCCGAGTCAAGCCGCGTAACCTCATCAATGCTGGCCGAGGAAAGCCGGACCGGAGCCTTTGCTCCCGGCACTACGGGCCGGTAAAGCACAGCGATTGGCTTGTCCTGGAACATGCTGACCAATAGGCGCTCGTCGCCCGCCGCGGAGTTGCGGCGGTTTACGTCGGCTTTCGGATCGGTTTGCAGCATCAAGTCGATGCAATCGCCGGTGGTAAAGAGAGTCCGCCAATCGCTGCCGCCATTGCGCATGGGGTTGCGCTCGTGGACCTTGTAAGCGAGGTAGAGCCAGTTGGCGTCGCGCCCCAGCGCGATTTCCGCCGTGCGTCCGTTGCCCCCATCCAGCGAAACGCCGGCCCCCAGGTTCCAGTCAGACAGGTCGCCGTCAATTGCCGGAGTCTTTCCGAGCCAGGTCACAGCCAGCACCGGCTTGGGCGCGACCTTTTGCTCGGGCATCTCCCTCATCTGAGCCGCCTTTTGGGCATCGGCCTCGCTGAGCTGGTAGGAGCCCTCGAACCTGCCCACCGAGCCGCCTTCGAGTCCCTTAACCTGAAGGATGTGCTCCGCCTGCCATCCGCCGTTGACAAGGTAGGGAGTGCCGTAGGCCGTCTGATAGTAGTAGTTGTACGATTCGCCCCAAAGGGCCGTGGGACCGAGCAGAGTATTCTCCAGAAGCGTCCCGACGTAAAGCCCGTCAGTGGTGAACAAATAGGGACGAACAGCGCCGTGCCATGCCCAGGTGCCGACAACGGTCCCCAGCTTGGGGATGTTAAACTCTCCCACGGCGCTGGTTGCGTGGATCTGCTTCCCCTCCAAACGCTTGGGTTGAGCCATCGACCAGAGCCGGTGCCCGTCAAAATCGTAGCAGGCAATCGAGTCGGAGCTCTTGGCATATCCTTCGTAATTGTAACAAGCAATGAGCCGATTATCTTTGGTGGCATAGAGGGACTCTATGCGGGCCCCGGGGATGTCAAAAGCGATGGGCTTGGCATCGGCCATATCGTAGATGGGCGCGCCAGCCTCGGTCCAGCCCCTTGGTTTGAGCCGGTAGATGGCGCTCTTGTCACGGAAATCGCCCGCCGTGAAGAAGCTCCAGTCGGAAGCCAGCGCAGTGCCCCACATGAGTTGCAACCGGGGTTGAGATCCCTCTTGGTAGGGCGCGTTCACCGGCTTGACCCAGTGCATTTCCTCGGGCTGGACGAGGTTATCGCCGTTCGTGTCAGTCCAACTATAGTTATCGCCACCATGGCCACTGAAGCATTCAGGGAAATAACCTTTGTAGGCATGGTGTCCCAGATCGCTGTCCCAGGCGTCAGCCTCGGTGCCGTCAATGTTGAACGCCGGATTAGAATCCTTGTGAACGTTGCCGATGGCGGCCACCGCACGGAAAATATCGCCATGGCGCTGTAGAATGGTGAATATCCCGGGGCTTGTGTTGACGGCTACATACTCGTGGCCTCCATGGTAGAGAGCTTCGGAGTGGCCCCAGGCGGAACCGCCACCGGTGGGTATGAAAGGGTCGTCCCGGTTCTGGGAGCGAAAGACGATTGCTTCCGGTACAGCGGTTTTCTTGTCCAGATCGATTTTGAAGCGGGCCGCCGCCGTGTAGAGCTGGGTTGAGTCGTGCGGATCGACCCAAAAATAAGTTCCACCGCCGTAGTTACTCGGCCCAATGTAGTCCTTGATCAACGCTCCCGTGGTGGTGTTCCACACGCTCACCCGCTTGGGCGAACCGTCATCCTCGGCAACCCAGAGCTTGCCTTCGTCAGTCACGGCGATGCCGCGCGGCACGAGCATGCCGTTCGCATCCCACTTGCCCACCCAGGGTCGCCCACCTTCCTTGCCGATGGCACGGATCAAATGGCCATCGGGGCCAAAGACTTTGACCTGAAAGGAGCTGCCCCAGTCGCTCACATAAGTAGCGCCCGCTTTGTCGGCGGTCACCCCAAACGGCGCCACCAATCCCGACGTGACGAACGGGGCGATCTTCTTCGTCGCGAGATCGACCTTTACGATCTGTTTGCCGCTGACAGCCAGCAAGGTGTGATCGTCGAGGCGGTGAAGTCCCGCCGGTGCGGTGACTGGAATCGTTTCCCCAGTCGGCTTGCCGGTGGCTGCATCGAGCTCGAGCAGCTTGTTGTCGTATAAGAGTGAGATATAGACTTTGCCGCCTACCGCCGCAACGCCGAGGGCGCTGGTCGATTCCCCAACATCGGTAGCCGAGTAGCGAGGCTGGCCGCCGTAGGTGGCCGGGCTGAACGACTTGTTGTTGCGCAGATCGCGCAGCCAGGCGATCTCCTCGCGGTAAGGCCACGTGGCGACCTTCAGCTGTGGATCCTTTATTGTGAACCGGGCGGGCTTGCCGGTCCGTTTGTTCAGGCAAATCAGAAACGCCCGGTCGATGGCGGTATTTTTTCCGAGAAATATCCGGCTGGTATTGGTGGTTTCAGGACCCGAATAAAGGGCATACACATAGTCTCCCTCAACGGCGAGAGACACGCACCGCGGAGCACAAGGAATCTTCGCGCCCCACTGCCGCTGACCGGTTTCGTCCACCGCAAGAATCGAGTACCCCTTTTCACTAACCGGAGCTGCGAGAAAGACCCACCTCCCATCGGTGGCGGCGGCTTGGGGATTCGCCTCATCGCCCAGCCAGTCGCCCTTGTCGTCGGGAGTTGACCAGGGCGGGGTACCGGGGTTATCAACGCTCATCTTGTATTCGGTCGAAAGCGGTGGGTGATAGATTCCCTTCAGCGCAAAACTTCCCGCGGCGACGGGTTTGCCCCACTGATCAAGCCCGTCCCATGGCTCCAGGTTTTCACCCTTCTTGCGGAATACGTCTTGTGCCACCCAGCGCAACAGTTTGCCCTCCTTGTCATACAGCCCCACCGTGGCCTGGCCATCCGCTGGCATCGTGTAGGCAACCGAAAGGACGGGGCGCTTTTCCAGCGTCGTCTTGGCATGCACCGAGAAACGCGGCGTCAAGTCGGCAAACCAGAGCTGAAAAGTCGCTTTGATCTGGTCGGTGCTCGTTGGAGCGCCGCCAAACAGCACACTCCAGGGCAACGCCAATGTTTGAACGTAACCGCCTCGGCCATCGGGCTTGAATCCTTCTTTCGCTCCTTGTTGCAAGAGGAATGGGCTCGAAAGATCGTTCTGGTCCGCCGTCAACGCCGGCTTCTTTGCGGCGCTGTCAAACCAGGCGCAGAGGTTGATCTTTCTGGCTCCATTGGCGAGGCGCATCTGCAGAGCGTCTCCGCCGGCAAAGCCCTGCGTGGTTGATTCAGCCTTCAGGTTCGACGGACCGGGGTTCGGAAAGTGAGCTGCAATATAGAGATTATCGGCATCGTATTGCGCAGCGATCCGGCAGGTATATCGATCGCCCCACAGCCCGCCCAGATAGCTTGATGTCTGGAAGTAGGAATCAGTCCAACCGGCTAGGCCGCCGTCGAGCGAGGGCGGCGTCTTGGCCACAGCCACCGGAAACGAAGAAAGGCTGGTGCCGCCATCGGGTAATTTGTTGGCTTGATCGCCCTGGCTTGTGCCGCCGAAAGCAAGTGTGCCCCAGTCCGAGGGACTGGGAAGATAGTTGTCGGCGATGGGGCCGGGACGCGCGGTCAGAAAGCAGGCAGAAATTCCCCTGGTACGACCTTCCGTGGCCAACACGGCGCGGCGCACGTTCCCCACCAGTGACGGCGGGATGGCGTTCCATGCAAAATCGACGCCCACTTCGATGCGCCCATCGGCCGGCAGTTTCCCAGTAGCCGTGATGGCCGACCAAGGGAGCCTCAATTCCTGCGCATAACCCCTCCCGTCCGTTCCGGTGACAGCGGCCGCAACCGTCGCGATCTTGGAAATGTCCTGCCAGGAGGCCTGGTCATCGTAGCGGGCCATGACGGCAAGCTTCCGGCCGTCACGGATCGGCCAGCAGGCCAGGTGCAGCACCCGGTCGGTCCGCAAATGCAGTTCAAACCCCTCGCCGCCGCTGTCCCAGTGCTGGGCATCACCCGCAGGCGTCCGATTCTTTCCCGGCTTGCGGTCCCGCCAGTCGGCGGAAATGTAAAGCGCATCCGAATCGTAGCAGGTCTTCAAATTGACAGAGACCGAATTGGTCAGAAGCGCCGCGATGACCGGATCCCCCCCTGACTTAACCACCGAACTCAAGGGATCATACACATAGCCGGGGATCGCCTTCCATTCATCGAGTTTGCCGTCGATGGTCATCTTCGGCGCTGACGGGACAGGCGCCAGCGGGATATCCTGCATGCCTGTCGCATAAGCTCGGCTGGCGAAGAGTGCAGGTAAAAGAATAGCGGCAACGATGATCAGATGGCGACAACAATGGGGGGGAAATGAGACTTGGTTGTTCATATCGGAAAGATTCTGAATTGGGGGATGGGTTCTTCTCCTGAAGTCCGTGTGTTTTGTGTGTTTAGGTATGATATGACTAATCCATGTGTTAATTTGTGTAATCTGTCAACTCCTTCTATCAAGAATTCATCGGTTATCGATCTGCATGGGACTCGAGCCTTTCACGACCAGCAAATCAGGTGGCCATGGGACGCTCGCGGGGGGGTAACCGGGTTGATAAACGCGGGGGCGTCCCATACGTCCCATCGCTTGCGAAAGCGGCGGAGCCCGAATGTGGCACGAACTTTCAGCCTGTGCCGTGTCGCAGGATTGCTGAACACAGCCTGGAAGCCTGTGCCACATTCCCACGGCATCAATGACGCTGCGCGTTTCAAGATAGCTCTCCATGGCTTCCACCTAAAACCACTGCCGATAACGTCACGCTGTCCGAGTCGACGGAATTCGTGTTCGTGACGATCCTGGGGAACGACTTAGAGAATTCAGACATTAGGCGTGTCATCTCTCAACGCCCATCTTCGCGTGCTGGCTCAAAAGTGAAGCGGAAAAACTAGAAGCGAAATGGGAAGCGCGGATGTCTAGCCAGACACGATTCCCTGGGTCTGGAAAGGGGCAGTGCCCCAGAATCTTCCGCTCCTTCGCAGAGCAGGGGCGTGCGCACCGCGTGGATGGTGAAATATGTCGCCGGAATCCAGCCGTCGCCGAAAGCGCCAGGATTTCAAAAGGTGATCCTAGCGCCGGTATTTCCCGAGGGCCTCGACCATGCCCGCGGCGAACTGCTCACTCCTCTGGGGCTCATCCGAACATCCTGGAAGCGTGAAGATTCTGGAGTCGTCTTCGAGGCTCATCACCCCCCCGGATGCACCGGAACCCTTCGCCTGCCAAAGGCTGCCGACGGACACTGGGTTGCCGAAGGATATGAAACGAAGGATTTCCCGAGCGAAGTGATAGGCCGGTTCCGGGCGCAGTGGAAAAAGTGAAAGTCGCTGAATCCCACAGAAACAGGAACGCGCCGATGTCGAGTTGTCTCGCCAACGAGTCGGATGGGTCTGCAAATGTTCTGTGGCGCTTTCAGCGGACACGAAACAAACGCATCGGCTTGGATCAAACGGGGGATATTTTCCCTTGACGGGCTCAAAGAGTCCTGAGAGTTTACTTATGTTTACCCTAAGACCCTTCGCGGCAGTTACTTCAAAAATAATTTGATATTGATGACAAACTTAAAGTTGTTGAGCTTGGCCGCCGTGGGGCAACTGCACAAAGGCGACCGCAGCTACTACAAATCGTGGTCGGAGGTGGAAGTTCCATGGCCCAGCGATTTTCCAGGCTGGAACCCCAAGACCTGTCTGGACCTTCACGGAACCTGGCAGATGAACGAGGAGCGGGAGGCGCGCGCGTTCTGGATGCGCCGGACGTTTCAAGTCTCCCAGGAGCAGATCAGCCTTCTGAAGTATCTCCAGATCGCCAGCGCCGCCTACCACTCCGCATCGACTCCGGTTTTCGACGTCTGGGTCAATGGCAAGAAACTCGCCAGCACCAGCGATGCGACCCAATGCTTCCCAGTGGGTGACGCGCTCCGGGTGGGCGAAAACCAGATTGTCTTTAACACCTTGGGAACTCCGATTGCCGTCTACTGCTTCCTCGGGCCCGAACCGCTGAAAAAATACCCGGACATGGGCGAGGCCCAAAACCGCCTCTGGTTCGACGGGACAAATTTCGATGCAAGCCTGCGCATCAGAAAAATCGAGGCGGATTTGCAAGCCGCCCGCGCCGCCGACCCGAACCGCCCGCTCAAGCTCATGGCTCTGATCGACCTGCTGGATCTCTGCACTCCGCTCTGCGAAAAGTATGGAGCCTATCACCACGATACCGGTGGAGCCGGCGGCTACTGGGCTCCCATGACCGGCGGACGCCTGGCCCGCAGCAATGGGTTTCCGTTCAGTTGCGAACAGGGCGGGCCGCCGAAAGACGCGGCCACGATGCAGTCAATGATGACCTTCTACCTCATGTATGGAGCCGACGCGCTGGATCTGGTTTTTGCCGTGTCCCACTATCGCGACAATCCGGATGTGGCGGGATGGTTTGAGAAGAATATCGAGCTGTTCCGGTGCATCGGAAAGATGCATCTGCCGATACCGAAGATCGCGGTGCTCCTGTCGACCCGGGCGTCGTTGCTTGGATTCCGAGAGCCATGGAACTGGGATATTGGGCGTGGGCCGCTCAAGACTGTGGGACGGAACTTTGCCTATGTCGATGTGCTGGATAGTCTGATCAACATCAATATGTTCCCCTTCGGGGTGGCCCTGGGTGCCGTGACGGTGGAACTCTTTCCGCGCGAAAAGATAGGCCAATTCTGTTCGGCCCAAGCATTTTTCTACCAGACTACCATCATGGTTCTGAACCCGCTCGCCATCTCCCCGTTTTTCGATTGGTTGAAATTCAACCGCGGCGGATATCTCTGGACGGCATTCTTCTACCTTCTGGCCGGGCTTGTTACCGTGAAGGTCTATCACAACTGGAAACGAAAACAAGAATCGACCCCATACAGCACATGAGTATAACAACAAAATCCTACTGCCACATTTACGGCCAACTTGGCCAAACCGGGGAGCGGTTTTCCAGTGAGCTGGATTATCTGCTCAGCCTGGGGTTGGTTTGCGACGCCGACTTCGCCTTTGGACAGGCAACCCGCAACCACGCTTCCCTGCGCAAACTACAGCAATCTGGCGGACTGATTGCTCCGAACATCTATCCGGTCGATTTTGATCCCGCCTGCACCGATCCGAACTGGTGGAAGTATTCAGAAGGCGAATGCGTGCGATTGCTTGGGCTTGCACAGGAAAAATATGCCTCCCTGAATCTCGGACCCATGGTGGCCGTAAACACCTACACGACCGGCAACGGATTTGTCGCGGCGTGCCGGCAACTCGGCATCCGATACATCCTCGGGTTCTGCGCGCCGACCGTGATTGAGGATGGGGGATGGTCCATCTCCCATTACGGTTCGCCCTTATCCCCCTACTACATCTCCGAAGAGGATTTCCGCAAGCCCGAGAACCCCGGAGAGCGATCCGACAGCGTCCTGATGGCAAGCATGGAGCTGCGCAATCCGCTTGTCTGCTTGAACCACTGGAGCGAAGGCCCGTGGTGCCCGCTCAATGCACAGGCAGCCGACCGCTGGCTCGAACCGAGTGGCGAGCCGTTGCCATTTCTCCAGATTGCGGAAGACTGGCTGCGCCAGACTGAGCTGAGCGGCACCTCCAGGTTCTTTCACATCAACCTCCAGTATTTTTTTGCGGGCAGGTGTTACGACCACAACCGCCGCGCACTCGAATGGCTGGCCGACCAGCGCGACAAAGGCCGCCTGGAGATCGGCAGCCTGAGCACATGGGGTGAGAGAATCAGGAAGGAGGGAGGATTCCTCCGCCAGCCCACCTACTGGCGTGGCGAAATGATGGGATCGCATGTGGGCCATCGTCCGGGCAGCTTCCCCGATGTCATTGTAGACGAAAGCCTGGTGCGGCAGGCCGTCTGGAAATACCCGCACGCTACTCCCAAGCGCTGCTACGACTATGGGAAGACATGGAGCTATCCCGCGTTTGAGCCCACCGGGCTGGCTCCGGCTTCGGAGTCGTTTGGCGGGATCGAAGTCAAAACCAAGCTTCTTTCCTCTGAGGGGTTGGCACGGCGGGTGGAAATCTTAATCTCCAACTCCGGAGAGTCGCGCCGCTCACCGCTTGCGCTCTGGGATCTTTTGGAAAACTGCGCCGGTCCGTTTGAAATTCAGCTAGCAGAAGGTTGGGAGGCCAGCGTCCTCCCTCATCCGGCAGGGACGACTGGCGCGGTACTGCTGGAGGGAATGGTTCCGGCCGGGGAAACCAAGCTGGAATTGACGGTGGGTTTTGGCGCAACAAGTCCCCTCGCCCATCGCAAGAGTTGGGGCAGCTTGCTCGAAGCTCAAACCTTCGAGCGTGATCACCAACCCTACACTTACCTCGTCACCCAGACGCCGGAGCGCTTCGTCGTATCCGTACGCTCAAAGCGCGAGCACATCCGGGTCGAGAGCCTGTGCGGGATAGATTACGAAGAGCGCGAACTGCCTGCCAACGGGCTGGCCTTGCAGTTCGACGGCACGCGCCTGTCGTGCTGGCACCGGTTTCGTGGCGTGCGGGCCGATGAGTTGGAGATCGAAGGCGTCGGGGAAGTCGAGGCGCGGCTGCGCAGGCAAACAGCGGAGGTGGTGGCGCGTGTTGCCCCGCAGGTGAAGCTGCCGGAGTCGGAATATCAGCTTTTCGGAAACATCCGCGACACAAGCCGCTGGGACCGCGAGGTTGGCAGGGCAGCGGGCGATGCGGAAATGAAGCGCATGAACGAGTGGTTCCGGCAGCAGCGTCCCGCCTCAGGCGAAGTCGTGATCGAAGTCCACCCCGGCATCCATCTACCGCGCGGCTCCATCACAAAAGTGCTGGGGCACGAATTCGATGTGGAGCGGTGCGCGGATGGCTACGGTTTCAAGGAACTCTGCGCGGATTACCCTCAAGGCTGGGATTGGGGGGTGGCCGCCTGGGTGCATTGGCGGCATTTCAAGGTCCAGATCGAGGGTCTTCAGGGGCGCACGGAAAATCATGTGCTGCACCTTCATGCGTTCGACCCCGAGGCCCGTGATATTTCTCAGCGGATTCATTTCTTCAATCCGGAGGTTACTGAGGTCGCCCCGTTGCTCGATGCGCAGGTGGGTGTGCAGAGCGGATGGGAGATGTGCGTGGCCTCTCAGTGGGAGCTTCCCAAGGGACTCGATGGCCGCTGGCAACCCGAGGCGCTCTGCTCGGTGCGGATCCCGCTGGAATGCCTCGCTTGGAAGTCCATCGGCGTCTGGATCAGCCCGCTGGAAAAAATGAAACTCCAAGACTGGGTCGCCGAGAAAGGCGCGCCGGGCCTGTTCAGCCACCTGTGGGTCACAAAAGACGCTAGGTAAAGATCCATGGGTTGGACCTGCAGCGCTTTCACGCCATCGCCTCAGCACTGACACTTTGCCATATTTAGAAACAGGAAAAGTCTCCTCACGTTCTTTCACGACATGACACATAAGCCGCTCCGATTCCGCCAAATCCACCTCGATTTCCACACGTCGCCGCACATTCCCGCCATCGGGAAGCAATTTGATCGCGCGCACTGGCAAAAGACGCTTTCGGATGCCAGGGTCAACTCGGTCACGCTTTTTTCCAAGTGCCACCACGGGTGGAGCTACCATCCAACGAAAGTCGGGAAAATGCACCCGCATCTGGGCTTCGATCTTCTCCGCTCCCAATATGATGCCTGCAAGGAGATCGGCATCCAGGCTCCGATCTATCTCTCGGCAGGGGTGGATAATCTGGCGAGCCACGAGCATCCCGAGTGGAGGCAGATGACGGATGAGGGAAAATACCAAGGCTGGGCGACCGGCGTCCTGCAGGCGGGATTTCACACGATGGATTTTCTCAGCCCCTATACGGACTATCTGTGCGATCAGATCCGTGAAGTCGTGGAGCTGTTTCCCGATTGCGATGGCATTTTTCTGGATATCATCGCGCAGGGGGCGGTTTGCAACCGATGGGGCATGGATTACATGCTGGCAAAGGGACTGAATCCCGAGAGCAACGAGGATCGTGCGATGGCGGTCGAGGCCGCATTGGAGAGATACTATCAAATGACGACCGCCGCATCCCGAAGCAACCGCTCCGACATGCCTGTCCTCCACAACTCGGGCCATCTTCAAAGGGGCCGCCGGGATCTTCTCCAATACTTCAGCCACCTTGAGCTGGAATCGTTGCCGACAGGAGGCTGGGGATACGACCACTTTCCGATGTCGGCCAAGTATGCGGAGAATCTGGGGCTGGACTTCCTCGGAATGTCCGGAAAATTCCACACGACATGGGGAGAGTTCGGAGGATACAAGCACCCGAATGCCCTATGCTACGAATGCGCCGCCATGCTGGCATTTAATTCGAAATGCAGTATCGGCGACCAATTGCATCCGGGCGGGAGGCTGGATGAATCGACCTACCGGAACATCGAAACCGCCTACCGGGAGGTGGAAGCCAAGGAATCCTGGTGTGCCGGGGCGAAGGCGATTTCTGATATCGCGATCTTGTCGAGCGAGGCCGAGAACGGATCTCATGGACAGAACAGCGCCGACGAGGGCGCGGTCCGCATATTATTGGAGAGTCACGCGCTATTCGATGTAATCGATCGCGAGGAGAGCTTTGAGCGATACAAACTTCTCATCCTTCCCGATGACATCCGGATCGACGAGGCACTGAATATCCGGATCGCTGCCTACATCAACCAAGGCGGAAAGCTTCTCCTCAACGGTGAAAGCGGCCTGTGGAAGGATAGGGCGGAATTCGCCTTCGACATCGGCGCGAGCCATGAAGGCACCAGCGAGTTTTCTCCGGACTATATCCTTCCTATCGCAGAATTGCGTCCCGATTTCGTGAATTCCCCGGTGGTCATGTATCTGCGTTCGCAGCGGATTCGGACTACAGCCGGGCAATCGCTGGGAGAAATCTACGATCCCTACTTCAACCGTTCCTACCAACATTTTTGCAGCCACCAGCATACGCCTCCGCGCCCGGAACCCTCCGGATTCGATTGCGGGGTCATCCATGGAAATATAGCCTATCTCGCTCATCCCGTCTTTTCCCTGTATCGAACCTACGGAGCCGTCGCCTACCGCTCTTATGTAGCGAAGGTGGTTGATCGGCTTCTCGGCCACGCGGCCACCTTGAAAACCAACCTACCCTCGACGGCAAGGGTGTCCCTGAACTACCAGACTGCCGAGCGGCGATACATCCTGCACCTGCTCTACGCCAACACCATCAGCCGGGGAGGAGCCATGAGCCTGAGCGGCGGGACGGTTTCGGCTTCGGGCCTCACGATCGAAGTCATCGAGGACCTTCTCCCACTGCATGATATCAGCGTCACATTGACCAATCTTCCCCAGATCGCCCGCGTGACCCTCGAACCGCAGGGGCAAGCGGCGAAGTTTGTTCAGGAAGGGGGCGCGCTTCGTCTGCAACTGGACGGATTCACCTGCCACCAAATGATCTCGCTTCAGGAATCCTGAGTGCCCAAGGATAACAGGCCAAACATCTCCATGAAATTAGCATCCGTCTTTCAAAATCACGGCGTCCTCCAACGGGATCTTCCGCTGCCCATCTGGGGGCATGGCGACCCGGGGGAGTATGTCACGGTAAGCCTGGCCGGGCATGAAGCCCGGACCGAAGTGGACACCCGGGGACATTGGATGCTGCGCCTGCCGCCACTTCAGGCCGGGGGGCCGCACAAGCTCAGGGTTGAAGCCGCATCGGGCCAGGCGGAGATAGCTGACCTTCTGGTGGGCGATGTCTGGCTCTGCTCCGGCCAGTCCAACATGGAGTGGAAACTTCTACAGTGCGGGCCGGAATGGATGGCGGACGCTCTGGATCTTCCGCAAGTGCGGATGCTCACTGTCACCACCCCGGCCATGTCTGGCAGAGCGGAAGCGGTGGACGGCCGATGGATCGCATGCACTCCGGAGTCGCTGGCGGAATTTTCGGCGGTGGGCGGGTATTTTGGCCGGGAGATCCACCGCGCGCTCGAAGTTCCGGTGGGGTTGATTTGCAATGCGTGGGGAGGTTCGCGCGTGCAGGCATGGCTCAGCCGGGAAGCCCTGATGTGCGATCCCGCAGGGCGCGAGGAGGTGGGCTTCTATGAATCGCTTGCCTGGCAAACCGACCGCAAGGTCCGGAGTCAAACATTCGAGGAGGGGGAGCGCGCGGGTGCGCCGCAGGATCCCGGCAACCTTGGTTTGGATCGCGGATGGGCCGAAGCTGGCTTTGACGATTCTGACTGGCCCGGCATGCCGGTCCCCTCCAACTGGCGCAATCAAGGGCATCCTCATAGCGGGATTTTCTGGTTTCGCAGGACATTGGAAGTGCCGGAATCCTGGCTCGGACGCGATCTCGTGCTCTGCCTAGGAGCCATTGACAAGCATGATGACACCTGGGTGAATGGCGAACTCATTGGATCCATGAGTTGGGAAACCCCCGGTGCCTGGTGCAAGCATCGGGTCTATCCCGTGCCGGGCCGCCTCATTGACTCCGACCGGCAGGTAGTGATCGCGGTGCGTGCCCGATCCCATGTTTATGATGGCGGTCTTTCCGGACCCGCGAGCGTGATGTGCCTGCATCGGGCGGACGATGCTTCAGATGCGCTGTCTCTGGCGGGGGAATGGCGTTACTGCGTCGAGCATAACTGGGGTGAAGTCGTGCCGCCGGAGCCGGACTGGGGAACCGGCAACCATAATTCTCCGCATATCCTGTTCGACAATCGCCTGGCTCCTCTGATTCCTTACGGCTTGCGGGGGGTGGTGTGGTATCAGGGCGAGTCCAATGTCGGTGAACCCGGGCTCTACCGGCGCATGTTGCCGTTGATGATTCATGACTGGCGCCGGGCTTGGGGACAGGGCGATTTTCCATTCCTACAAGTTCAACTCGCAAACTTCGGCGAACCGACAAGGCAGCCAGGCGCGAGCGGCTGGGCGGAATTGCGCGAGGCCCAGTCGGGAGTTCTGGAGGAAGCTGCCACCGGAATGGCAGTGGCCATCGACATCGGTGAGTCTTACAATATTCACCCGCCAAACAAACTCGATGTGGGAAAGCGACTGGCTCACTCAGCCTTGAGCGTCGCCTATGACCGATGCGGCCTTTCATCAGGCCCGCTCTTTTCGAGTATGCAAATCGAGCCGGGCGGACGGATTCGGTGTTTTTTCCGCCACATCGGCAGCGGGCTGGAGTCAAGGGGAGGCGCGTTGCGCCACTTTGCTTTGGCTGGCAGGGACCGGATTTTTCATTGGGCGGACGCCGGGATTGAGGGAGAAACAATCAGTGTCATGAGCCCGTTGGTTCCAGAGCCGGTTGCGGTGCGGTATGCCTGGGCTAATAGTCCGGAAGGCTGCAATCTTTATAACAAAGAAGGTTTTCCCGCCCCGCCATTTCGCAGCGACTCATGGACTGCTTGAAGACGAATGATTTCATGAGTGCCCACATCTTTCTCGACATGGTTCACCACAACCCGGGGGAGCTTCGGTTTCATGCCCGGTTTACCGATCCCAATGAGTTGGCGACACTCGGTTACAACGGGCAGGCTCTTAAACATCTGAATGCCTGCGCGCCACTCGGATTTAGTAAAATACTCGAGTCTCCACAGACGCATGCCAGCCGCTACGAATAAACCTGTTGGAATTGTGCCAAAGCTGTATTGTCTTTGGGCAGCGCTCGCGGTAGGTCTCGCGATTGCTCTGAACGGTTTCTCATCGGAGAATATCACCCGGCTCTTAGTGATCGCTTTCCTCTTCCTTCAAATCGCGTTTCGTTCTGTTTTTGTGAGGGCTCTTCCCCGGTGTGAACCAAAGGTAAGATTTATTATTCTGGCCACTGTTCTTGCCGCAGTGGTGGAGGGCTTTCATATGATCTCCATGCCGGTGTTTTTATCGCTGCGTATTGGCCGTGATACTTC
>Ga0194039_1001090_pt1 | contig 14967 bp, 14 predicted proteins | sample JunL228m_MetaG_FD_148679 | JGI IMG/M metagenome (GOLD analysis project Ga0194039, IMG submission 148679) | Anoxic zone freshwater microbial communities from boreal shield lake in IISD Experimental Lakes Area, Ontario, Canada - Jun2016-L227-8m | ecosystem: Environmental > Aquatic > Freshwater >... | reverse complement strand
GATTCATCATTTGATAATTTCTTAAAACATAAAGTTAGCTCTTTAAGAATAAAATCATTAAAAGACTTAACAACTTTAATAATAAAGAAAGAAGGAGAACATTACAAAGATTTTTTGAAACTTAATAAAGATATATTGACTCTATTATATTTAGAAATACCTATTCAAAAAGAAGATCTTAATACTGATAAAAAGAATATATTTCGCTCTATTAATAAAGCTGAACAGCATAAATGGTATATTTTTTCAGATTATGATTTAATCAATGAGAAAATTAACATATTATCAAATAGCATAGATTCATTTTTGAAAAATTATTTCTTAAAGTGTGATGAGAGATTTCATATTCAGGAGACTTCTTTCAAAGAGAATTTTTACATTAGACCTTTTAAAGATTTTAATGGGAGTCAGCGTTTTATCCAAAATCTAAGCTCAGGTGAACTTATGGATATTTGGAATAAATATAGCTTATTGCCATGTATGGTTCAGACTGACGGGGCATGGTTTTTTGAAGATGAACCTGATAAACATTTACATCCTGAATGGAAAAGACAGCTTTTATCTAAATATTTAAATGCAATTGACAAGACTCGTAAGTTTCTGATAAAAAACAAACATGATAAACTTTATAAAGAAAAATTATATAGCATCATTTTTACAACCCACTCTCCATTTCTGCTTTCAGATCTTCCTAAAGAGCACATTGTTTTTTTAGATACAAATAGTAATGGAATAACTGTCGTTCGAGAAGATGTTAAAAACACTTTTGCGGGGAATATTGGTGCAATGTTTTACGATAATTTTTTTATGTCAGGAACTATTGGAGAATTTTCAAAAAAAATAATAGAAAACATCCTTAAAGAAATGGAAATGCCTATATCGCTCGATAAGAAATATGAAATAGAGAAAGTATTTGGTTCAGTTGGAGATGTATTGCTAAAAAAATTGCTTTTAGAAAGACTTGAACAAGCAAAGGTTATTAATGAAGAAAATAGCAATCTCTAGGGGAATAGTTATCCAACTAAAATCATTATTAAAAAAATTTAAAAAGTATAAAAATTTTAGTAGAAGTAAAAAGAATGCCTTTAAATATACTACATTGATTGGTATTAAGGTATGCCCTTATTGCAATATTAATTATGTATATACTGTCTATAGTGAAAGCGGAAATGAAATATTAAGGCCTGATTTAGATCATTTTGTTTCCCAATTTGATAGTAATGAGGAATCTCTTAATTGGAAAAATTTAATTCCATCTTGTCAGCAATGTAATTCAAGATTGAAGCTGTCAAAAAAGTTTGATCCCAAAACACATTTACATCCTTATCTGGATGATTTTGATTCAATAAAAAGAATCGCTATTTTTTTAACTTCGATTAATTATTTAAATGAAGGTAACTTTAAAATAGTTTTTATTGATAAAAGCATAGATAACCCGAATGACACAAAAAAAGCAGATAGGAACATTATTGATTTTAAACTTATAGAGAGATATCAGCATCATAAAGATGAAGTTGTGAATATTTTTGCTAATTTACAATTATATCATAAGAATAAAAGAGAAGAAATTGCGCATTTAATGAATGATGGATACTCTCTACGACATTTATTACTAGTAGATTCTATTTGTGAGATAAACAAGACTTCTTTAGGTAAGCTAAAGCGAGATATAATAAATACATACAAGTAAACTGCAAAGTAAGTTTAAGTAATTAAAACGATAATATACATGTACATATGTTGGATAGGTAAAATAAAAGCGGTTTTCCTGGATTGGGACTTATGTGGTAGGGATGGGAGATTATAAGGTTCCAGAAAAACCGCCCGAATAACTTCAAAATGTAAATTATACTTTTACTGTAATCTGTATATTTAGCCCTGCTAATTCCATCCAAATATATTTACAAAATCTTAACAATTTCCCAACTATCTGCCCTTGCCACTATCCTCTATTGGATTTTTGCCGCATAGATCCAATAAGGATTTTTCTTTAAAGTAAAGCGTTTTTCTGCATCTGATCGGTTGCAGCCCCTGAATAAAAACTAACTGCTCATCAAAAGGCATTTCCCGAATGTCATTGAGTTTGATCAAGTCGGTAGATACTTCATGATGGCTGCTTCCTGTGCTTTCAGATAAAGACCCTTTAAGAATTTCCATCTTTTGTTGATTGTTGCTATCAGAACTTGAATGAGTCTCCAAAAGGACTGTTTTAGTTCCTCCTAGTTTCTGTATTAACTGCATAATATCGGGATCAGAACAGGAAAATAGCTGAAGCATTTTACTGTTGATGAAAAGATCCGGCTTCTGATAGAGTTTGATCTGGGAGTAAGTCTGAAAAACAGACCAGAAGACGCAATTTCTGGCGCGTAGAATTTCGATATAGTTTTCTAGTTGCTCATTGTATCCGAGCTGCCCTAATTCATCTAAAAGAAAAAGATACTCTTTGGAGGAGAGAAAAGGTTTTTCAGTTTGTATCAGAAGAGAAGCTACTAAGGATAGAATTAATTTTACTACTCTGCTTTGCTCTTTTATCTGGTCTTCAGGTAGGACGATAAAGATGTCGGCTTTGCCACTGATGAAATACCTGAGATCGCAGGTGTCCTTCTGAAATAACCCTCTCAAGTTACTGTCAGACATCCATCGCAATTGTCTAAGGGTTGTGGTGAAGATGCTTCCGCTTTCATCCTTACCTGTTGCTTCGAGCAGGGAGTATGCCTCTTTAAGATGTGGCGATAGAAGATCAACACTTATAGAGTTATCCGTCATGTAAGTGTGAATTCTCTTTTCTATTTTCTGAGGTCCTTCGGAGATGATACTATATAAGTTCAGAAATGAGCTCTTGCCATGCAAAAGTAAGAGATCAATTATTCCTGCAATAATGATTTTGGCTGTGTCTTCAAAATGTGAACCATACCTTGGAGAGCCCTCATTATTAACGAGCGCAGAGGTAAGGGAGGTAATAAACCTGTCTTTAAAGTTGATATTGCCTGTCGGGAAATAGCTAAAAGGATTAATTGAATGAGCTTTAACTGCAACATCTGATTTCAATGTTACTCCAAATGGATCGAAAAGTATGATTTCTCTGCCGAACTTTTCTATTCTATGTTTTGCTGTGACAGCGAATAGTTCGCCTTTAGGGTCGTGAACAAAGACGGGTCTGTTTTCGGTTAATAAGGCAGGGATGGTAATTCCGGCTGTTTTACCCCCGCCTGACATTGCGACGATTGTCCGATTACAGATGGGATAATATAGATATTCTTCGCGGCCATCTTTCCCAAACAGAGAGTTCTTTGAATCATAAAATCCATTTTCGGTCAGATATTTCTTGTCGGCAAATTCAGCAGTTCCGAATACTCCTGAAGTCTTCTCATTGATATTGAATTTTCCTCTGAGGCTTATTCGTAGGATATTTGCTGCCAGAAGAAACAATAAAGCTGGTACAAACTGCACATAGTAAGTCGTGAAATAACCCTCCAGAACAGAGCATCTCTGAAAAGTGCTTAATGTGGTAAAAGAATGGAATATTTCATTGAGGTCAGAGTACAGAACAGTAAGTATAAAAAGAGGAGATCCTATAATAATCCCCAGAGAAATTGCAGCCAAAAATAGTTTTTTTGTTTCTTTACGGAACAGAAAATAATAAAGATAGGTCAGTAAAAAAATAGCAGGCAAAATTATAATGCCTGCTATTCTAATTTTATCCATTTTTAATGCAAGAACAGGATGGTTTGTTACGATCAGAGAAAGCAATCCGGCAGATATTACCAAAAACAAGGTAACTGAACAAGCTTCTATCTTGTCGTATCTATTATAAACAGTAATATCAATGCCGAATTTCTTAAACATATTGCCTCTATAGTTTGTATGTGTATGGGTTTTTGAAGGCAATATCTCTTGTTACGAGGACATTGAATTCATTGCCGGGACGGATTTCTATAGTAGGCTGTATGTTCATATTCTTCTGAACCATAGCCATACCTGCCTGACCCAATTGTAATCCTAACGCTCCAGCTATGATCTGGCTTGCATCATATCCATTGCTGTTATTATTGCTATTGTTGTTGGATCCCTGAGAGGCATATTCTACACCAGCAGTGAAGATTGACATGAGTATTGCATTGCCAAAGATTTTCCAATAATGATTATTAACCTCATCTTCAATTCCTGCATAACCTTCAAGGTCTGCTCCTGGCATCCCTTCAAGGTTAAGATTTTGCCCATCAGGAAAGATGACTCTTGACCAGACCATCAGACAACGGCTCTGTCCGTAGGATATCTGAGAACTATAAACTCCGATAAGAGTTGAGCCTTGAGGGATCAGGACATCTTTTCCGGTAGTTGAATCAAAGATATTCCTTTTCACTTTGGCAATGATCTGTCCGGGAAGATCTGAATTGATGCCAGTTTGAAGTACCGCTGGAATTATTGTACCAGCTTTAACTTCATAGGTATATTTCTTTGTAGTAGTAGTCTGATCAAGATATATATCTGTAGATTTTCCGGCACTGTTAAGGAACTGCTCTTTATCTGACTGCATATTTGAAGCTTCATAGTCACTAGTTTCAGGTATTTGCCCTACAAGATTCGTTCTGAGTGGTGATGTTGCCTGATTTGCCGAAGACGGGTATTCTTTAGGGATGGTATTGGTTGCTCCTTGCAAAGTCAAGGAGCTTGCCATGGCTTCCTGCAAAGCCTGAAGTTTCATCTGAGCCATTTTCGCTTCCAACTGCTTCATATAGTCGTTTTCATTACTTTTATAATCGCCAGCATTTTTTTGCGCAACTTCAGCCGCGGCGCTTTGATTGCCTGGAACGACTGGGCTTGCTTTAGGTTCCGTTGCTGATGGAACAGTGTTCGGGATATGATTTAATAGCTGGAAGATGTTGTCATTTTGATTTATGCCAGAAACAGGAGTTTCCTTATGATAAGAACTTCTTTTGCTATTGGTTGTCAGTCCGTAAATCACCAGAAGAATGATCAGGACTAATGATCCAGCAATAAGGAAGAATATCCTGGAACTGAGGCGTATGCCTTTTTTTAATTTTTGAGTTATTTCGCTCATAATTATTCACCTGATAAAGTGTTACTTTGATAATTTATTATTTTCTATGTAAACAGCCTGCTGCCTGTCATCAAAGAGATTGAAGAAGTAGCCTGGGCGTCCGAGGATCAATACCATCTCAGGGAAGACTCCGTCAATTACAAAGTAATTCCCTTTTGCCCTGTAATTGATCAACTCTTTGTCGTCATTCTTGTAGGCATAGAGTACAGGCATATCATTATTTTCTATGCTTGGCGGGAACTGGATATATGTGTGAACTCCATCATCAAATATGCGGATCGGCTTCCAGTCAGGTTCATCCCCGAACATGGAGTAACTGAAATTAAGATTATGGATGTTTATGCCTGGAACATCATCTAGTATTGCGTCTTTATTTTTGCTTGAATTTGAGGCAGGATTATTTTCGCCTAGATGTTCAGCTATGTATGCGTTGGCTTTTTCCTGCATCTCTTCAGGATACCAGAATTTTATTTGTTTTACATCGGCATTCTTTTCAGATACAAGACCGAAATGATAAGTCCTGAGATTTGTTCCGACTATGATGTTTGTGGCTATGCTCCAGTCTTTTGGTTTGAAGATAATATGCTCTACAGCTTTTGAGTCATTGTAAGAAGTTAAGATGGCATAAGTCCAGCGCTGGGTGTCTCCCATGGCTATGCCGTTTGGTTGTATCTTTTCACCAGGCTCAAGTTCTATATCCACAGCTTGCAGAGGCTGAGATGGTATGATTGGCTGAAAGTCTGCGCTGAAAGGATAAGCAATAAACCCTTTGGTATTGACGACATCCATTTTGCCGTCTGTTATATACTTTTTGTAGGCTGTCATTATTGCTGCATCCGGAATGTACTCAAACGAAGCTTTGTTTACAGAATCAGCGGCATTGATAATTTTTGTATCTTTTTCTATTTTTGGAACGGCGGTAAAGTCATTTGGATTGTATTTCATATTTGATGCGCAGGATGTCAAAATGGTGCAGAGTGTTCCTACTGTGAAGATGTTTCTTATATTCATGTTAGTTTCTCCTGTTTTGTATTTATTGTTTTGAAGTTGAGTCAGTTTGAATTTCTGACCATGAAATATTGGTTATGTAGATACCGAAAGGGTTATACTGAAAATTCTCTTCGCTTGAAGGGGAAAATTTATAGCTGAACTGTCCGGTATAATAAATTTGACTGACGACTTTGCCGTCAGTTGTTCTTTTGATTTCTTCCCAGGCTATCTGGTATGTATTTTCCGATACCGGAAAGATGCTTTGGATATTAATCTGATTTGTAAACTTTGCATTGAAGGCAAATGGGTTGTTGCTTTGAATGTATGCTTTTACCATACTTAGCGCATTATTATTGTTGGCAGTGTTAACAGCTGCATAGACTCTAGCAAGCATACTCTTCTCGACAATATTATCGCCCGAAATACTTCTTAGGTTAATAATGAACTGCTGAATGAAATATTTGACTATTTTATTCGTTATATCAGGAGCTTTGATTGCCGAACTAACATCAACAATGTCACCATTAGTTCCCACCTGGACGATGTATGGCTGGATCTTTGATTGCGATCCCATATATGCCAGAGAAATAGTCGAGATCAGCAAAGCAATGGAAAGAAGTATGCACACTGCGAAGTATTTGGTGTTCCTGTCAATGACTGAGCCGTACATGTCATTCCAGGCGGCTCTGCCTCTAAGGAAGGCATTATCATGCCACTTCTTAATGTCAAACTTTCCTTTTTCCCGTTTAGATTTCTGCTCTTCTATTCTTGCTTTCGCATTCAGCCTTGCTGTTTCTCTGAGCTCTAGCTTTTTTACTTTGGCTTCCTGCTTAAGTTTTTCGGCCTCTTCTTTCTTTCTGGATAGTTCAACTTTTTTATTGGCAAGTTCCTCCTCTTTTCTTTTCAGGAGTTCCAGAGTATATATTTTACTTTGATTCATATTAATCTCAGACTCTGTAAGTTTGAGTTTCTCAGAAAGCATTTCTGCCTCATAATTTGGGTCATGGATATTAAAATTCTTGCCTAGAATAGAGCTTTTTAAGTGTTGAAATAATTCCTTTAGTTTTTTCATAGTGATTTTCCTTAAAGTGTTTTAATATCTTTACCTGATACGGCTTGAGCGCTTCCAGACATTGCTTTTCTTGCTCCATTAGCCATATTTGCCAGTCCTCGTGTTATGGAAGCTGGATTCCCGCTTGCCACGCCTGAAATGGACTGGGCTGCGCCTAATACGCTTTGAGTTGCTCCGCCAATGCCTTTGCTTCCGCCAACAGCTCCGTGATAACCTTTTTTTGCTGCCATTGTGCCTACGGCAGCAGCAGCTACTGCAGCTCCTATAACCTCTGACCCGTGTGTTGTAAGAGCGCCGACTCCGGCAAGACTTGAGAGAGTCTGAGGGATATTTTTTGCTATGAGCCAAAAAATAAGGCAAGCTCCAGCCACTGAGAGCCAGGAGACATAATAGTCATCTGTCGAACCGGAGCTTATAAGAAATGAATGCCATGTAACAGCAAGGGAAGTGCCTATTCCTACTACTACATATAAACCCATCAACTTTAGCCCTACAGCGAGGCATTTCTGAATTAGCTGCCTTGCCATTGGAGAAGTCAAGCTGCTTACTCCAAAGGCAAAAAAGAGAGTGCTAACGGCAATCAGGCAGTATGCAGTAATTAAGGTTACAAGTAAGTCTGCAGCGATAAGCACATAACTGAAGACTATGATGCAGGATGTTACCACAGCCATGAATGCCCCGAACGGGTGGCTGATAAAACCTATTTTTGCTCCTGCATCGAGGACGGCTGAACCTACAAAGAGTCCCTGACTCATGACTGAGCTAGGATCAAGATTGCTGATTGCTCCTCCTTCAGCTCCAATTTTGCTAAGTGAATTGATAATGGCAGGAAGCCATTGCCCTGCATTCAGAAGCAGCGTATAGAAAAATCCTATTATAAGTACCTGCTTTAATGCTGTTGCTACAACACTGTCAAATTCCTGCCCCTTGATTGTTAGAAATGATATAGTCCAGACAACCTGAATAAGAGCAAGCACTCCCATTATGTAATTTGCGTGCTGGAATATCGAAGGAGCCCATACATAGAGTATGTGGTCTCTGTACATATTATTGATATTGTTTAAGATGTATGACTGATCCATAATTGCTCCTTATTAGATACCGGGAATAGAACCCTGGCCATCGTTTTTATAATTGGGATCTATCTTGTCTATACCGCTCATGAATCTTTGGTCCGACTCGATTTCTATTTGCCTTTGCTGCACCTGATAGGCATAATAAGCCGAGGCATCACTTGAAGCGGACATCTGAGTCATAAGCAAGGACTGCTGAGTATTTAGCATATTACCCTGAATTTGATTGCTTTGCTCTGCAGATGATAAATGTCCCTGAACGAGGCCCTGAGCCTGGGCAATTTTGCTTAGGGTGTCCTTATATTCCTGCAGGGCGTTTCCCAGTCCCTGAACGGCGCTCAAGTTCCCTTTGAATGTGCTTATTGCTCCAGTACTTCTCCTGGTCATATCCTGTAGGTACTGATTTGTTTTGCTGTCTCCTGGAAATAACTGAGAAAAATTGTTCACTGCATCAGTTGTTGCCCATGTCATGCTTTGGGCCATGCTTGCCGCGGCATTAATACTAGTTATCAGAGTGCTGATATCAGTCCAGTTAGATACATTGAGCATCTGTGAATTCTGCTGGGCAAGCTCGAGAGTGCTTGTTACAGTCGAGAGTTCATTTGTAGCAGTATTAAGCTGATTGACGGCTGTGACTCCATTACTTATTACCTCAGCGCATGTGGTAGGGTCGAATACTATTTCAGCATACATATTTTGTACGCAGATTATCGTAATGATTATCGTTATATATTTCTTCATATTGTTTCTTCCTTTATGTTGAGTTTCTCTGCCCATTGATTGAGTCCTTTGTATTGGAGATACGCTTTGATCCAGTTCTGGTCATCCTTCTTGTAAATGGAGTAGAATTTCTCCTTGTCCTTTTTGCTGCTTATTGCGATAAACGCCAATGCGAGGGGACCGAGACCCAAGTCAATGACTCTGTTTCCTGAAGAATTGGTTACATAGTAGTCTTTCTTGTACTGCATGAGAGATATAAGCTCTATTTGCCTTTCATTCAGGCCAAAGAACTCATATGTCTTTTTTGAAGAAGCCATGGCTTCGTTGTTTGCAAGGTAGATTTTTGTAACGCAGCTTTCGGCTAAAACTGCGCTTATTGTAGATGATGAAACATCGCTCAATGCCTGAGAGGTGAAGATGACTGCGACATTAAATTTTCTTAATGTCTTTAGCCAGTCTTTGAGCTTCCTTGCAATTATCTCATTGTCTATATAGAGCCATGCCTCTTCTAGTATCAGAAGTGTCGGATGCTGCCGCCTAAATAGCCTGTACAGCTTCCTGAAGAGATAGTTGATAACTGGAACATAAAGCTCGGGCTTTTGCCCTAACAACCAACCAAGTTCAAATCCCATCAGGCTTGTCGTTTCTATATTGTCGGTGGACTGATTGAGTATGCTGCCGATTATGCCGTCAGTTGCATAAACTTTTAATGCTGACCTGAGTTCAAAATCCTGCATGGATATGATGTATTGAGAAAGCTTCCAATAAGCTCTGTCTGATGATCTGAGGGTTTCCAATGTATGACGGATCTTTTCTTTCTTCTCACCGTCAAGAACAACTTTCTGAAGTTCGCAAAGCTCTTCAAGAAACGAGCATGCCCATTCAAACTCTTCTTCGATATCTATATGCTGAAATGGAGCAAAATTAACAGAGAATTCTGCGTTGTTGCCGATATCGTAATAGTCGCCGTTCATTGCAAGAATTAACGGTTTATTGGAATTGTCCTTGTCAAGCACGAATATCTGTGACTGAGAATATTTTCTATGCTGTGCCATGATAAGCCCCATCAAGGTCGTTTTACCCGTTCCTGTCGGGCCAATAATCATAGTGTGCCCTACATCATCCACATGGAGATTAAATCTGTAAGGAGTTGAACCTGATGTCTTGCTATAGAAAAGAGCTGGGGATGATTGAGGGTAATACGGGCAGGGGCATATTGGCGATCCCTGATATATTGATGAAATTGGCGCGGTGTTTGCCAGTGTGATGGAATCCATCAATGGCCGCCTCAGATTATAATATCCATGCCCCGGCAGACTGCCTAGATAAGAATCAACGGCATTGACAGTTTCGTACCGTATCAGATATCCTAACTGCTGAAGCTGTTTCCTGATATTTCTCGCATCTTCCTCAAGTTTAGTTTTGTCTTCATTCATTAGGACTATGACTTTAGTCATAAAGCCATATCTCACTAACCCGGAAGAGTTGCTGGCCATGGCATCCTCAGTCATGTCAATCATAGAGACCGCATCCTTGTCCAGCCTTGTGTTTTCTATGCCCAGGGCTTCTCTGACTAATCCCATGAAACCCTTGGCTTTCTGGTTCCAGTGTTTTAAATGTGTACTCATATAACTTCTTGCGGTATCAGCGTCCAGCGGAACAAAACGGGTTGACCATCTGTATTCAATTGGCAAAGTATTTAGTATCTCCAGAATAGTCGGATAACTGCATGTCGGGAAATCCTGGAAATCCAGAACTTTTATATGTTTATTTCCTATCAAAGGTTCAATGCCGCTTATGAAGTCATTATTGGCAAGATAGGCATCCATGTAGATAGGAATGCTTGCCATAGCGATATACTCGCTCATTCCCGATATGCAATAATGAAGAAACTTTAATATTTCCTCGCCCTGAAGTCTTTTTATATCAAATACACCAGCAAAAGTGTCTATGATACTGCTTAACGCTATCTCAAATTTGTTGATATACTCATCAAGAGTTTCTTCTTTGATTTCTTCGTCCTGCTCATAAGCAAATTTCTTTACCGCTTTATTTAAAGACGCAATAGGAACTCGGCTTATAGTCAGATATGTGATTGTGTCATAATGAAGATTTTCTGACTCATATTGAACTCTTCTTTCATCATCGATCAACTTTGAGACAATATCAGGGAACAATTGTTCCTTGGGATAGTCTCTTGAGGGTATCCTTATAAGATTGAATTCCAGCATCCAGTTTTCTTCAGTAAGCCGGAATACCTGATTGAACATTGCTCTGATATAGTCAAGTTCCGCATCAGTGCTTGACTGGACATCCATTCCCTGGTAGGCAAAGAAGGCCATAATAGCGCCGTCTTTATTTACCATGATGTTTTCATTTGGCATTACTGCATAATTTAATAAATCTGCGAACCCTTTGAGTTTCGCTTTTTTGGATATTTCTCTAACCTCATGGCTGGTTCGTTTGAACAAATTATTTATTGCTTCCATAACTACCTCTTTTTTTCTACTGTTGGTCTGATTTGAATTAATTCAGGGTTTACCGCAGCAGAGCCTCTGGCTCCATAGAATGATTGTTTGTATTTTATGTGCCTGATATACAACGCTATCATTTGCGGGTCTTTCTTTGCCAGATACACAAAGAACAGATGGCAAATTATAAATATCAGTGGGCCTATGTAGATGCCCGGTGTCTTGAAGTTGGATGAAGCTGCCACTACCAGACTTAATGTTCCGTAAATGATAGTGCTTTTGCGCTCAGCTCCACAAAAAAGTATGGGCCTTAGCAATGCTCTGTTGATCTCTACTGCTGTTCCTCTTATTGTCATAAGAACCTCCTACTTGATTAACGCGCCTGAGAAGTTAAAGAGAGCCGTGAGCCACGATGTTGCAGCTAGTGCAACGCCAAAACCCAGAACGATCATAAGCATTCGTCTTGTGGCAGCTCCGAATTCGCCGAAAGCCATCATGCAGCCGGCTACAACAATTGCTGCTATAGCAATTCCTCTGACGATCGGACCGCTCATTGATTCAGCAAAGAGATTCATTGGCTGACTCCATGGCAACGAGTCCGTCTGAGATGCGAAAATGCTCGGCAATGATATAAAAAGACTTATAATTCCGACGGTTAGTTTCTTTATTGTTTTTATCATAATTTATTCCTTTTTTACCTTATGTAATCGAATTCAAATTGATTGTTTCTGTAACCTTTTAAGAAGCCGACATTATTTATGATTCTTCCTGAGGGATTTCTGTTTGACCGTTCGATAGTGACAACGACATTGATTGTTTCACATATTAACGCTATGGGAGGAGATGCAGTCGCCTCCTGAGCAAGGTCAATGCATCGTTGCACTGCCGACTGGCAGGTTGCCGTGTTGGAATGCACAGTTGCTATGCCAGAGCATCCCACATTCCACGCTTTTAAAAGCTCTAACATGGCTCTGTCTCTTACTTCTCCGACAAGAATCCTGTCCGGTCTGCTTCTTAGGGTTATCTGAAGGAGAGTATTTAGATCTATTTTAGATTGCTTGTTCGTAAACATCGGATAGACATTTTTGGCTTTGCATTGCAGTTCAGGAACATCTTCCAAAGTGATAATTCTCTCAGAGCTGTCGCAAATTAGCGAAAGCGTATCAATACAGGCATTAGCGAATGTGGTTTTCCCTGTCCCTGGAGCTCCGCAGATAAGAATGGATTTCTTCTCTTTAATAGCTTTGCTTACTGCTTCTGCCTGAGCTTCATTGATAATTTTAGCTTCCAGATAGTCTTCCATTGTATAGATTGCTTTGGCCCGTTTCCTGATGGTGAATGCAGGATGTTCTGTTATAGGCGGGATTGTTGCTTCAAACCTTGCTCGCTCAAACGGAAGTTCCGTTTCCAGAAAGGGAGTCCCCTTATCAATGGTTCTATTCTGGATTCCTGCAGCTGTGTAGATAAAAGACCTTGCTTGGCATTCCGGTATTTTGCCGATTTTGTACATGCCGTGGATTCTATGCTCTACCCATAAAGACTGGTCAGGGTTGAGCATAATCTCAGTTATGAAATCATCCCTGATAGCATCCATGACCAATTCACCTGCGTCAAACTCAAGTTTGCCAAGTTCATTCTCAGAGTGTTTTTTCATGGTAATACCTCATTTTTGGATGAGTTTTTATGTTCAGTTATGAATTTCCTGAATAAGCCTGCATAAGGGGATTGGTATAACCCTTCACTTATGAACTCCTCCAGCTTTTTTTCTTTTTTAGGTGGATTGCAGAAGTCAAAATAACAAGTTTCCTTGATAAATAGTTCAAGATCCTGTTTTATGGTTTTTGAGTTATTATCAAGGTTGTATTTAGTCAACCATTCATTAAGCGAGAGTTCAGACTTTTGAGTTTTGATTTCCTCTGTGATTTTCTGAAGCGTTATTTTGGCTTCTTTGAGTTTCTCTTCATGAAGGCTTATAAGATGTTCGGTGTATTTCATTTTTGCTTCACTCTTTATCATGTACCTGATAAAGGCTCCGGAATAAAATCCCTTAGAATTGCTCACTATCTTCTCAAGAAAATTATCCCAATACCAAGCCAATCCATCTTCCGACCCTGCATTATAGACAAGGTCAGAGAATTTACCTGCGTATCCAAACTTGATCAGCTTCTCTTCCAGCGCGTTATTCATTATCATTATTCCTTAATTATTTGTTTGTTTGTCTTTATATACTAATTATTATTTAATATGCGGAGCCCTTTCCGTGAGACGACAACCGTGACACGGCTTCTGTCTCGCGGAAAGCGCTTTGCGGGATGGAGTCGTCTTTTCCGGTCGGAGCAGGTGTCTCAAAAATGTCATAAATCATGTCAGAGAACCTTCTTTCTTTATCCCTCTCTTGAGACCTGCGTATGTAGCCTGTTTTGATAAGTTCCTGGAGAGTCGCCGATATTGCCCCGATACCGTTTTGGAAGTGTTTTGGAAGTTCATCTCGTTTGATTTTCCAGTCGTCCGGAAGCGAGAGAAGATAGGCAAGCAATCCTTTTGACTGCATGGAGAGATCCGGTCGTTTCAGAAAATCCTTATTCATGATCACATAAGGGTTTTCTTTGCTTTTGTTTATCCTGTAGATTGACATATCCTCACCACTCAATTCCGACAAGTTTGCATGTGTCTGAGAGTTTGAAGCGGACTGCCCCTTCACCTAGAACAATTCTCTTCAACAGCCCCTTTTTCTCCATCCGGTCAACCGTTCTGGAGTTTCTGTAGCCAAGCATTGCCGCTACTTCTTTCTTGGTTAAGAGTTTGTCCTGCTGTTGGATTGAGATTTGCAGGATCTCTGGTTTCTTCAGTTTTGAAACCGTTTCTACAAGCTGGTCATTGGATAAGACATTGGCTTTTACCAGATTCTTCAGGTAATCCTTGACCAGATGTACCGTTTCTTCCTTTACCTTTGTTTTTGTTGTCGTTAGAGATTCCATTTTCTTTACCTCCTATGGTTTTTGTTTGATCAAAAATGGATTTCTACTGACAAACTTATCAGGTCTAAGATCTGCGGGAATTTGCACATCAACACGCCCGACATTTGCGAAAATGACGGTTTTTTAGGGTTCACAGGTGAGGCGGTATCTGCGCTAAACGCAGAAACTCATGCGCAAGAAGATATATGGGAAAAATTTACAAATAGAATTTTTATAAAAAAGAAAAAGCATATCTGAAAATAATAATATTTCAGATATGCCTTTTTGGATAATTTCTAGCCTTCTTTACGATAACTGATTGCTTTAAATCCAGCTATCCCTATTATAACACCTTAAGAGTGTGTGACTTTCTCCTCGTTTTAATTGTGTTGTTGGGTCACTCATATTTAGATGAGCAACTGTCATGCTTCTCATTTTGATGTAGAGCCGAAATTTGTATCATAAAAAATGTAGGGATTTCATAGATTTATCAAAATCTCTACAAAATTATTCATCCCATAATTGGAACAAATTTAACAGCAAAAGGATAATATTTTTTTCTTTTCTCTGCTAAAATTTCTGGATTCTGTGTTGTTATATATTTCTCTCTCATGTATATAAT
>Ga0194039_1001086_pt1 | contig 14986 bp, 8 predicted proteins | sample JunL228m_MetaG_FD_148679 | JGI IMG/M metagenome (GOLD analysis project Ga0194039, IMG submission 148679) | Anoxic zone freshwater microbial communities from boreal shield lake in IISD Experimental Lakes Area, Ontario, Canada - Jun2016-L227-8m | ecosystem: Environmental > Aquatic > Freshwater >... | reverse complement strand
GCCACGACAGCCTCGGCGGCGCGGGCGAGCGGAAAGACGGCATGCACCGGCGTGACGAGCGTCCCCGCCTTCAGGTGCGCGGCCAGCGCGGCATACGTCTCCTGCCGCACCGCGTTCCCCGCGCGCTCGCGCCAGCGCTTGAGCCAGAAACCCTGGAACTTGATCTCCTGGAAAATCAGGAGCCCGTTCGGGATCTTGAGCGCCTGCTTGCTCATCGCGCCATAGGTGACCATCGTCGAGCCCGGGGCGAGCGCGCCGGCGATGTTGAGCGCGCTCGGTCCGCCGACCGCGTTCAGCGCGAGCTTTGGCCTCACGCCCCCGCAGAGCGCTTTGACTTCCTTGCGCAGGTCGCACTCCTCGGTGACCACGACATCCGCCCCGGCCGCGCGGAGCTCGTCCGCAAGCGACTCGCGGCGCACGACATTCAATGTCCTCCACCCGAGCGCGCGGGCAAGCTGGATCACCCCGCGCCCGACCCCGGAATTTGCGGCGTTCTGCACGATCCAGTCGCCGGGCCCGAGATTCACAAAATCGTGCGTCATCCGCCACGCGGTCGCCGGGTTGACGGTCAGCATCGCGGCTTGGAAACGATCGAGTCCGTCGGGAAGCGGAACGACGTCCGCAGCCGGCACAAGCATCCGCCCGCACCAGGTCCCGAAGGCCATCGGCAGAACCATCTGCCCGATCCGCAGGTGGCGGACCTCCGCGCCGAGCTCGGCCACGCGCCCCACTCCCTCGTTGCCGATCGTGACCGGCAGGGCAGGCAGATCGCCATACGCCCCCTCGATCACATTGATGTCCGCCGGATTCACCGGCGCCGCCAGCATCTCGATCACCACCTCCTCCGGACCGGGATCGGGATCGGGCACGTCAACAACAGTCAGAGATTCGGAAACCGGACCAAACCGGGTGAGGCGTGCGGCAAGTGACATCAGAAAATAATGCCCCATCCCGTCTGCCAAGTCGAACCGATTATTTTCCCCGCCAAGGTCTGCGATCAAATGCCTCCGGATCTCCACCATCATGGCGGTCTCAAACCGTAGAAGCGGTATCTTGCCGCTTGGAGCTTTCCGGCAAGCGGCAAGATGCCGCTTCTACAAATTCCCCCGACCAGCCACGCAGTCCGAGGGATCGTAATGATTGGAACGCATCTTGCCACGCCTGTTTTCTTGTTGCTCCGCGAGGTTGTGCGGGTATCATCAACTCATGAGCACGGTTGCCGAGATTGAAGATGCTGTGGAGAAATTACAGATGGAGGACTTCGCGAAGCTCATGGAAGATTTGCGTGATTTGGAGCTGGCCCGTGCCGCACTGGAAGAGATCGAGCGTGACGGAGAGACCGTGTCGCTGGACGTGCTCGAATCCCGCCTCGGCTTGTGATCTTCCGCGTCGAGGTCTCAAAGAGCGTTGAAAAGTTCCTTCTGAATCTGCGCGATGTGGCATTGAAGCGTCGCCTGGTGTCTTCCATGCGAACATTGGCGGACGATCCCCGCCCGCCAGGTTGCATCAAGCTTTCCGGCAGCAAAGATCTTTATCGGGTTCGGGTCGGCGACTACCGGATTCTTTATCAGGTTCGCAACTCCGAAATCCTTGTCGTCGTCTTGGAAATAGGAAATCGCCGTGAAATCTATCGGTAAACGCCTCGCGTGTATCCGCCGGATTCTCCGGCCCCTGAGGGGACCATTTTCGGATGGGCCAAAGACGCAAAATCCCAGAGCCCAGTCCAACAGCCATCTGATCGCAAACCAAGCATCGCGCCCGTTTGGGACGCAAGGCCCGCCGCAAAACCTGGAGGGCGCTGCTCCGTCAGCGCCGACTTCCCTTGCGCGCCTGCGGCACGAATGGGAAATTCGAAATGGGCAATGGAAAAGGTAAAAAGTCGGACGGCACGGAGGCCGTCCCTCCAGTGTGCCTCGAGGGGAACGGGCCCCTCTCAGAACCGATTACTTTTTAAAAGATTTCCGACAAATTTTCGACAAATCTGTTGACATGCGAAACCGACTGGGGCAGTTTCCTCCGTAATTTATGAAACGCTCCTCCGGCTTCACCCTCATCGAACTCCTTGTCGTCATCTCGATCATCGCGATCCTGGCCTCGCTCGCTCTCCCCGCCATCACCGGCGCGCTCGCCCGCGGACAAATGACCCAGACGTTGAGCAATGCACGCCAACTTTACATTGCAACTTTTCAAATGGCTCTGGATGGCACAACCACAGGCGACACAAATCTCTGTTGGCCTGGAGACAATGCTACCCCCACTTGGTCCGCCTGGGCAACGAGCCTTGTCGGAGGAGGATACATGTCAACGAACGATTTCGCAAAAATGTTAAGCGCAGCCGGCGTTCTTCGAGGCACAAATACGCCAGTTACCGATGCAAAACCTAGCGCGCTGACTGTCCTTTCAGTTGCTGAGAGTAGCCCAATGTCAGCAGTCTTTATGACAAGTGCAAACTACACTAATGGCACCGCTCTTTCACCAACGGCAAAACCTTTTGGCGATAAGGGTTTCATTGTGTTTCGAAAGGGTGGCGACGGTCTTGTATACCAAAGAGGCCAAGCAACCAATACCACCTTGCTTCCAGCAACGGATTTCTCAACCAATCTGTAGTAAGGCAGTTTAGCCCCAATACTGTTCACTTAATATGTTTTCTGTGTTTTTCCCTTGGTGAGAGTCGTTTGGTGGGGCCCCGCGATCTGCGGATGGGATACCCGGACATATTGCGCTTCACCCCTCCGGGTCCGTTTCGCCCCTTTCTTTCTTTCCGGCACGCGGACATCGAGTGCAGAGAAAAAGGGGTCCGTCATCTTTTATTGCACTTTTTATTCCAGCCCGGCTTTCACGCGGCTTCCGTCTCAGGGGCAGGCATTAGTTATTGAAGTGCTGCTTGCCCGGATGATCATCCATCTGCGTAAAATCCCGTCAAACTGCGGCTACCTCTTCTGCGATTTTAGGTTCGGCAGGATGGGGTTCGGCAGGATGCCAAACCCTGCACGCTGGAAGCGTGCGCTCCCTTTCGGAAAGAGTCGGCTTTCGAGGGGTTTGTGGATGAGATGATCAACGTTGTCAAGGAACGGACATCGCTAAACTGATCCCCTGCGATTCATCCTGAATAGGAAAAGGAAACACCACATGTTCTCTATCTGCCTGATTTTAAGAGAATTTCCATCGCTCCGCGATGAACCTTTTGGGTGATTACCCATTTGCGCTCATAACATTGTAATTCAATACATCGCCCGATTTTCGACGGTTCCCTTTTCCTTTTAGGTTCATGGGAGGGAGGCATTGGTTTCCGTCGGAGTGGGCAGTGAGGGGATCGAACCCCCGACCAATAGTGTGTAAAACTACCGCTCTACCGCTGAGCTAACTGCCCGAAAGTGATTGAGAACGTAGCGGGTGGCCCTGCCCGGCACAAACTCAAAAGCGTGACAACTCAATAATCAAGCCCTGGGGGTCTCCGGGTCGAACTGTTGAGCATCGAGAGATCCGGGATCAGGATTCTGCGGGGGGGGAGGCCGCCTCAATCTGCCGGGCGGCAATTGCGCGCACTTGATCAAGCGAGGTGACGCGCTGGAGGCTTTCGCGCAGGCGGGGGCCGCCGGGCATGCCGCGCGTGTAGGCCATCAGGCGGGCGCGCATTGCTTTCATTGCCGGCAGTTCCTTCCCTCCCCACCAAACGATTTCCTTGCGGCAGTGCTCGAGAATAAACTCCCACTGCCGGGCCGATGAAAGCGGCGGCGGTACGGGGAGCCCATCGAGGGCCCGGCGGATTTCAGAAAAAATCCACGGATGGTTCATGGCCGCGCGTCCGACCATCAGCCCGGCGACACGCGCTTCGCCAAGGTGCCGCAGGGCGGCGTCCGCGCTGGTGATGTCGCCGTTGCCGATCACGGGAATGGCGACCGCCTCAACCACGGAGGCGATCACCCGCCAATCCGCCTCGCCGGAGTAGCCCTGATCCTTCGTGCGACCATGTACGGCGATCCGCCGGATCCCCTCCCCCTCGAGGATGCGGGCGGTCTGCACGGCATTGACCGAGCGCGCATCCCAGCCGGTGCGGATTTTTGCGGTGACCGGAACCGATCCCGCCGCGGCGACGACCGAACGTGCGATGCGAGCGAGGAGCGGGCCGTCCCGAAGGAGCGAGGATCCGCCGTTCTTGCAGACAACCTTGTTCACGGGACATCCGAAATTCAGATCAATGAAATCCGGCGCGACCCAGTCGATGACCGCGCGGGCGGCCTCCGCCAGGCGATCGGGCTCGGCACCGAAAAGCTGGACCCCGATCGGGCGCTCGTCGGGATGAAACTCCAAATATCTTCGCGTCCGCTCATTCCGATGCAGGATCCCCTCGGCCGAGACGAACTCCGTGGTGAGCACGTCCGCCCCGAACCCTTTGCAGAGGCGGCGGAAAACGGTGTTCGTGACCCCCGCCATCGGCGCGAGAAAAAGCAAAGGCTTCACACCCGCCGAATCCTGGGACCTCTCACCTGCCGAGATCCTCGCCCACCATGTAGCGGGTGAAGCGGCGGATGATCATGTTTTCTCCGAGCTCGGCAATTTTCTGGTTCAGGAGATCCTGGATCGTGATGTCCGGGTTCTTAATGAACGCCTGTTCGAGCAGGCAGACCGTGCCGAAAAACTTCTCAACTTTTCCGTCCACGATCTTGCCCACGATATTTTCGGGTTTGCCCACGACCTGGGCCGCGTAGATCTCACGCTCAGCCTGGACAAGTTTGTCCGGCACCTGATCCCGGCTGACGTAGAGCGGATGGGCGGCGGCGATATGGAGGGTGACGTCCTTCACGAATTCGCGGAAGACCTCATTTTTCGCGACAAAATCGGTTTCGCAGTTGATCTCGACCAGCACGCCGACCTTGCCTTGGAGGTGGATGTAGGAGGCGATGGCTCCCTCCTTCGCCGTGCGGGAGGATTTTTTTCCGGCGCTGGCGATGCCTTTTTTGCGCAGGATATCCTCTGCGGAAGCGAGGTCGCCATGCGCCTCGGCGAGGGCTTTCTTGCAATCCATCATCCCGGCACCGGTTTTTTCGCGGAGATCTTTGACGAGTGAAGCGGAGATTTGTGACATAAAATGACTGAGTTTTAAGCCCTAAGTATTAAGTTTTAAGCGGGCGATTGGGCCGGTTGTTGGCGAGTCGTGAAAATGCGATTTCAGTGACTCTTAACACTTAAAACTTAATTCTTAAAACTCGTTTTTATTCCGAGACGGCGGCGAGATCTGCCGGGGTGGATTTCGCTGCGGTTCCGCGGCCGGCGAGCATCGCTTGGACGAGCTTTTGGAGGACGACGCGGATCGAGCGGATGGCATCGTCGTTGCCGGCGATGGGGAACTCGACTTTCTCGGGGTTGCAGTTGGTGTCCACGATCGCGATGATCGGGATTTTCAGACGGTTGGCCTCGGCCACGGCGATTTCCTCGCGGAGGGTGTCAATGACGACGAGCGCGTCCGGGAGTTTGTCCATGGCCACGATCCCTTCGAGGTTGTGGAGGAGCTTGGCGCCCTCGCGGCGGATCGAGGAGGCTTCCGCCTTGTTGATCTTTGCGAACGCGGGGGTTTTTTCCGAGGCTTCGATTTCCTTCAGGCGGGCGACGCTTTTTCGGATGGTGGTGAGGTTGGTGAGGGTTCCGCCGAGCCATCGCTGGTTGACGAAGAGCTGGCCGGTCGCGGTGGCTGCCTCACGGACTGCCTCCTGGGCCTGCTTCTTGGTGCCGACGAAGAGAACCTTGCCCCCGCCGCGAACGAGGTTCGCGAGGTAGGCCGCCGCACGGTCGATCTGCCCGACCGTCTGCTCCAAATCAATGATGTAGATGGAGTTTTTTTCTTCGAGGATATAGTCGCGCATTTTCGGATCCCAGCGTTTCGTCTGGTGCCCGTAATGCACGCCTGCTTCGAGCAGTTCGGTCAGGACTTGGATGTTCGGATTGTTGGATGTTTCCATGGTATTCACTTAGCTGGCGGCTTTTTCGGTTTCGGTGTTGGGCGCGGCGTCAAGCGCATCGCCGAGGTGGGCGATTTCTGTATCGCGGTAGATCTGGAAGCCGGTTCCCGCCGGGATGAGATGGCCCAGAATGACGTTCTCTTTGAAGCCCCGCAGCCGATCCACTCTTCCGAGAGTGGCCGCCTCGGTCAACACGCGGGTGGTATCCTGGAAGGACGCCGCGGAGATGAAGCTATCGGTTTCGAGCGAGGCCTTGGTGATGCCCAGCAGAACCGGGCTGGCTTCGGCGGGCTTGCCGCCTTTTTCGATGACGCGCTCGTTTTCCGCTTCGAAGGCCAGGCGGTCCACCTGGTCTCCCCACAGGAGGCTGGTGTCGCCGGGGTCGGTGATTTTGACCTTGCGCAGCATCTGTCGGACGATGATCTCGATGTGCTTGTCGTTGATTTCCACGCCCTGGAGGCGATAGACCTCCTGCACCTCGTTGAGGAGGTGTTCCTGAAGCTCCTGCGGGCCGCAGACATCCAGGATTTCGTGCGGAACGACCGGACCGTCGGTGAGCTGCTGCCCTTTTTTCACGGAGTCGCCCTTGAAGACGATGATGTGTTTGTTGAGCGGGATGAGATGCTCCTCCTCGGCGTTGGTATCCGGGTCGGTGACGATGAGGCGGCGCTTCGCACGAACCGTGCCGCCGATGTCCACCACCCCGTCAATCTTCGCAATCTCGGCGGCATCCTTCGGACGGCGGGCCTCAAAGAGCTCGGCCACGCGCGGAAGTCCGCCCGTGATGTCCTTGGTCTTCGCGATCTTGCGCGGGGTCCTCGCGAGGCGCTGCCCGGCGGGAACCTTGGAATTTTCTTTCACTTCGATGTGGGCGCCCGCGGGGATCGAGTAGCTGGCGAGCACGTGCTTCGCCTCGTCAACAATGACGATCTGCGGATGGAGATCCTCCTTGTGCTCGATGACAACGGTTCCCATCACGCCCGTGGCCTCGTCCACTTCCTTGCGGATGGTGACGCCCGGGATCATGTCCTTGAACTCGATGCGACCGGCCTTCTCGGTGATGATCGGGACGTTGTAGGGATCCCATTGGATGAAGGTTTCGCCCTTTTTGACCTTGGCACCGTCTGCGACCGCGATCACGGATCCGACGACGATGTTGTGGCTTTCGAGCTCGCGGCCATCCGGCGCGTGGAGGCTGACCGTTCCGTTCTTGTTGAGAACAACGAACGTGCCCTCGCTCGTGGCGACGACCTTGAGCTCGTTGAAGCGGACGGTACCTTCGTTCTTCGCCTTGATGACCGGCTGCTTGAACGTCTGGCTGGCGGTTCCGCCGACGTGGAACGTGCGCATGGTGAGCTGGGTTCCCGGCTCGCCGATAGACTGGGCGGCGATGATGCCGACAGCCTCGCCGAGCTTGATCATGCTGCCGGTCGAAAGGTTGCGCCCGTAGCACTTCGCGCAGATCCCGCGCTTGGATTCGCAGGTGAGGGCCGAGCGGATCTTGAGCTGCTCGTGGCCGATCTTCTCGAGCGCGGCGGCGATCTCCTCGTCGATGAGTTGGCCGGCCTTGATGATCGCCTTGCCGGTGATCGGATTTTTGACGGTTTCGCAAGTGGCGCGGCCGATGATGCGCGTCGAGAGGCTGACGACCTCCTCGTCGCCCTCGTAAATCGGGCGGACGCTGATGCCGTTGACCGTCTGGCAGTCATCGGTCGTGATGATGACATCCTGAGCGGCATCCACGAGCTTGCGGGTGAGGTATCCCGAGTCCGCGGTCTTGAGCGCGGTATCCGCGAGGCCCTTGCGGGCGCCGTGGGTCGAGATGAAGTATTCGAGCACCGAGAGGCCTTCGCGGAAATTCGCAGTGATCGGCTGCTCGATGATTTCGCCCGACGGCTTGGCCATAAGGCCTCGCATGCCGGCGAGCTGCTTGATCTGCGTGCGGTTGCCGCGGGCACCGGAATCGACCATCATGAAAACTGGGTTCATCTCGCGGCGGCCCTCGTTGTGGTCGAGCGTGCGGAAGAGTGCGTTCGCCACTTCTTCACCCGCATGCGTCCAGATGTCCTGCACCTTGTTCTTGCGCTCGCCGTCGGTGATGATTCCGCGGAGGTATTGCTTCTGAACCTCGCTGACCTCGTGGTGGGCTTTTTCGAGGAGCGCCACTTTTTCCGTCGGGATGATCATGTCGGTGATGCCGATCGAGATGCCCGCCTTGGTGGCCTCGCGGAAGCCGAGCTCCTTGAGCAGGTCAAGGGTTTCGACCGTCTTTTGCTGGCCCGCGACTTTGTAGCAATGCCAGATGACGTCCGAGAGCTGCTTCTTTCCGCAGACCTTGTTGTAGAAGCCAAGGGCGGCCGGCCAGATCTGGTTGAAGACGACGCGCCCGGCGGTCGTCTCGAGAATCTTCAGGAGCGGATCGCCGAAAATCGTTTTGCGGTTGAAGTCCGGGTTTTTAAACCGAACCCGTGTGTGCGTGCGGATCGAGCCTTCGGAAAGCGCGAGCTCGAGCTCGTCGGCGTTTGCGAAGAGCGGCATCCGCTTGTCCTTGTTCGCATCTTCTCCGCGGGGCTTTTGGGTGAGGTAGTAGCAGCCGAGCGGGATGTCCTGCGACGGGTTGGTGATCGGCTTTCCGCTCGAGGGCGAGAAGATGTTGTTCGGGGCCAGCATGAGCATGCGGGCCTCCATCTGGGCCTCGACCGAGAGCGGGACATGGACGGCCATCTGGTCGCCGTCGAAATCCGCGTTGTAGGCGGTGCAGACGAGCGGGTGGATGCGGATCGCCTCGCCCTCGATGAGGAGAGGCTCGAACGCCTGGATCGAAAGCCGGTGGAGGGTCGGCGCGCGATTGAGAAGAACCGGGTGGCCCTTGGTGACCTCCTCGAGAATATCCCAGACCTCCGGGGTCTGGCGTTCGATCAGCTTCTTGGCACTGCGGACCGTGTGGACATGACCCTGTTCTTTGAGGCGGCGGATGATGAACGGCTCGAAGAGGACAAGCGCCATTTTTTTCGGCAGCCCGCACTGGTTGAGCTTGAGCTCTGGTCCGATGACGATGACCGAGCGGCCCGAGTAATCCACGCGTTTGCCGAGAAGGTTCTGGCGGAAGCGGCCCCCCTTGCCCTTGAGCATGTCGCTGAGGGATTTCAGCGGGCGATTGGCGGCACCGGTGACAGCGCGGCCGTGGCGGCCATTGTCGAAAAGCGCGTCCACCGATTCCTGGAGCATGCGCTTTTCGTTGCGGATGATGACCTCAGGGGTCTTCAGTTGGAGGAGCGTGCGGAGGCGGTTGTTCCGGTTGATGACGCGGCGATAGAGATCGTTGAGATCCGAGGTCGCGAACCGTCCGCCTTCGAGAGGGACCAGCGGGCGCAGGTCCGGCGGGATGACGGGAAGGACGTTGAGGATCATCCATTCCGGACGGGTACGGGACGTCGCAAACCCCTGGACGAGCTTGAGCCGCTTGGCCAGCTTTTTACGGAGCTGCTTGCTGCGGGTGGCACCCATCTGCAGCTCGATCTCGACATTGGCGGCCGCGAGGTCAATCTGCGCGAGAAGTTTTTGGATTGCCTCGGCGCCCATGCCAGCGGTGAAGGAATCTCCATACTGCTCTTCCGCCTCGCGGAATTCCGACTCGGTGAGAAGCTGGCAGCGCAAGAGCGGTGTGCTGCCCGGATCAATAACAATGTAATCCTCGTAATAGATCACGCGCTCGAGCTGGCGGGACGTCATGTCAAGCATGAGGCCGAGGCGGGAAGGCATGCACTTGTAGAACCAGATGTGCGAGACCGGAACCGCGAGGTCGATGTGGCCCATGCGTTCGCGGCGGACACGCGAGAGGGTGATCTCGACGCCGCAGCGGTCGCAGATCACGCCCTTGTGCTTGATCCGCTTGTATTTTCCGCACGAGCATTCCCAGTCGCGGGTCGGGCCGAAAATGCGCTCGCAGAAGAGCCCTCCTTTTTCCGGCTTGAACGTGCGGTAGTTGATCGTCTCGGGGTTCTTCACCTCTCCCTTGCTCCAACTGCGCATCGCCTCGGGCGAGGCGACGGTGATCGCCACCTCATCAAAGCCGACCGGCTTCTGTTCGCTAAATAAATTGGCCTCTTTCATGTTATGTTTCTTTATTCGGTTGAGGTTGGAGATCAGACGAGGGAATCGCCGTGCGCCGGGGCCTTGCCCCCCACGCGGACGTCGAGGCCGAGGCCCTGCATTTCTTTGATGAGGACGTTGAAGGACTCGGGCGTGCCCGCTTCGAGGGAGTTGTCGCCTTTGACAATGCTCTCATAGATGCGGGTGCGTCCGGCGACGTCGTCGGATTTGACGGTCAGGAGTTCCTGAAGCGTGTAGGCCGCGCCGTAGGCCTCGAGCGCCCAGACCTCCATCTCGCCGAAGCGCTGGCCGCCGTATTGGGCTTTTCCGCCGAGTGGCTGTTGGGTGACCAAGCTGTAAGGGCCGACCGCGCGGGCGTGGATCTTGTCCGCGACCAGGTGGCCGAGTTTGAGCATGTAAATGTAGCCGACGACGACCTGCTGATCAAACGATTCGCCGGTCCGGCCGTCATAGACGGTGGACTTGCCGTTTTCGTTCGTCCAGGTGAAGCCGGGTTTGGTTTTTGCCTCCTTGAGGAACTCGCGGATTTTCGTCTCAGGAATTCCGTCGAAGACCGGAGTGGCGACCCGGAATCCGAGCGCCTTGGCGGCGACGCCGAGGTGGGTTTCGAGAACCTGGCCGACGTTCATGCGGCTCGGCACGCCGAGCGGGTTGAGGACGATGTCCACCGGCGTTCCGTCCGCGAGGAACGGCATGTCTTCCTCCGGCACGATTTTGGCGACGACGCCCTTGTTGCCGTGGCGTCCGGCCATCTTGTCGCCGACGCTGAGCTTGCGCTTGCTGGCGATATAGACTTTGACCTGCTTGATGATGCCGGGATCCACGTCGTCACCGCTTTCGATGCGCCCGAGGTTCTGGTCGCGCTCGTTGTCCACGTCCACGAACTTGTGTTCGAACTGCCCGATGATCTCGTTGATTTTGTTGCGGATCGGGCTCGGGTCGATTTCGACGTGGTTGTAAACAGCCGCGAGCTTGCGGAGGAGCTGCTTCGTGATCTTCCGGTTCGCCGGAATGATGATCTCGCCGGTCTGCGCGTTGACGACATCGAGCGGGATTTTTTCGTTCAGAAGGATGTTCGAGAGCGAGGCGGTGAGCAGCTCGTGCAGGTCGTCTTTGCGCTTTTTGTAATCCTCGAGGATCATCTTCTGCTGGCGCTTCGACTCGGCCGGAGTCATTTTCGTGCGGGCGACCTCCTTCTTTGCGGAGACCTTCACGTCCATGACGATGCCGTAAGTCCCCGAAGGAACGGTCAGCGAGGTGTCTTTGACATCCGCCGCCTTCTCGCCGAAGATCGCGCGGAGGAGGCGCTCTTCTGGGGCGAGTTCGGTTTCGCTTTTCGGGGTGATCTTGCCGACGAGGATGTCGCCCGGCTTGACTTCCGCACCGATGCGGATCACTCCGTCGGCGCCGAGGTGCTGGAGCGCCTCCTCGCTGACATTCGGAATGTCGCGGGTGATCTCCTCGGGGCCGAGCTTTGTGTCGCGGGCGCCGATTTCAAACTCATCGATGTGGATCGAGGTGTAGATGTCCTCCTTGACCACTCGCTCGGAGATGAGGATTGCATCCTCGAAGTTGTAGCCGTTCCACGGCATGAACGCGACGAGGACGTTGCGCCCGAGGGCGAGTTCGCCCCGCTCCGTATTCGGGCCGTCCGCGATGACCTCGCCTTTTTTGACATGCTGGCCTTTGCGGACGATCACCTTCTGGTTGATGCAGGTGCTCGCGTTCGAGCGCATGAACTTGCGCAGCTCGTAAACATAAACCCCGTTTTCGGGATCGTGCTTGACCTTTTTCTTTCCCTCCGGAAGCTCGCCATCCTTCGTGACGGTGATGTGGGTCGCGGTGACCGAGGCGACCTTTCCGGACGCTTCGGCGCAGATCACGGCGCGGGAGTCGCGGGCCACGCGGCCCTCGAGGCCCGTGCCAACGATCGGGGCCTCGGACACCAGAAGAGGCACCCCCTGGCGCTGCATGTTCGAGCCCATGAGCGCGCGGTTCGCGTCGTCATGCTCAAGGAACGGGATCAGACCCGCCGCAACCGAAACAAGCTGCTTCGGCGAGACATCCATGTATTGGATCTGCGAGGGCTCGACCTCGAGGAAGTCCCCGCGGTAGCGCGCCGAAACCCGCTCGCCAGTCAGCCGGCCGTGGGAATCCACCGAGGAGTTCGCCTGCGCGATATAAAAATTCTCATCGCGATCCCCGCTGAGGTATTGGACCTCATCAGTGACGCGGGCGTTGGCGACTTTCCGGTAGGGGGTCTCGATGAACCCGAACTCGTTGATGCGCGCAAACGTGCTGAGCGAGCTGATGAGCCCGATGTTCGGGCCTTCGGGCGTCTCGATCGGGCAGATCCGCCCGTAGTGCGACGGGTGGACGTCGCGGACTTCGAAGCCCGCGCGGTCGCGGCTGAGCCCGCCTGGCCCGAGTGCCGAGAGGCGGCGCTTGTGGGTGAGCTCGGACAGCGGGTTCGTCTGATCCATGAACTGGCTGAGCTGGCTGCGGCCGAAGAAATCGCGGACGACCGCGCTGAGCGACTTCGGGTTGATCAGCTTCTGCGGGGTGATCTGATCCACATTGGCATCGAAAAGCGTCATGCGCTCGCGCACCAGGCGCTCGGTGCGGGCGAGCCCGACCCGGCACTGGTTGGCGAGAAGTTCGCCCACGGTCCGCACGCGGCGGCTGCCGAGGTGGTCGATGTCGTCAGTCATCCCGTCGCCATTGCGGAGGCGGACGAGGTATTTCATTGCGGCGACAAAATCCTCCTTGGTAAGGATGCGTTCTTCCTCTCGGACGTCGAGCCCGAGCTTCTGGTTGATCTTGTGCCTGCCGACACGCCCGAGATCGTAGCGCTTGGAGTCAAAGAACAGCCGCTTCAGCATCCCGCGGGCATTCTGCACAGTGGGAGGATCGCCGGGGCGGAGCTTGCGGTAGATGTCTTTCAGCGCCTCGTCCTCGTCGTGGGCCGGATCTTTTTTCAGCGACTTGATGATCGTGTCGTCGTTTTTCGTATCAACGACCTTGACCGATTTGTGGCCGAGGGTGATGAGTTTGCGGACGGTGGCGGCGTTGAGCGGCTCGAACGCGCGGGCGACAGTGATTTCCCCGTCGCGGATGTCCGCGATGAGAACCTTCGTGGTGATTTCCTCCTCCTCGAGGCGCTCGCTGAGCTTCAGATCCTCGACCTGGTAGAACAGCTTGATGATGTCCTCGTCCGTGGGGTGGCCGAGCGCGCGAAGGAATGTCGTCGCAAGAAATTTCCGGCGGCGCTTCCGTCGGTCGAGATAGACGTAGAGCAGGTCGCTCGTGTCAAACTGAACCTCGATCCATGAACCGCGGTCGGGGATGATCCGGAACCCGTGGAGGATTTTTCCGTTGGTGTGGACGGATGTCTCGAAGCAAATCCCCGGCGACCGGTGGAGCTGGGAAACCACGACGCGCTCGGCGCCGTTGATCACGAACGTACCCTGCGGGGTCATGAGCGGGAGCTCGCCCATATAGACCTTTTCCTCCTTCGTGCAGCGCTCGTCCTTGTACCGGAAAGTGACGTAAAGCGGGGCGCTGTAAGTCTGTCCCTCGCGCTGGCAGTTCAGTGCCGAGAGCTTGGAATCGCCGAGATCGTAGCTCACGAAATCCAGCGACGACTTGTCCTCGAATCCGAAAATCGGAAAAAACTCGCGGAACACCGCCTGCAGGCCGACGTTCCGGCGCTTCGCCAGCGGCGTGTCTTTTTGGAAAAACTCGTTGTAGGAGTTGATCTGGAGCTCGATGAGGTTGGGCGGCTCGATGGCCTCCTGCAATTTTCCGAAATGGATACGTTCAGACATGGTGGATTCGAGTGGCTTGTTCCGCAGTTGGCCGGCTGTGCCGGCCGGTCCGCCCCGGTGCCGTCAACCGCCCGCTCCCCTCAAACGCAAACGATCCGTGCAGGCAGGCGGAGAAAATCCCGCCCGTCTGGTGACGGATTGATTCATGCTCGAGCAGAGATGGACAGAGTGACAGAGCCGTGGCTTTCAGCGAAGGTGAGAAAGTAAAGGGATCCGCAGAGAGATCAAGATTTTTTTCGAGATCTCTCTGCGGGGATGGATTATTTGATTTCGACTTTGGCGCCGGCGGCTTCGATCTTTTTCTTGATCTCCTCCGCCTCTTCCTTGGTCACGCCCTCCTTGAGGGACTTGGGTGCGCTCTCGACGAGGGCCTTGGCCTCGGCGAGGCCGAGTCCGGCCACGGCGGCGCGCACTTCTTTGATGACGGCGATCTTGTTGCCGCCGGCTTCGAGAAGGATGACATCGAACGCTGTCTTTTCCTCCGCCGGAGCGGCTGCGGCCGCGGGGCCGGACGCTGCGGCCGCGACCGGTGCGGCGGCGCTGACGCCCCATTTTTCTTCGAGTTGTTTCACCAGGCCGGCGATCTCCAGGACGGTGAGTCCGCTGAGCTGGTCTACGAGTGCTGTTGTGTCTGCCATGTTATGTTTTCTGTTTTGGTATCGTCGCGCCCCGAAGCCTCAGGGCATTTGAGCCGGGCAGCCGCCCGACCGACAAGGAACCGGTTTTTTTCTTGGTTTTGTTGATGTCGCACGACGGGGCTTCCGAACGTCTTGCGAAATGGTTTCGAAATGGTTTTGTTAGGCGGCGTCTCCGGACGCGTCGGCTTTGGCTTGGAGGATGCGGGCGAGGCTGGCGGCCGGCTCGTTGAGGAGGCGGACGAGTTGGCTGGCCGGTGTTTGCAGGAGCCCGAGGAGTTTGGCTTGGAGGGCTCCCTTGCTCGGGAGATCCGCCAGTTCGGCAACCTGCGCGGCCGTCAGAGGGGCATTGTCGAGAACGCCCGCGCGGACCACCGGCTTCTGGAACTCTGCCGCGAAGGTCTTGAGAGTTTTGGCGGCCGCGCAAATGTCGGATTCCCCGGTAACCATCGCG
>Ga0194039_1001085_pt1 | contig 14992 bp, 13 predicted proteins | sample JunL228m_MetaG_FD_148679 | JGI IMG/M metagenome (GOLD analysis project Ga0194039, IMG submission 148679) | Anoxic zone freshwater microbial communities from boreal shield lake in IISD Experimental Lakes Area, Ontario, Canada - Jun2016-L227-8m | ecosystem: Environmental > Aquatic > Freshwater >... | reverse complement strand
GTGGTATTTGTGGGGCGCAGATTAATGAGATAGAAGCTGCAAAAGGGGAGGATAAATTTCTTCCCCATCTTCTGGGGCATGAAGGTTCAGGAATAGTAATGGAAACGGGTCCGGGGGTTACAACAGTAAAACCCGAAGATCATGTTGTTCTCCACTGGAGGAAGAGCAGCGGGATAGAGTCAGAAACTCCAAAATATCGTTGGAAAGGAAAATCATTGAATGCAGGATGGGTTACTACGTTTAATGAGTACGCAATTGTGTCGGAAAACCGTCTAACGCCAATACCAAAGGATTTCGATATGAAAATTGCACCTCTTTTTGGTTGTGCTGTTACCACAGCTCTTGGAGTCATCAATAATGACGCTCAGGTCAAGATGGGCCAGTCCGTAGTAGTTTATGGGGTTGGGGGAGTTGGCCTCAACATCGTCCAGGCTGCAAAAATGGTCTCTGCTTATCCCGTTATTGGGATCGATCTCCATGATAACAAACTGGAAATGGCCCAAAAAGCGGGAGCAGACTATTGTTTCAATTCAACGAAAACACCAGACCTCGTAGATCAGATAAAAAAAATCGTCGGGTCGCTCGGTCCTGATGTTGTCATCGATACAACGGGAAATTCACGGGTTATTGAACAGGCATATAATCTGACGCATCCAGATGGTAAAACAATACTTGTCGGGGTTCCCCGAAAGGGAGATAATGTATCAATCTATACCCTTCCAATCCATTTCAATAAAGTCTTAAAAGGTAGCCATGGGGGGAGCTGTATTCCCCATGTGGATATTCCGAGATATGTCCGGCTTACCAATAAAGGGATTCTGAAACTTGATGGACTTATCACTCATGAATTTGGACTGCAGGAAATTAATGAAGCGATCGCACTGATGAAGAGTGGCACTTCGGGACGCATCTTGATCAAGATGGATTGAACATCGTTTTCTTGCCCCCACAGTGAAGAGAGAAACAGGAAAAATCAAACAGGTTTTTCCAGTGTAAAAACATTTTTTTCATTATCCGCAAAATATCGACTTTTGTTTGCATTCTGGATCTCCATCTACGGGATAGCAAGACTATTAAAATCGCGGGTTGATCTTTAGATTGCCAGTTTTCATGTTTATGGGTTTATCGGAATAACGGTGAGAGAATTGATTGAAACTACTCAATATCCAACTGCAATTACCGTAAAAGAAACTGTATATCAGGATCATCTCCGCCGTATTTATCGGAAGGTTGCAGATTTTAATGAATTCACCAAACAATACCTTGTTTCAGATACCGGAGAGCGTGCTGCAGTACTTGTCACCAGCGGGTCGTACGTTTTACTGGTACGGCAGTATCGCCTGCTGATCAATGATATCAGTCTTGAAATTCCGGGTGGGAAAGTCGATGAGGGAGAATCACCGGAAAAAACCGCGGTTCGTGAATGTCAGGAAGAGACCGGAGTTGAATGTCGCAACCTCAAATATTTACAGGATTATTATCCAGGTCTGGATATAACCTATAATCCCACATATATTTTTTATTCAGATGAGCCAGTACAAACATCCATCAGAAGATCAGAAAGGTCCGTCTGGCTACCGTTGGATATCTGTTTGGAGATGATCTTTACCAATAAGATCCAAGATGCCATGACAATGATTGCACTGTTGGCATATTCCATCCGCATCCGAGGAGAATGGAAAAAGGGCGATGTGGCCATGAACGAAATCAACCCGGTTTGTACATCTGCTAATAAGCATATGAAATTAGGCAGTACATGAAAACGTCAGGAAATCCTTTTCAGAAGGATCTGCCGCCCATCTCATCCACCGAAAATAAAATACAATAATGGGGGTACTCATCATTGGTGTCTCACATTCCCGGATCAATTTTAATACTATTGTCAGCACCTATATCCCGAAAAAGACAGGATATCATTGTTGGGAACAGATTACCGGCAGGTAAATTCTCAAAAGGTAAAATCATTACACAATATGAGTGCCGCATATTATGTTACTCCATTCTGAAATTCAGTTGTTCGATGGAAGCATCTGGGGTGTCACAAGGGATTATTTATTCATCTATTTTGACTAACATAAGATAGTGAGGATACAATAATGAGTAATGTTCGCGTGCGTTTCTTAAAACTGGAAGTGCTTGATGAATATAAACGAAAAATACTCGTTGAATCAGTAGATCGCGTATTACAACATGGTCGTATAGTATTAGGTCCCGAAGTAGAAGAGCTGGAAAAAAAAATTGCCCACTATTGCGGTGTCCGGTATGCAGTTGGTGTTAATTCAGGAACAGATGCAGTATATTTAGCCTTAAGAAGTCTGGATATTGGCATCGGTGATGAGGTGATCACGACATGCCTCTCCTGGATCGCGACAGCCAATGCAATACGCTTGACCGGGGCAACACCGGTATTTGTCGATATCAAGGATGATTTCAATATAAATCCGGATGAAATAGAGACGAAAATAACACCCAATACAAAAGCAATACTGCCGGTGCATTTTACCGGAAAAATCTGCAATATGGAGAAGATCTCCGCAATAGCGGAAAAATACAATATACCCGTTGTTGAAGATGCAGCCCAGGCATTTGGCGCAATCCGCAATGGAAAAAAGGCAGGTTCATTAGGAACAGTAGCTGCTTTCAGCATGAATCCGATGAAGGTTTTTGCCGCTTGCGGTGAAGCCGGCATGATATTGACAAACAATGAAAAAATATACAATAAATTATTGGCTTTACGCTATAATGGCACGATTGACAGGACCGAAGCGATCTATATCAGTCATAATGGACGACTCGACACAATCCAAGCTGCCATCCTGCTGGAGCGGTTTAATTGGTTCGAAGATGAGATATCAAAACGCAAGAGCGCGGTTGAATATTACCAAAAAAATCTGAAAGATCTGGTTGAAATACCTTCAGAAGAGGAAGGCTGCAGGGATGTATATTACACATTCAATTGTCTCGTTCGCGACCGGGATAAATTGCAATTATTTTTAATGGAACATGGTATTGAAACAAAAATTCATCACGGTTTGCTGATGCCGCAGCATAAAGCACACAAGGTTCCCGGGAAATGGCCTGTAGGAGAGAAAATAGCAAAAAATTCGCTCTGTCTGCCACTCTATACGGACATCAGCCGGAAGGAGCAGGATTACGTTATTGAAAAAATAAAGGCGTTTTACCATGGATAAGGCAAAATTCAATGAAGTTAACGAAGAAGTCATCTATATCAATGAACCAATAGCCCGGATTAACACGGCAGAGATCACATTGCTCAAGAAAAAAGCAGTTAATAATGCCCGAAAACGTATCCGCATCTGCACACACCGCGATGTTAATGATACTATCCACGAAATGCTCATAGTACATACAAAAGGTGCGTACATCAGACCGCATAAACATTTCAACAAAATCGAATCATTCCATGTTATAGAGGGGGATTTGAAAGTTGTTGTTTTTAATGACACAGGTGAGATAAAAGAGGTAATCGATATGGGAAGTTACACATCAGGCAAAAATTTTTACTACCGGCTGGCAGACAGTGATTTCCATACAGTAATTCCCATATCTGATCTCATTGTTTTCCATGAAATTACTAACGGGCCATTCGTGAGAGAGGATACAGTTTTTGCTAATTGGGCACCTGCTGAAACGGATTATGCACAGCATAAATTATTCCTGGACAATCTGGAAAAACAGGTAAATTAACCGTTGATATTTAGGAGTTATGAGTTCATATGACCGGGAAAAAAGATAAGATCTTAAAAGGTGATGCTCTGCAATACTTGGAACAAAGACTGGAGTTCCCCCTAGACGAGCTGCTGATATTTCCCAAGTACTTTTTGATCGAGACAATAAACAGATGCAACGCACGGTGTGTAATGTGCGGCATCGATTTCAGCAGCAAAAAAAAGACCGGTATGGATGCTGCCCTTTTTGATAAGATTACCCAAGAGATCGGGCATTATAAAGACCATGTTGAGAAAGTCATGCTTTATCTTGACGGGGAGCCCCTCCTGGACAAAAATATCTCCCTTCGAATCAGTAAAATGAAACAGGTCGGAGTAAAACGGGTGAATATCGCTTCAAATGCAAGTCTCCTGAATTCCAAAAAAGCCGAGGAGCTGCTTAATTCCGGCCTGGATGAAATTTATATTACAATAGATTCTCTTCATAAAGAGGTCTATGAATCAATCCGGATTGGTTTATCCTTCAAAACCGTGCAGTATAATATTCTCCAGTTTATCAGGATGCGTGACAGCATACACCCAGAATTTTCCATCAGGATTCAGATGATATTGCAGGAAGAGAATAAATCTGAAGAACTGGAGTTCATTGAATTCTGGAAAAAATACTTAAATAAAAATGATCAGGTGGTTGTACAAAAAGCACACAATTGGGGGTCGACCGTCAAAGTCATGAAATTTGGGGATGAGGACCAGATAAATAATGTTCCCTGCATTGCATTGTGGGGTACAATGTGCATTCATGTTGATGGTAGCGTCGGCCTTTGTTGTATGGATACAAAAAATATTTTCCCGCTCGGTAATGTCAAAGAACAATCGATTGCGGATATTTGGCATGGTGCCGCATTGCAATCTATGCGGGACAAGCATGTGAATGGAAAACGGCACGAATTTCCGCTGTGTGATAAATGCACGGTCTGGCGCGAGTTAAAACATGATATTGACGGAATAATTGGTGAATGATTTTGATGAGTACTATGGATAAAAATTCCAAAGTAATATATGCCGGTGAAGAATCCTTTTCAAAACACTGTGATAGTTTACGCAATCAATATGCACCCAACAATAAAGTGCTTTTTGTACAGTTGCCACAGATGGCACTAAAGTCATTCAGCCTCGAAATTGCTGAAAAGAGGGGCTATTATGCATTTCCACCAACTGGATTGCAATATCTTTCTGATTCGATTAAAGGGTATGGACTTAATGTAAAAATTCTTGATCTGAATTTAGAGCTCCTGAAAGGAATCCGAGAGGATAAAAAATTTGATACAAAAAATTGGATTAGCATATTACAGGATGAAATTGCAGGATTTGATCCATTTGTGGTTGGGGTTTCCTGCATGTTTGATGCAGGAATACAATCCCTGATAGAAGTCCTGCAGACTATCAAAAAAATCAACCGGTCGGTTGTAGTTGCCGGGGGAGTAATCCCTACGTATGAATGGAAGTATCTGGCAGAAAATGAATTAACGCATTTTGTGGTGAAAAGAGACGGTGAAGATAAAATAAAGTATCTCATGAAAAAACTCATGAGCCTGAGTGTGCCGACCCCTGCTTATTCAGGGATCGTTTATAAGGCAGATAATACACTCTTTGAGACTCAGGGAATAAATGAATCTCAGGCACCTCATACCGACTTGGTGGATAGTTATTCCCTGGTGAAAATCGAAGATTATTATAAATACGGGTCATTAAACCCGTTTTCCCGAATGGCAGGGCTGGATAAAGTTCCGTTTGCTGCCATTCAGATGAACAGGGGCTGCCGAGGAAATTGCACATTTTGCTCGGTGAGAGATTTTGTTGGTAAAAAAGTACATACCCGGGATCCGGAGATGGTTATCGCAGAAATGCAGTTCCTTATCGAGAAAAAAGGCGTGAGACATTTTGAATGGCTTGATGACGATCTCCTGTTTAACAAAAAAAATATCGAGCAGGTTTTATCAACGATAATTCAAAATAAATGGAATATTACTTGGTCGGCAAATAATGGTCTGATCGCTGCAGCACTTGATGATAATCTGTTGAACCTGGTAAGCAAATCCGGTTGTATTGGTTTTAAAATTGGAATAGAGAGCGGAAATGATGAAATACTCAAAAAAATACGAAAACCCGGGACAAAAGAAGATTTCTTGAAGGCAGCAGCAATTTTTGAAAAGTACTCAAAAATTTTTGTTGGGGGTAATTTTATGTTGGGATTTCCGGAGGAAACCTTCAGACAAATGATGGATTCATTTAAATTCTACTTGAAGATGAATTTGGACTGGGGGGCATTTACAATATGCCAAGCCATCCGCGGAGCCAATGCCTTCAAGGATTTTGAAGATTATTTCGAAACACAGATTTTGACTGGAGGTGAGGAGGTCAACAACTTCATCCCGGCACGTGAATCCCGGAAAGGGGAAATTAATACCAACGATAACATAAAAAAAGGACTTGAAATATTCACGCTCGATCTGGATGTAATACCCAGTCAGGATCAAATCAAGGAAATCTGGTTTACATTCAACCTTGTGGGAAATTTTATCAATAATAAAAATCTTCAGCCGAGGGGCAATCCAGAAAAATTTATCGCATGGGTAGAGATGGCCCAGGTTGCATATCCCACTAATCCCAAAATGAGTTTGTTTTTAGGAATGGCATATTGTCTGATGGGCGACACGCAGAAAACCCAGCAGTATTATGAGAAGGCACGACGTTTCAGCGACAGCAGGTACTGGATATTAAGATTTGAAGAATTCGGCATTGAAAAAGTATTAGATAATCCCCCGTTAACAAGGGATCATGTTTTTGATACAATCAGACAGTTAAAAAAGAATGTCAACGTTTATTGATGAAACAATCGATAAATAAGTTAATCTAGAGTTTAATTGATGCTGGCGGAGGGAAACCGATGGTAAATGAAAATGAGAAATTATCGTTACTGGAATATTATCAGAATAATGAGATCAATCCTGTACCAATAGAAATCAGTGATAAGCAGTCATGGTCTAAACACTGTTTGAAAAGGCGTAACCTATATGAAAAGCACCTGATGATCCCTGCGTCATATTTCAAAGGGAAGAATGTATTGGAATTTGGGTGTAATTCGGGAGAAAATCCATTATATCTAGCTTCGTTGGGTGCCAATCTTACCTTGGTAGAACCAAATGAGCAGGTACTGCCACGATTGAAAAAATTATTCTGTCAAGCTGGATATGAAAAAAGCATTGTTCAGCTGGAAAATACAGACATTGAAAAATTTAAAACACAAAAGAAATTTGACGTTGTCCTTGCAGAGGGTTTTATCAGCGGGATTGCACATAGAGAGCGAATGTTATCATTGATTTGCGGGCACATACAAGATAATGGGATTGGTGTAATATCGTTTGATGAACGATACGGTTCACTTATTGAGGTGAGCAGGCGAGCAATATTCAAGCGGGCCTGTGAATTAAAAGGGGTTAAATATATACAATCGGATGAAACATTAGCAATCGCACAAGAAATATTCCATGAAGAATTTTACGCGATAAATGTATCACGACCTCTAGAAGCATGGTATAAAGATGTTTTATTAAACCCGTTTGTATCATGGAAGCATTTTTGGACCTATCAGGAAGTCATACCGATAATAGAAAAAGCCGGCTGTGAGATTCTGTCGTCATCGCCCAAGTGGGGGACTGTTGACAATTATTCATGGTATAAAAATGTCCGTTCCGCAAAAGAACGGCATAGCTATCTGCTGGGTGAATGGTCAAATTATCTGGCGTTTTTTATTACCGGACTGCCAATATCTACTCTTGGAAAATGCACTGAAGAAACACATGAGGCATTATCCACATTAATTAAGGAGATCTACAAATATACCGCATCAGAAACGGAAATATCAATGAGTATAAAATATCCAGAAGGGTTATCTGATTACCTGAAATCAACAGGACACGAAAAAATTACCCAGTTCGATCTTGAGATGAAAGAATTGATAATTCTGCTTAATAATTCACGCAATAGTAAAGAGTTGATTTCTGGGTATCACAGTTTGAGAACGATTCGAAGTCTGTGGGGATTTAGCAGCCCTTATATTTCATTTGTAAAAAAATAGAATAAGGGTTGTATAACAATGGAACTTATCGCAGATATTGTCCCTGATATGGTGTCATATCTTTTACAAAAAGATAAGTCTACCTTATTAATACCCCCCCCAATAAGGATTGTTTTTATCGGAGTATTGAAATGAAGTCTCTGGACGGACATCTATCAGAAATTTATTCCGGGGGTTGGCCAGTAATACAGTGGAAAATTCTTGCTTTCTATAATATATATCTGTCATTACTCATCAACGCCATTTGGGCCATCCCTGCGGTTCTCCTCCTCCGTTGCCTCCGTCATTGGCGCATAATCCGCTTTGGTAAAATTATTAGTAGCCGTATTGGACCCTTTACTAATGACGGTGCTTATTTGTGGGTCATGAGCCAACAGCAATCGAAAATGTATCTGGATTTGTACTGGTTCGATCAGCCCATTTGTAATGATTTCTGGGCGATGATGGTGCTTCAGAACTTTCATGTATATTCTTGGGTTCGCTTTCTGGACCGATGGAATCAAATATTACCCGGTGGTGTCATGCACCATTATCCATTTAATACTTGCATTAGTGCCTTCTTGAACATCCATGGTTGGCCAGAGGAGACTCAAGCGAAACTGCCTTTTCACTCTGAAGATGATGCCCGAGCAAAAGACTGGTTGCGCCAGCAGGGCTGGCATGATGAGGAACTGTTTGTTTGCTTGCTTGTGCGGGACAGTGCTTACCTAGACAGCACTAACTACTTGAATATCACCCCCCCCCCTCTATCTGATGGGGGTATTCAATATCAATCAAAGCATGGATACGGATGGAAACACGAAGATTACCGTGATTCCGACATTGCCACCTATGTGCCTGCTGCAGAGTGGTTAGCGAATCAAGGGGTATGGGTGTTAAGGATGGGAAAAGTTGTGGAGAAACCTATTCCTTGCAGTCATCCTCGTGTCATTGACTATGCCTTCCATCCTGATAGAAGCGATTTTATGGATGTTTGGCTATTCGCTCATTGTGATTTGTGTATTAGTACAGGTACCGGGCCAGATAACATCAGTGATATTTATAGCAGGCCAATTTTGTTCCTTAACTTTATTCCACTTCAAAGACTTACCCGATGGAGTGACGCTATGCACGTACCCAAAACCTTAGTGTGGCAAACATCAGGAATTCCCTTAAACTGTCGAGAATATTTAAACAACAACTATTCGTTTACATATCAATATGATAACAATGGCATCAAGATTATTGATCTCACTTCTGAAGAGATTTTAGCAACGGTTCAGGAACGATGGCAGCGTCTCCAAGGAACCTGGGTCGATACCGAAGATGACCTCAAGCGCTATCACAAATTCTTGGAAATTTTTAAATCAGATCCTGAGTTTCAAAAGTGCCACGTCTGGATTCATCCTCAGTGCAGAGTTGGGGCGACATGGCTTCGGTCCATGGGAGATGTGTTTTTGGATTAATGAATATATCGAATTATTCCGGAGTAATCGATGTTTTTCATAAGTATTGAAACCTGAAATAATTTCTCATGAATCTTTCCTTAAATGGAAATATCAAGCATTAATTAAAATATATGGAATGTGTTATGGAACCCAATAAAGCAGTTTTCCTAGATCGCGATGGGGTTATAACTCAGGATCCCCCACATTACGCCCATCGCATTGACCAGCTCGCATTAATAGAAGGTAGTGATCTCGCGATAAAAATATTGAATGATGAAAATTTTCGAGTAATTATTATTACAAACCAATCTGGTGTAGCAAAAGGATTTTACAATGAAAACGATATTGAAATATTTAACCAGGCAATGATCGAACAACTCAAACAAGCAAATGCCCATATCGATGCAATTTATTATTGTCCTCACCATCCAGAAGCAAAAATTCAAAAATATCGTTTGGATTGTGATTGCCGAAAACCAAAACCTGGGATGCTTATAGAAAGTGGAAAAAAATTCAATATTGATTTTAAATCTTCATTTTTGGTTGGTGACAAATGGAGTGATATTGAAGCAGGGCGAGCTGTAGGCTGCAAAACAATATTGGTGAAAACAGGACATGGTCTTTTAGAATACGAAAATAAAAAATGTCCAGTTGACTATGTAGCAGCAGATATACTTGATGCTGTTCAAAACTTTATACTTCAAACGAAAAGATAGATGTAATCAAAATCATAGATTAATAATGAGGGATAGATTATGCAAATATTTCTGGATACAGCAGATATTGATCAGATTAGGAAATACAGTTTTATTATTGATGGTGTGACCACCAACCCCAGTTTAATCGCTAAAGCAGAATCAGAATATCAGTTTGAAGAATTAATAATGGAAATATCAAAAATTGTGCATGGTCCTATAAGTGTTGAAATTATGAGCCATAACTCTAATAAAATGGTAGAAGAGGCCCTAAAAGTATCCCAGATTTCTCCAAATATTGTTATCAAAGTTCCAATGACAATGGAGGGTTTAAAAGCGACTAAAAGATTAAGTGAGATGGATATTAAAACAAATGTCACTCTCATTTTTTCAACCAATCAGGCACTATTAGCAGCAAATTGCGGGGCAACATATGCGAGTGTGTTTGTCGGCCGTCTGGATGATATTGGTCATAATGGGATTGATGTTGTCAAGGATACTGTTGATATTTTTACACGGCATAATTATTCGACACAAGTCATCACAGCGAGTGTACGCAATCCAATGCATGTTCTTTCCGCTGCAAAATTTGGGTCTCATGTTGTTACAATTCCACCGCCAGTTATCGAATTAATGTCCAAACACAATCTTACCGATGCGGGGTTGGAGCTTTTTTTGAATGATTGGAAAAAAGTCAAGTCATGATTCTCGTTGTTTTTGTTTATTCCAGAATGACAACAAAATTATTTAAATTTTGTAAGATAACTTATAATCATTATAATTAGTATAAATCATTTGGTTCTGAAGAAATGCTAGAAATATTATTCATAACGCTCTTGGGGACTTCAGTTGCTGCATTTGCCCCCGCCTTTTCCGCACCCCATAAGATGTGATATCTGTGGAACAGGTTGAGAGAATAAGATCAAAGAAATGATTTTTTATACAGAGTCGATTAATTTATTAGAAAATACAGAAAATGATAGGTAATCCGATGAAATGTTTGGTTTTGGTTATAAAATTTAATCGTGCAGCGGTATATAACCCACAAGAATATCATAAAGCGAATTACATTTATCCATTACCTTTCGGACTTGCGTATATTTCTGCAGTACTTAAAAAAAATGGGCACAACGTAAAAATTCTGAATCTTAACCACTGTAATGGAACGACCGATGAGATAATTAAGACTGAATTATCCAAAGAGTTCTTTGATTTCGTAATCACCGGTTCCATTTCACCATTATTTCCGGATGTGAGGACTTGTGTTGAATCTGTTAGAAAATATGCACCAAAAACACGGATTATTTTAGGTGGAGGACTGGTTACAAGTCAGCCGGAAATTATTTTTAAATTATTAGAACCAGATTTTGCAGTGATTGGAGAAGGTGAAAACACATTAAAAGAACTCTTTGAGTGTTTAGAGAAACACGGGGATGTGAATAAAGTAGATGGAATAGTATTTCGAAATTCAGAAGGGGAAATCATTTTTACAAATCCTCGTTCACCAATACTAGACCTTGATTCACTGCCGTATCCGGATTTTGATGGGTTTGAATACGAGAAATATTTTGATCATATGACATCCAATCTTTGTGATGTTTTTGACTTCCCCCGTCCTTATCCGATCATTGCGAGTCGATCATGCCCATTTAAATGTACTTTTTGTTTTCATACATTAGGAAATAAATATCGACAAAGATCAGTTGAAAACATAATGGAAGAAATTGAATATGCAATTAAAAAATACAGAATTAACATTTTTTCCTTTTATGATGATTTGTTTTCAATGGATAAAGAAAGAGTGAATAATTTTTGTAGTAAATTAAAAAAAATCCAATCAACGGTTCCCTGGGAAGTGAAATGGGTCTGCCAGATGCGGGTTGATAACTTCGATGAAGAAATGATAAAAATTATGAAATATTCGGGTTGTCATTTCGTCACGTTAGGATTAGAGAGTTACAGTCCTGTTGTATTAAAAAGTATGAGAAAAGGAATATCCCCGCAGCAAATAGACCAAGCATTACGTTGTTGCACTCAAAATAAAATTAGCATATCAGGAAATTTTATTTTCGGAGATATTGCCGAAACTAATGAGACATACCGTGAGACACTCAAATATTGGGAAACAAACTGCGGATCTACATGGAGTGGGATATCATTGAACTTCATTCAAATATACCAAGGTTCTGAAATCTATCGACACGCAGTTAAAAAAGGCATTATTAAAGATGAAATAGAATTTATTGAAAACAGAGCAAAAACAAATTCAAATCATATCGATATAAATTTTACAGATAATATGACGGACAAAGAATATGAATTAATGAAGCTCGATGTTTTGTGTGCAGGGTTACGCCCAAAACATTATATAAAACCATTAATCAACAAACAAGAGGATGGATTTCATGAAGTCCATGTCAAATGTCCATACTGTATGGAAATATCAATATACAAAAATTATATCCTTCCAAAAAATTTTTCGATAAGTATCGCTTGTCGGAAATGTGGAGGCCGATTTTTACTTGTATCAATGAAGGAAAAGATTAAATTAAAGATTATAAAAACGATATTTAGAATATTTGGAGCTCGTACAATATACTACCCGATATATTATTTACGCAAATCCAGAACATTCAGCATATTTTTTGATCATTCTTAAGAATGATTGTAATGTATATGAAATAGTTCACTGCCGATATGCATGAGACTTGATCTACGGGAATGAAGCACACCCACATGAGATAGTAAGGAGGTTCCAGCTTGTCAGCGATTAGAGACTCAATGAAAATTTTGCGTTATCTTTTAAGCCCTTTTAAAAAGATGCTTGCATTATATCTGCTTGCAGTTATTCTACTCAGTGGGCTTGAAGTGTTTAGGGTTTCACTGGTATACCCGATCATTAATTATGGTCTTGGGGTACAAAACCAGCCAAAACTACTGGATGCATTTTATGCTAATTTACTGCCCTCGTCGCTCAATCCCTTTATTGCATCAGCAATGCTTCTGATCCTGGTCACTATTATTATTGCCGGGTTTTATGGAATCGTGGCATATTACGGAGCGTATGTCTTTGCGTCAGTCCGTGATTCACTGGATAGAAGTGTTTTTAATAAGATCACGAATAACCAATACACCTATTTTGCAGGAAAAAAACAGGGTGATTTATTATATATTGGTCAGGAAGCAGTAAATGAATCTAGTTATGCTATAGATGCATTTATTAGCCTTATAAAAAATTCGCTGACTTCTCTTTTTTATTTATTGTTTATATTTTATCTCTCATTCTGGCTCACGGTCGGATTGATAATTATGGGGGTGATATACGCATTACTCGTAAAAAAATATTTATTTTCTAGAATTTATAGAAATAGCTTAGAGTTAACAAAAGCGTCTATGGAAAAATCTGTTGTGTACCAGGAGTTTATATCAGGAATTAAGACCATCTTTATAACCGATTCTGTCGGATTATTCAAGAGAAAATATGATTCTGCGGTAAAGAAACTTTTAAAGACATATACAAATGTGAATGCCCTTGGTAAACTACCTTCGGTTATTAATGATTTTATAATGTTTTTTATGATTTCGTTCGGTGCAATTCTTCTGTACTTTTTTACCGGGGGAGATTTCATTGCATATATTGGCATTTTCGGAACCGTTATGCTTGCTCTATACCGTTTAATCCCAGCAGTTAATTCAGCCCAAAATAATTTGTCTGCTATTGTCCAATATCTTCCTGCACTTACGCTGGTGTATAATGAATTGATCGTCGATAGTGGAAAAGAGTGTACTGAAAAAACCAGCGATAAAAAAAGAACATTTTCATTTAAAGACAAGATTGAATTTAGAGAGGTATCGTTCGGATATCTCGGAACTCAAAAGGACACCATTCGTAATCTTTCTTTTGAAATTGGAAAAAACAAAAAGGTTGCTATCGTAGGGAATTCAGGTTCCGGAAAGACGACTACGGCAAATCTTCTGGCATTGCTCTACAAACCTGATACTGGAGGTATTTTTGTTGATGGGGTAAATTTAGATGATTTTGACCGCGGTAATTATCTGAAGTCCCTTGGATATATTGGTCAGGAGACATTTATATATCATGATACCATTAAGGAAAATATCAGGTTTGGGCTGGAACGCAGTGATCAGGAAATAATTGAGGCAGCAAAACATGCTGATGCCCATGAATTTATTATTAATACGGATCGTGGCTATGATACAATCATCGGGGATCAGGGGCTTAAACTGTCAGGAGGACAGAGACAGAGAATTGCCATTGCTCGGATTATTCTCCGACATCCAGATATTTTATTGCTGGATGAAGCTACCAGCTCTTTAGATAATATTTCAGAAAAGAAAATTATTGATTCTGTTCAACAGTTATCAGAAAATATGACGGTGATTACAATTGCCCACAGATTGTCAACGATTCAGGGTGCGGATGTTATTCATGTGATGAGGAGTGGGGAGATAGTTGAAAGTGGTACCCATGATGAATTGATGGATAAGAAAGGTGAATATTATCAATTATATCTGGGGCAGGAGAAGGAGGAGTAATCGGATGTCAATTTTGGTCTTATTTCTTAAAAAAATGGATTTTTAAGAACTTTGCCCTAACTTATTGCCGAGTTCAGGTTACGATATAACTTAACTTCGCCACTTTGCGATAACTGACGCTAAAATTTGGGTAATGGCCGACCATTCAACTGAGAATTAAAACGCCGTTAAAGTACGGAAAATTTATCTCAGATCCGGGGAAAATAGGTATTATACCACGCCCCCGCAAAACAACCACAATAACCTGCCAAAACCCCGACTGTCAATATTATCTCACTTAAACCGGGAAAGACTTGTTAAAAAACGGGCGAAATTGTGCGAGAAATCAACAGTATTTGTGCAAGCATTGCGGGAAATACGGTAGTGTCTCTATATTGCTGTAAAATCAGCACAACCTGTATCCAAAGAGATCATTTCACTCTTCAAAGATAAATACCGGTTACCCGTGATCCATTCCTCGTTAATATCGATAAGGATCGACCCGGC
>Ga0194039_1001084_pt1 | contig 15013 bp, 36 predicted proteins | sample JunL228m_MetaG_FD_148679 | JGI IMG/M metagenome (GOLD analysis project Ga0194039, IMG submission 148679) | Anoxic zone freshwater microbial communities from boreal shield lake in IISD Experimental Lakes Area, Ontario, Canada - Jun2016-L227-8m | ecosystem: Environmental > Aquatic > Freshwater >... | reverse complement strand
CGTTTCTTCAACTTCCTGGACTCCAAGTCCAAGGAGGGGTGGGTCAGGAACTTCTTCAAAATCCTATCGAAATGGATCAACGAAAGGGTTGATAGCCAGCGCCGCCAAGGATCATTCAAACTCTACCAGCGGAAGATGAACAAGTTGGAGACTCTGTGCCGTGCCGAGGTCATCGCTCCAGTGGAGAGCCTTGCGAAGAACAACTTCGTCAACCAGATGAATCTTGACCGAGTGTGCAAGAGCGTCTTCCGCGGTGACAAGATCGTTTCCTTCAAGGAGATGCGGGACGACAACCTTGACGCATGGTTCTTCCAGCATGTGGGCGAGCGTGCCCATCCGCAGTATCTGCGTGAGGACAACCCCTACAATCAGAACGCGGATGTCTACGCGGGCGACGAGGGGCGCGAGTTCATCCTTGGCAACTACATGGAGAACTACCGCACCTTCAATCGTGGCGGGATGGGCGATCTGTTCCGCTACTTGTGGGAGAACCACAAGTACGCCTTCAGCCTCCAAGAATACTACTTCAACCGCTTCAAAGAGACGATGGAACGCCTTGCGACCTACGGCTACGACCAGAAGAGGCTCATGGACTACCTCTTCCGCGACCTTCCCAATCAGGGCCTGTCACAGCACATGGGCAAGAGCCACTTGGAGGGCATGGACATCCTCAACGACTACGCACGCATGAGCCTTGAAATGGATCGGAACTTTGACAAGTACCCCCGATACCTGAAGACCGCCCATGACATCGCGGTGAAGAACTACAAGGTCAACAAGAGCAAGGTTCTCTCCGGCAAGTACGAGAAGGTCCGGGAAAACCTGAAGCAAATGGAATACAAGGGAGAGAAGTTAAGCATCCTTGTCCCCGAGAGTCTGGAGAGCATCGTGAAGGAGGGAAGCGGTCTCAACCACTGTGTCGCGTCCTACATTGAGGGAGTCGTGAACGGCGAGTTCGCCATCCTCTTCCTCCGCTCCAATGAGGAGTTGGAAAAGAGCCTCGTGACCGTGCAGGTCAAGGACGGACGGGTTCTTCAGTCTCGTGGCCAGAGCAACCGCCCGGCCACGGAGGAGGAGGCCAAGTTCCTAGAGAAGTTTGCGGAAAGCCTGAATAAGCAGAAGGAAATGGCATTAGAGGAGGCCGCATGATTGAATATAAGTCGCTTACCGACCGACAGCTTATTTTGGTTGTGCTTCACGAGCTAGGACATGTCAAAAGCATGCTTGAGAACGAGAGGAAGGGCGACCTAAAGGAAGTTTGGAACCTTGCGGAAGATCTGGTGCGGAGTCCCTTAACGATTGAAACCTAGGAGAAATGAAATGAGCTTGAATATCATCGTCGGCGTCTGTTCCTTCCTTGCTGGAATGATTGTCATGGACGCCCTATGGGCTTGGAAGACCGGCGTCATGCGATCCGTCTGGTATCGGATCACCGGAAAGTAATCCCCCAAACGGTTCCATGGAAGTCACCCAACCACCAAGGAGCAAAGCAATGAATCGCGAAGACTGCCGTATCGGAATGATCGTTGAGTTCGGCCGGGAGAACGGCCAGCGTACAAAGGGAGTCAAAACTCAACGCCCGACTGACCCACCTTTACAAGGCATTCGGCCGTGAGGTCGGAGAGAGTGCCTCATGCAACTGGATGGATGAGAAACGAAGCAAGGAAACCGCGACCTCAAACGGTTAACCCTACAGAAGGAGACGACGCAATATGACGTAAATCCGAGGCTATGCCACCACGAGCCTCACATAAAGGTGGCTCCCGGCGATCCTAGGTCGTTAGGGATTTAAATCAAAAGGCTACATATGTTTCATGAAGGAAACTAGCCTAGACTTCAAAAAGTACTTGATGATGGCGTGCAAATACGCCTACCTCGAGTACGAATTCGGAATAGATTCGCCGGCGGCCCTTTTCTATCTCAATCAAGAAGCAATTGATCACCTAAATGCATGCTGGCTAAGCTGCGTGTCAATACCCGACGCGGCAAACTTCATAGCCAAAATGGTAAAGAAAGAAGCGTGAGATGTTTGAATCCGTCAGTTTGTGGGAAGTGTCTGGGCTGCCATGGGTGGACGACCTAGCGGCAGACCAAGGTCATGACTACATGGATCCCGAGGACGAGGAAAACTACGAGTCCTGCGGTGAATACTTGTGACAACCCAGAACCAAGATCAGAGGAGAAAGACCGTGCGCGCCACATTATCTACATTTCATTCTCCACCGACCTAGAAATAGTTGTAAGTTCTGCCAGTGCTTCGGCGTGGTGGACAGATATCCAGAACAGGGGAAAAAACTAGCTGAAAACTAATCCTATTATCCTCCGCCTGGCAATCAATACAGGCGGAGGAATCAATGAAAAGAAAAGCATTCAGTCTGGTTGAGATACTCGTGGTTGTGTCGATCATATCAACTTTGGTGGGATTGCTGCTTCCTGCAGTGCAGATGGCAAGGGAGTCATCGAGGGTTGTGGCCTGCAAAAACAACCTTAAACAGCTCGGACTCGCAGTCCAGCTCCACGAGCAGAGCTTGGGACATCTGCCTGGAGCGGGTTGGGGTACGGCATGGACTGGAGACCCCGACAGGGGATCGGGATCCAAACAGCCGGGAAGCTGGATATTTTCGATACTTCCCTACATGGAATGCAAGGAAATCCATGTCATGGCATCCGACGGTGATCCATCGGCAATCACAGACGCCCAGAAGTCGGGAGCTGCAGAATCCGCAAGGAGTCCCATAAGCATTGTGACATGCCCATCGAGACGCAGCTCCTCGACATCCCCCATGGCGGCCGAGACTGTGTGGAACATGGATTACTCGGATTCCGTATCAAAGACGGATTACTCGATAAATTCCGGCGACACGGTTGTAAGATGGGGACAAGGACCCAACCCCACTTCCCCGACATTCCAGGACATGGCATCCTCAACAGGAGTCGCACATCAGGCAAGTCAGCTTAAGTTCGATCACATCAGGGACGGAATGTCAAACACCTACCTGGCAGGGGAGAAAAGGATCTGCCGCCTCGACAACACCCAGGACGACCAGGGAGCCCTTTTCGGAGCCGACCTCGACACGACCAGGTGGACCCAGGAACCCCCCGCAATTGACGGAGACGAACCGGGAATGAACTTCGGATCCGCCCACAACGTACTTGCAATGCTCATGTGCGACGGATCCGTAAAGGGCATATCATACGAAATAGACCCAGAAACCCACTCGAGACTCGGCAACCGCAAGGACGGAAAGATCGCATCCATCGAATAACCGACCCGGAAATGGTTCAGAATATAACCACTTGAAAAGGAGACCCTGACAATCGGCTACACGCAATACTACCACCAGAATAAGAACCTGACCCAGAAGCAGTGGGAGAAGGTGTGCCTCGAGACTTTCCAGATTCTAGACTACTGCACGGCCAAGAAGATCGAACTCGCCTTCGAGTGCGACATTCCAAAACCGCCCGAGGTCAGCAACGAAATGATCCGCTTCAACGGGGTCAACGGCGAAGGCCACGAAACCTTCATCTTCTTCAAGAAGATGCCCAAGGAGATCTCTTCCGATAAGAGCAGCAGGCATTTCTACTTCTGCAAGACCGCACGCAAGCCATACGATCTTGCGGTGTGCCTTGTGCTTCTCTCCCTAGCACAGCACGCTCCCAAGTCCGTGGAACTCGGATCGGACGGAGACTGGGATGGGGAGTGGACGGACGCACGCAGGGTCTACAAGGAACTTTTCGGGGTCGAATCCGAAAGTTTCCAAAAGGCCGCCTGAAAGAACGACCCGGGATGGTTGAGTGAATGTAGAAGAAACTTCCCCAAAGGAGAGTCAGATGGGTGCCAATTTCGAAGTCGTCGAATTCGACGGGAACCTCACCAGGGATCAGCTCACCAATAAATACCAAGAACTGGTTCAGGATCAGGAGTACGAGTACGGCCATGGGGGGTACAGCGGAACTTTTGCCACCCTCCATGGCATAGCGATCAAGGGAGGCAAGGTCTTTTCAAGCCGAAAAGAGGCAGAAGACTATATCGAGCAAAACCACCAGAAACGGGATCCAGCCATGGCTGTCCTGTTTCGGAATGTAGAGAAGACTTTCGAGAAGCGTCCGACATTCAACGGCAAGCCGATGGCAGTGAACGGCTGTTGGAGTCCATCCAAGGACGCACAGCCCGTGGAGGTGCGATACTACTACCCGGAAAATGCCAGCCAAGATGCTCCCTATTCCTATCGCACCAAGGCCCTGGCTGAAGTTTTGAACGGGGAAATAAAGAACGTCGTCGCTGACCAATTGAATGCCGGAGACAAGGAGAAACTGAAGGCGACCTGGAATTCTTTTTTCGAAGCCTCTTCTGATTGGAAGAGCCTCCACGACAAGATGGAGGTCCTGGTCAATAAGTTGAAGAAAACGGAGGCTGTCTTCACAACCGAGGACTGGAAGGATTTGAAGACGGTCAGAAAGTCTCTGAAAAAGGCGCTGTGTCTCCGCGAGAAAACCAAGGCGAAGTTCATTGCCTTGGATAAGAAGTTGGGAGAGAGGCTGTACAAGTACGGCGAAAATGACAAAGGTGACAAGTGGCTCGTCGGCGGCTGGTGTGCAAGTTGAAATCCATGACTGAAATGGCAATGATACCGTGACTGAACTTGCCCGAATCCTAGTCGCGGTAGTCACGACAGTTGAAATATTCATCAAATGGACGAGGTTTCCACGCCGATGACAGCGAACGCGAAGAAAAGAGTTCCCAAGTGCCATGGTTGCGGCAAGCCGTTCGAGCGGCGGGTCGCAGCTCCCCGCGTGGAAAAAATGAAGTACGACGGAGCCCGCCACGAGGTGCTCATCGAGGGCATGCCGCAGTGGCAATGCGACGGCTGCAGGATCACGCTCACGGATGACGAGAGCGACACAGTCGTGCAGGACTGCCTGCGGCGGCATATCGGTCTGCTCACAGCCGACGAGATCCGAGAGGCTCGCATGGCACTGGTGGTCGCGGGAATCTTCCAGGGAATGAAGTCCTGAAACGGTTCCAGTTCCATGAAGATCAAGACAAACAAGCCCGACTTGAGATGGCTTCGCACAGGATACGCCCTCTCCAGGGACGGGGTGTGGAGACAGCACAGCTGGTGCTACACCGACAACGGCGTGGTGGTGGAAACCACGGAGAAAAGAGTCCAATACTTCGGTTATGTCATGACCGAGGACGAGTGCGATCAGTTCCTATTTGAAAACATGTGACCCAAACGGCAGTCAGATCAAGGAGAAAACAATGAGCCTCATCACAAAACCGTCCGGAAGCGTCGCCCTCCCCGACAACGCCCTCTGGACAAACCGATTCGAGATCCGGTCCGAAACCAGCAACCGCGTATATGTGGTCGCCATGAACAAGGAAACCGGCAAATGGGGATGCAGCTGCCCCGGATACTGCAGCAAGAGGAAGTGCAAGCACCTCCTAGACGGATGCGGCCTTTCCGTGGATGAGATCCACGGATCAGTCAAAATCTCGGAAAAGAAAGTCAGGAGGCTGTCTTGAGCAAGTTCGCCAAACTCTTTGACCGATATAAGACCTACGACGACACAAAAGGCAGAGGAAGCGTCGCAGATTGGTCCCACGCCTTCGAGACGAGGATGGGACTCGACGAAGCCAAGAAGATCATGAGGGAGAACGACCCCTTCTCGGTCCTCGGCCTCAGTTCCATGCCAGACATCACGCTCCTCAAAGAAACCTACAGAAAACTCGTCATGGAAAACCACCCCGACCGGGGCGGGGATCCAATTCTGTGCAAGAAAATCATTGCGGCCTTCACGGTTCTAGAAAAAAAACTCCGCAAACGGTGAGTCAATAGTTCCAAGTCACCAAGGAGAAAGACGATGGATTGGACTCAAATTAACGACTGGTTTGATTCGTTTCACGACGAATATGTTGAAGGAAAGAAGGAAGTTCGGGGCCGTGTTTTCAGCGGAGCCCATATTGAAATCTGGGGCGGGGATTCAATTGCCATAGTTCTTCACGATCCTCGTCTCCGTGGCACGGACGAAGATCAACGAGCCTGTGATTTTGTTCGCAATGCACAAAGTGGAGACGAACTTAGTCTTCATGCCGAAATCAACTACGCACGATTTGAGAAGATCGTGAGCGGGGAGAAGCCTCTTGAGGCCGAAGATTGGGTTTGGCATGACGAGTGACATGAACTCGTGCTCGTAAAAAAATCCAAACCCAAACGGCAGTAGTTTCATCACCGACCCCAACAAAGGAGAATGAAATGAACTGGTTCACCGTCACCGAGAAGAATCTTGTGTGGGCTCCCATCGGCACCTACACCAACAAAAAGGGCGAGGTCAAGACCCGCTTCATCAAGATCGGCGTGAAGGTCAAGATGGCGGACGGCTCTTGGTGGTTCTTTTCGTTCAAGCACAGCACTTGGACGAAGCACTGCCCCCTCGTCCGAAAGATGGACATGCTCGGCCGTCCCATGGTGGAGGGTGGAAAGCCCGTTTTCCTCCCCGAGCGGAAGGAGAACTACAGCCTCCGCCAACTCCACCGCGAATGGGCGGGTCGGAAGCCCGAACTCGTCTCCGCCTTGGAAACCGCGGTCATTGAGGCCGACTCCAAGGAAGAATGAAACGGTCTGAAAATCCTTCCCAAACGGCAACAACAATAACCCACCCGAAAGGAAACCACAATGCCCGCAACAAAGACTATCTCCATCACGCTGAAACGCTTTCAGCACTACCCCCGCATGTCGGAAGAGACGGAAGCCTTCAACGCCGACATCTCCTACGAAGGCGTGACCATCGGAACAGCGGAGAACAACGGCCACGGCGGATGCACCTTCGTCCACCTCAATGACAAGGGTCGTGCAATCCCCGAAATCATCACAGCCAACCAAATCCCCGAGTTCAACGAGGACTCGCTCACCAACATGGTGGACAGACTCGTGGAAAATTCAATCCGCTCCAAGTGGATTGATAAGCAACGCAAGAAGGTGGAGAAGCAACTCGCCACAACCGTCCTCTTCAGCCGAAAGGGCGACAAGGACGGCTCCTTCAGAACCTACAATCTGAAGGGCAAGTCGCCCGCAGAGGTCGTCGCCTTCGCCAAGCAAGTCGCGGGAAAGCCCGATGTGACCCGCGTACTCAACCTCATGCCCTTTGATGACGCCTTCCAACTGCTTGTCAAGGCTGATTGAAAAAATAAGGAACAAACGGCTACAACAACACAAGGAGAAAATCATGAGTCGCTACCAAATCGGCAGTTATTCCTACGGCTACGACAACCCCCTTCAAGAGTACTTCCTCCAAAAGAGTACGGGAAGCCGAACCAAGGAGATCGTCGGATGCCTCAGCCCGAAGGCGGGAACGGCGGGCAACTTCATTGAAGCCGTGAAGAAACTCGGCATCCCCGTCCCCGAAGACCACATCAACAAGGCAATGGGCGACCTGCCCTTCTGAAAAGCCCAGCCCAAACAGTTCAACCATCAAGGAGGATCAAAATGAACGACCCAAACTACGACGACCACGACGACTTCTACAGCGGATTTCTGGAAAAGGCCCTCCGCCGCTGGAAGGACACTAACCCGTGCGTCATCCGGAATCCTGGTTGCAAGTTCACGGAGAAGGTTCTTGATTATATCCAATTCGAATGGGAGGTCGAAGTCACCAAGTGCCCTCATGAAGTTCAGAACAAGATCATGGACATGATTGATGCAATGAAGGGAAAGAACAACATCCCCAACACCGCGTCAAAGATCGCAATGGAAGTCATTCCCATCTGAAGGTCTGAAAAGACCCTCCCAAACCGCAGTAAGTGTAGTCCGAGTTTCAAACCCCCAAGGAGACAAAGAATGTCATCCAAGAAGAAGACCCCCGCCAAGAAGGCGGCTCCCGTGAAGAAGAAGGCATCGCCCAAGGCTCCAGCTAAGAAAAAGGCGACAACCAAGGCTCCAGCCAAGAAGACTTCGGCCAAGGCCAAGGCCAAGGTTGCTTACTACTGGGAAGATATGACGCCCGCCCAGCGGAAGCAGTATAAGAAAGATCTGGCTGCCGCAATCGCCAAGGCCAAGCGTGATATTGGGGGTCCGACTCCATACACCGTACTTCGCACCACGCGGGACGGCTGGAAAATCTGCGCTGCCAACCACCCCCTGGACCTCAGGATCACCCAGCAGTGCATTGACAAGGCTGTGTGTTCCAGCAAGGAGGAGTGTGTCGTCGCCCAGGCGATCCAGAGACAGGAAAAGTTCGCAACGGACTGGATGGTGGGCACCAACATCACCATCGTCACCTGCGAGCCACTGAAGATGGTGATAAAGTATGGAACCTCTTCATCCTTGGCAAGGGCAATCCCTAAGTACGACACCAGCACTAACTGGGATCTCAAGCCCGGCCTCCATCGTCTGAACCCGCTTCCCGTCGGATACCGACTCGGCAACCGGTTCTTGATGCTCAAGAGTCGGGAAAATCGCGTCGGTGGAAAGAAGTCCGTCTTCAAGGGAACCGCCAAGGCTCCCACACGAAGCGGAACCATGTATCAGATCATGAGACGCAAGAAAGCTGCCTAGTCAATCGGGGCGGGGGATTCAAAACGAGTCCCCCGCCCTTTTTCATTTGAAAAGTTTCCGCCAAACAGTCTGAAACACAAGGAGAAACCAAATGAACGACGATGCAATCTTCTCTTACGGTTCCGACCAAGCAATCAAGGACGGCGTCCTACACCACCCATACCCGAATCGGTGGCCTTGGCTCCTCATAACCAACAGCGTCCACGCGGACTGTGCAAACGAAAAGGGTCGCACCTACGACCAAGCCCTCACCCCACTCCTCATGGACTGCATCATGGAAGTCAAGGCAAAGAAGCCCGACCATGAAGACTTCCCCCTCATTCTTGAACACACCGTAGCGGGAACTGTGTGGATCATGCCCAACGAAAATGGCGGAATGACCGTGATGAAGCCCGAAGACTACTGAAAAATACAGACCCAAACCGCCTTAAGGACAAGGACGGACAACTTCAAAGGAGTGAAAAGATGATCGTAATTCTGACTGTTCTGCTCGCAGGCTACGGCCTCTCCTACGACGGCTTCCACGAAAGCAAACACTACTTCCAAGTCAACACCCCCAAGGCCGACTACGGATGGGTGCTGTCCGAGTCCGAACTCTACTGCGACGTAATCTTCCAAAGGAACTGATAGGAAATTTCAGTGACAAACGGATGAAGATAAGTCCAACCAACCAACAACAAAGGAAACCAAAATGAACGCAATCGCGGCCAAGACCAAAAAGGGAAACGACTGCTACCGATTTGAAATGAGCCAGTCGGAATTCATCGGCTGCGACAACAACAACGAAGGCTGCTGCGTTTCCTGCGGAGAAACCGCATTCGGAGTCGAACCCGACGCCCGCAAGTACGAATGCGAGAGCTGCGAGAAGAACGGAGTCTACGGAATGCAGGAACTCCTCCTAATGGGATTCATTACCCTAGAGTAACGGCCCTAAAAGACCGCGGCACAATGGAGGAATCAAATGAAACTGATCCTGATGCGCGGCGTAAGCGGCAGCGGAAAGAGCACCCTGGCCAAAAAGCTGGCCGCGGCCCAAGAAGGAGTCATCTACTCGACAGATGACTTCTTCATGTTCGAGGGGATTTACGCCTTCGACCCCTCGAGCCTGGGGAAGAACCACAAAATGAACCAGGACAGGGCAATATGGGCAATGCAGGAAAGAACCCCCTGCATCATCATCGACAACACAAACACCCAGGCATGGGAAATGAAGCCCTATGTCGAGGCCGCCGTCGAACTCGGATACGAAATCGAAATCCAAGAACCGGACCCGGTCCCAATCAAGGAAATCATGCGACGCCAGGAATCAAACAAGAATCTCCCACTCGAAACAGTCCAAAAGATGCTCGATAGATTCGAAAAGAACGTAACAGTCGAAACCATCCTGAAATCTAAGAGGCCATGATATGATCCCCTTCACGATCGAAATCATCAAGGCAATCAACGAAAAGAAGAACGAAACGGCTAATAATAAGAACGGCAGCCACTAAAACGAAAAGGAAGATACCATGGATATCAACTGGCTTGACGGAAACAACGCGGACGGCATGTTCGTCCTTGAAATCTGCTACACCAACGGAACCAAGGGATATCTGAAAAACAAGGAACACGAGCGGATCACACACTACATCACACTCCTCTCCGACATGCCCGAAGTCGCCAACTTCCATGTCTACAACCCCGAACAGATCCTCAATGAGGCCGCCTGAAAACACAAACCCAAACGGCATTACCACTGAAAGGAACCCAACAATGACAAAATGGTACTGCGAGGCAACCGTCACCTACTGGGACCACAACCAAGGCGACTACTGCGAGGTGGATCTGGACCATCATTCAAAGGCAAACACCAAGGAAGAGGCGGAATACGACGCCCGCGAATCCTGGTCCGATCACGGATACAACCCCGACAAGGTTGCCGTGAAGAAATACGAATAAATCCGCACGGGCCGGCTCCAATGGAAAACAAAACCATGGGGCCGGCCCGAAATCTTTACCCCAAACGGACAAGAGAACAAGGAGACAAACATGAACGAATACTTCGGGTTCTACGAGGAAATGGACGCCTACGAGGGATGGCAGGAAACCAACGAGGAACCCGGCCAAACAACCGGCCAGGAAAACTGAAAAGAACCAGGAACCAGGCCGGAAACAAACAAAAAGAACCGGCCAAACTTCCGGCCAAACAGTCCTAATATCAAAATGAACGACAACGAACTTTTCAGCGACAGCGAACTCCAGCTCACCTGCCTGTGCGGAGAGATCCTCACCGATGAAAACAGCCGCCACGGAAGCTGCAACAACTGCCTGAACGACGAATGGGACGCAACCTGGGAGAACGAGGACATGGACGGTGACCACGAGTCAGGGCTGGCATCCGCGGGAACCGACGAGGACTACTGCCACGACACTCCCATGTTCGAAGACTACTACGGGGGAGAATAAAATCCCCGCCCAAACAGTCGACATTCCAGCATCTAAAACCCAACAGGAGAATCGACATGAAAATTCAAATCGAAATCGACCTCGACAACGCCGCGTTCCAGGACAACCCGGGCGAGCTCGCACAGATCCTCGAGAAGATCCCGCACAACATGAAGCCAGGCGACGACGGAAAGCTCAAAGACTCGAACGGAAACACCGTCGGCCACTGGGAAGCCAACGAGTCCTTCTAAATTTTGGCTCGATACCAGGCTTGATGCTCTCGATACCTGGGGCTCCTGGTCGAGAATATCCAGGTCAAACGGCAATAACTTCACAAGGAGAACATCATGCAAACTGCAACAGCTTCCACCAAGATCCTCGTCGAGACCAGCGAATACCAGGGAATCGGCTTCGCCACAGTCGATCTCCACGGAGAAACCCACTACGACCTGTACGTCATGTACACAAAACTTCCCCAGGTAATCGAGTGCGCCGGCCGAACATACGGCAAAAGTTGCTGGGACAGCGACAGACAAAAGGCGCACTACCGGACCGACAGGACGTTCGCCAGGTAAACACCAGGCCAAACAGTTGAATTGACAGTCAGTTCCAAACCCAAGGAGAAGAGTAATGCAACTCGTAGAAATCAACGCCCGCCGCGACTTGATCGCACAGATGATCGAAGCCCAGGCCGAACGCGACGCGGCCGCCATCCGCAAGTCCGGCTTCTACCGGATCAAACCCAACGTCCGCCGGTGCGACAGCAAAACCCGCACCCGTCCCAGGGCGGCCTGACCACAATTCCCTCCCCCGAAAAAGAGTAGGGGGAGGGATTCACAACCAAGGGAAACCAACATGACAACTAACGCAACCTACAGCCTCAGCAACGCCTGCAGCCGACGCGGAGCACAAATGGGCCGCGGCGATACACTCCCAGAAAATCCCCACGAAACGGTAAAACTCTCACTGGTAAGACTTCAATGGATTGACGGAGATTACGACAAAGGCGGCGCATACTGGGGCCGCACACCTGGCACCTGGATGTTCCGAGCAGTCGGCGACACAAACGACGGCATCATTGCGGAAATGTTTGTCCGAGCAACCAGCCGGGAAGATGCAAAGAAAAACATCCTGCTCAAAATGCCGGAAGCCAGGTTTTACAGATAAACACAACCCCAAACGGATGACAAGCACAAGGAGAAAACAATGGACATCAACACCGCAATTGAACTCGCAGTGGAAGAGGCCGTCGGATGCAAGGTCGGCGTCAAGGTTGTGAAAAACCCCCGCCAAAGCGATTGGAAATACTTCCCTTGCCGAAAGGAATGGCTTGAAGGTGCGGGGGAGGAATACAAGGTCGTCGCCGAAGTCTCCCCCAACGGGAAAGTCTGCATCGTCTGAAAAACACAAACCCAAACGGTTGAATAAAAGTCCAACAACAACCACGAAAGGGAACCCACAATGCCCCGCTACAGCATCACCATCGCATTCAACGCCGACCGCACACTCTCCGAAGACGAACTCAACACAATCGCAAACGCTTGCCTCGTGCAAGCCGTGGAACCCGTGGACGCCGACGGCGAAGACTTGAATGTCTCCGTCACCGACACGGAAGTCTTCACGATGAAAATCAAGGAGGAGTAGAAAACAACAACCCCAAACGGCAGTAGGGATGAAATGACGCACACCGCGTCACAAACCACGAAAGGGAAACCGCAATGACACGCAAAGAGCGGATCGTCAAGGCCATGAAACGCGACGCCGAAATCCACGCCCGCGGATATTACAACTCCGACGAACGGAAGGATGTCGCCACAACCGTGGACTACATGATCGTCCCGACCGACCGACCCGAAACGACATGGTTCATGCAAATCGTCGCGGAGTTGGCCGAAGCCCCCGCGAAGTAATCGCCCTCCCCTCCCCCGAAAATAAAAGTAGGGGGAGGGAATCGGGAAGCAACAACCCAAACGGCAGTATCAATGTCAGTGATGCACTTCGCATCGCGACCAAACGCGAAAGGGAAACCTATGCTTGCCAATGTCTTGAACATCCGCGGTTGCCGTCCGATCAGTTTCGTCGCGGAGACGACCCCCGAACTGAAGTCGGGCAACCCGTTCGGCGGGACAACCCGCACGCACCGTCTGCGGAAAATGTCCCGCGTGTCGGGCATGATCGGCTTCCGCTACGATAACGCCGTCAACAACCAACGGGGACGCGAGGGAACCCCCGTCAACCCCGCCACGGGCGAGATTGAAACCTTCGTCGCGGAACCCCGCAAGTGGGGCGTGAGACGGGATGGAACCCCGTTTGTGGATCACAAGGGGGCGACCTACTTGGAAGTGAAGGTGGAACGGTCGCTCCATTGCGAGTATCGGTTGGACGATGGAACCCCCGTGGACGCTTCCATCGTGGAGCCGTGGCTCTCCTCCCGTGTGGAAGGGCGACGGCAAATGGTTGAGAAACCCGTCATCCTCCGCGACTACAAGATGGAGAATCTGCGGGAGGTGACGGTCAACGGGGCGACCCATACGGGCTGACACAACCCCCGCCCCCCTCCCCAATCGGGGGGAGGGGGTTGAGGGTTGACCCCACCGTTTCAAGAAAGATTTTTCAAAAAAAGTTTCTAAAAAATTGTTTTCAAAAAACATGGGGGCAAATGGTTATAGAAGGGGATGCCGGGGCGCCCGACCCCTTTTTTAATCGATCTCTGTTACGTTTCCTGAAATTGATTAATTCAGATCAATTCCCATGCAACTTGGTACCCTTTCCATGGGTCTGAATGAATCCCCCCGCGGAAAACCTGCGGCATTTTTGGAAACCGGGGAACTTTTCATTGTTTCCGCCGGGACCGGTTCCATCCGCCGGGGGTTCACTTCTTGTTTCTGGCTCCGTCAGAGAAGAACATCTCGTTGATCCGGGCGCAGCATCTTGGGACGGGCCAGTTCAGGTAGCGGCAGTTGGCCACCAGCGCCCTGACCGGGCCTTTTTCTTCCAGATTCCCGATGTCCTTGCCGGGATACTCCTCGTTCCAGTACGAGAGGACACCCGCCAGGTATGAATTGAGGTCGAGCATGACCTAGGATAGCTGGGAAATTCATGGTTTCTCCCTAGATAGTCCGGAGGCAAAAATGAAAAAATCAAACCGTTCGCTGTACCTCGCTGGCCTGATCAGCGAGGAGGGGGAGGAGGGGGTCTCGAGCAAGGATCCGAGGTTCCTGGCATGGCTGAGGGAGTTCGAGGTCAAGTTTCCCACGGACAGCCCGTCGGGTCTTTCCATGGAGGACATGAAAAACCTCTACCTCGGCAGGGTGATCAACGTCCTCGACGAGTTCGGAGAGACCTCCAGGTGGCCCGAGCTTGCCGGATCCCCCGACCTGAACAGGACAGTAAAGAATTACGAGGGTCTGATAGACAGGCTTGTGAAGACCTACCACCCCGGGATGTACCAGGCCTACTGGGACTATCACAACCTCACAAACTAGAAAACATGGATTTCAAGGAATGGTTTTTGATGGAGTCGTCGGACCGGGTGGTCCTGATGAAGACGGTCAACGACGAGGGTTCGGATTCCATCGGCAAGGTCGGATTCCAGCTTCAGGACAGGCACCGGTCCACTGCCGGCTACTACAAGAAGTACGGCGACACCAGCAGTGACCAGATGTACGGTCCGGGCTTGTATTTCACCGTGGTTCCCGCGGGGCAGGATCCGAACGAATATGCAAGGAAAAACTGCAAGACGTACTCGCAGTGGGGCAATCACGTCGTGCTTGCGACGATCAGGCCCGGAAGCCGCGGTCTGGTGACCGGGTTCCAGCCCAAGCACCCCATGTGGAATTATATTGCATCCAAGGACACCTATGTCTACGACCAGCTCGAGGCCCTTGGTGTGAATGACGTCATCAAATATGCCAGGAACAACGTTCACACCGACAATGAATGGGGGTACAAACTTCATGACAGGATAGACTTCTGGGCCCATTCCCACTGGGCGGAGGGCGGCATGGCCAAGCTCAATGTCGTGGTCTACAACC
>Ga0194039_1001083_pt1 | contig 15013 bp, 20 predicted proteins | sample JunL228m_MetaG_FD_148679 | JGI IMG/M metagenome (GOLD analysis project Ga0194039, IMG submission 148679) | Anoxic zone freshwater microbial communities from boreal shield lake in IISD Experimental Lakes Area, Ontario, Canada - Jun2016-L227-8m | ecosystem: Environmental > Aquatic > Freshwater >... | reverse complement strand
TAAGGCCCGATCCATATACTGATCCCTTCAAACCCTTCACAGTCGTTCCCGGAATTTACAGGGTAATTATTGGCGGGACTATTGATTCCAAATATCAGGAAACTTTTGTTATGCAGAAAGAATTCATCATTGAATAAGGCATTCTGGCACTAGATAGGGAATGAGATCGAATGACAACCAAAATTCATAGTATTTTTCCGATCATCATCGTCCTGATTTTTTGCATATCTTCAGGGTGTATCAATTCGCAGCAGTCTTCAGACAAAAGCATTACAACAACTGCTCCGACATTCACCGTATTGCCGACAATTACATCCTCATACATTCCGGTGAATGCATCTCCAACGAGTCCCACCCCATATTCAGACATAGCGGTGCAATGCCCACAGGAAAACAACGGCTCGTTTACGATATTGAATGGACAACCTTTCTCATACCCGGGATTTGCAGATCGTGAAAATATATCGATGTTACGGTATTGGATTTTTGGTGATACCTATGCTTCATTTGGCACGGTTCCCATCCAGCAGGATAAATCATTCAATTTCATGATGAATGGCGAACAGACTTCCGCGATGATAAATGGCACATACCGGATACTGTTTGAATACCCTTCATCTGACGGTACCTACGATATTAAAATTGGTTCCACCGGTAAGAAGAATGACAAAATTCTGTATGACAGGTCCGGGAACCAGATAATAAATTTCCAGGATGTCATGAATAATTATCTTCCAGGAACCGACGCCGCGAATATTGTCGAAAATGAGATCCGGAAATCCAGTCCGGAGGGTGTTATCAACCTCACTTTTGTGGTGCAACAGCCGGTGATTACTATCAGTCCTGTGAGCGTTCATGATATTGGAGACATAATTTCCTTTAATGGGACCACGAATTTACCACCCGGGGAAATAATTTCATTGAGTATTACTTCAGCTGCTTTTACTCCGTGTCCGAAGAATCCAATCTGTGATGATGATTCGATTCATGCGTGTTGTGGAGGTATCAGCAAGAATGTAGCAGTCAAATCTGCAGGATGTGGTATCACTACATGGTCGTGGGATGTGAATACGTCACAGCACCAGTTTTATCCCAATACCTTTGCGATTTACGTAGAGGACCGTAATTTATCTTCAAGTAATTATCTGTTTTTCGAGATCAGGGGTAAACCAAAAACCTGATGTAAGTATCCAGGAATCATAATATTTCCCGAATTAAACGCACTAATATAGGCCTCATACGATCGCCCCTTCCGGAAAGGATCGCGATCTCAAGGGCATCGGTCGGTGGGGGATGTGGAAATAACAGGATATTTGCGATAATAATTAGCCCGTCGCCGGGGTGTTTACAGCAGGAATCGAGTAGGGGCGGTGTTTAGTACTGAAGTGCCGGAGAATTATTATGTTGTTACGTCCGTTGATGCCTTAGTTAGTCCAATATATACTACTGAACACGAATCCGTCAAAAAAAACAGAATCCCCATGTGCCAATACCGGGACTAAATCTATGATACTGGCTCGGAGACAACCCGGACCGTAAACGCTCCATAATCCCTGCCCTGCATGGGTATCCTGAGGATTGCATGGTAGCAGTAATCTCCCGGTGTGACATTTTTGTCGACAGTAAATGACATGGTAGAAAGGTACGTGGCGAAACTACGTCTGGTAAACTGGTCCGGTTCAAAACTCACGTGAATACCCTCATGCATAGGAGGGGTTTCATCCTGATAGAGTGGGCCATAACCAACCACACATGGGCTGGAAACAAGTCCGAGTGTCACATTCCCCGTATCCAGCTCCCCGGTCCTGACGATGACCGAGGCACGTCCGGTTGTTCCCTGCGGGAGAACGAGAATATCCTGGCAGTAACCCCCTCCTCCCGTCGTGTAGTAATGGTACAAGCCCATACCACTCATATCTGAACCGTCATCGACAGCAACCCTGACCCAGTCGTCGGTCACCGCATCAGGGACCCCCTCTACATCGGCATGAATATAGAGCCAGATCATGTCCTTTGGTGGCGAATCCGGCTGGATAGTAACATTCACCAGCGATGTATAGGTCTGTCCGGGTTCAGCCACGAACTCATCCGGCTCAATCCTGACCGTGACACCTTCGGGGAGCGCCAGGGGTTGCGTTTCATAAAGGTCTGCGACACGGATAATCCTGTACCGGACTTTCCCGGGGTCCATTGACCTTGCATAGAAGGTGTAATTGATCTCACCTGAAGGGCTGGATTTGGTTATACGTTTAGTTCCCTCATACCGGTAAAGACGAATAAGGAATCTGTCCCCGTTGAATCCCCCCATGGGGCGGGTCAGCAAGGCCTGTGTGCAGGTCCTGCAATCAGGCCGGAGTGCCGGGGAAAAATTGCCTGATATTTTTCCACGGATATAGATGTCGCCCTCGTGCCCGCATGCAGGGAAAGACCCTTCCGGTGGGACGAACGAGAACTCATCATCGGACATGCCGGTGTTGACATCGAGTTGACTGTACTGAAGGACACGATTTTCGGTATCTGCCGGGTAAAATGTTCTGATTTTCCATGCGAGACCGGATTTCGGATCAATCCAGGCCTGTATCCGGGTCGAGAGATACAGTGTGTACCGCATCGACCAGGATTCATCGATCACTTCAATCACGTAGCAGGCATGGCCGTTCACAGTCTCCCTGCCGATTATTTTGTACTGTCCGTCCCTGACAATCCGCTGCACCATAGCCTGGTAGTTTTGCCCCGGGAGGTCTCTGATTTCAGGGAGAATTTTATAGGTTTTCTGCCCGGCATCATACATTACAGCGGTCGTATTGTTCACTGTGGCGAGTGTTCCTGCTGCCCTGTATGGTGAGTCGATGGTTTCCGTCCTGTATAACGCAGGTGCTTTCCACAAAAATCGGACCTTCCCTTCAGTTTTTGAATCGTAAAGAGCCCGGTAATCATGGATTTGGGCCGCATGGCCCAGGTATTCTGACCCCAGTTCTTTCACGGTGAAGTTGGTTTCCGGCTCCGTTGTACAACCCGGTACCAGGATGAACAGGAGAACGAATAGCAGTAGTAAAACAATTCCCGGACCCCATAATCTCATGGTTGATCCTTTACGTATCCGTGTATCATAATTATTCGTACTTGGAATGGGCACGTTATTGCGGGAACTGGTTAGAATATTAAGTCAGGGAGTGCCCGGAATAGATCTGTTTACGGGATGAATGACCCTTTTTTTAAATAACCCTTTTTAAACAGCGTCAGGTTTCTATTGTTCCCATTTTTTATAATTCCCTATCATCGGACTTATCATAAGATCCGGATTTCATTAGTATTAAATTTCCATAGTCCTGGAAAGTAAAAAAAATTATTTTTTAAAATATTTTTTCTTAGGGTGACGCTCGCCTCCTTTATTTTCTAATCCCCCTTCCTACCCTCTTTACGTCCCAAAAGGGGCAGGAGAGAAAAGAAATGTCTGATTTCATTCAGAAGGCAAATGTCAAGCGGTCGGTCCGTACACTTACGACCAAGATCGCTGATGTAGCGACCTTAAACACCCTCGTGCAGGGTGTCATCGATACCAACGCATTCCAGTGCGTGGACCACGTTGTAGCCGGTATAACCCACCAGGGCGTTACCCGTGGAACACAGTCATTTGGAATCCGTGTGGTGTACGAGAACCCGACAACCCTGAAGAACATGGGTACTGCAACAGCAAAGGCATCAACCGTTGCAGGCTACACCGCAGCTTCAACCGCACTTGTCAATAATTCGGCACTTGCGACTGCAATCGGAGGTGACCCCATTCAGGACACTGAAGGCGAAGGGTATTCAATTTCGCTGAATTGCCACGACCCGAACGGTGAGGACTATACTGTCACGTTCACCAGGAAGGCTGTAACCGTTTCCTCCTACGAGGACAATGCGGTTGTCGCCCGCGTGAACACCTGGGCGAACACAAAGCCCGCACTCGCCTGAACCGCCATCTGAACACGGGAGAGCCGGACCATCCCTGCTCCTTCTATTCTTGGTCTCCCCTGTTCGAGGAGGTCCACTATGGATATTGAAACTACGGCCCTTATCCTCGGCGTCGTTCTACCGCTTTACCCTTCGCTTTTCCTGATTTATGAGAAAATTGGGAAGTATGAGGTAATTTGTGCGGAGTTCGAGGCCCTGCGTGCGGAGCATGAGAAAATAAAAGGAGAACATCATGGATCCGGAATTAACCAACCTCATTGAGATTCTGATTACGCTCGCTGCTGCGTTCATCGCGTACGTGCAGCATAGGAGAGCGACGAAAGCGACGGCATCTGCAAATGCTGCGACTGAAACAACCAGCCGGGTACTGAGCTACTTTGACCCGACCGACGACACGGTGACATCTGCACCATCGGAGGTCCCGGGCCGGTCATTCAGGATGACCGACAGCACGAAGAGATGGCTGACGTTCGACCACTCACTTATTGAGCAGGAAAGCCTTCTCCGGCAGGTGGCGGAGGCCGAAGCTGAACGGCTTGACACATACACTATCACGGTCCCGTCTGCCTGGTACGACATTGAATACGGGCTCATCAAGGGCTCGGGAAAGACGGAGGCGAAATGATTAAGCGACTGATGCAACGGAGGAAGCTGGTCATTGGCGGTTGCATTTTCGCTGCCGTAGTGCTTGGTGTGGCCTACACCGGGATACCCCCGGCCCAGGCTGCCTCTTGCGAGGTGGCGATATCTGCAACAGGTGATCAGATGTTATGCAGCTCATCAGATTGGACCTGGGCTGCATCTGATGGGGATTTGACTAAGGTTCCTCCGCTCGGGATAGGGCAGGAGGTAATTAGTGGTGGGTATTCAGGATCAGTCCTAGTGAACGGTCCCGGGACGTACTCAGGAGATAGGTCATTGTCGGCGGATGAAATACTCGAGTTCTCGACAGGGCAGCAGGTGGACAGCCAGGGGCCCGGGATCCTGTCGGAGGCGTTGATGGTTTACTCAGTCGGGTCACCGGCTGCCGGGGTGACATGTGGATCAGACTCGCTAGATGTTGAAGGTGCAAATTTCAGCAGATCTGCTTATTGCGAATATGCTGGGGTTTCGACGATGTTCATGACTGATTCTTTGAATTATAATTCGGCTGGCGGGATTAGCCAGGGTGACACTGAGCAGCCGGATAGTATGGTGATGAACATGGATGCAACCGGTCACGGATCGGGCATGTTCTCTGTGGGGTCGCGGTCTCTGATTGGAATAGGGAACACTTCAGCCCTCGGGTATGTTCATGCGATGCATGAAGAAGTAAGGACCGGAGGAGTTTTTGTGATGACCGGACGGACAAAGTGGTCCTCATTCGTTTCATCACTTTAATTTTAAAAATTCATTTTTTAAGCAATCTCAATTTTAATTATTAACTAAATCTTGAAAGAACCGGATAAACGGGTGTGAGAATAAGAAATTCTGTTATTACCCACACTGTGTTGTTACGAATTCAAAGTAAGAACCATTGTATTCCCATATTTTGTTATGGTTATTCTCCAGATATCCCCGATCCCATATCGGAACCCGGGTTCTGGCGAAGTTCGAGCCAAAAAAATCTCCTGGAATAACATCTGATAACGACATGCCGGTAGGAATAATTATTGACTTTCCATTTTTGAGAGCATCCACTACCCCTGGATGCAGAAAAATATCCCTTTTGGTAATGTGGATGACGTTCGCTTGTTGGAAATCAGTTCCTTCCGGGTTGTATGAGAGTTTATGAATCGCATACGAGGTTGGACAACCACTAAGTGCAAGAAATACGGAAATAATATTCCACAGGATGAAAACAATCAGCAATACTATTCCAAGATCTCTCAAATACTGATTCATAGACTCAATTTCCAGATTAAATTACTTTTTTTCTTATACCATATAATATCTGTTAGATCCGGGGAACCGATGTCGTAGAGGGGGTGGATGGGGTCGTTATAAAAGTTGAAACCCGGTAGGGGTAGATAACGGCCGGTGGTGAATCAAATATAGGATAAAGTGGCGATGTATATCCCGTAACATCATGGTCGATGACAGGTCCGGATCCGGGAGGCAATTCGAAACGTGTTCCCGGGAATTGGGAGGGGGTTTCTATATCGTTAAATGTAATCTCCATCAAAGGATTATCCTCCGGCCCGTTAATTGCAACTTCTTTAACAGAATAATCCGAACGGTTGACGGTCATGTGGATAATGAGCCGGAGTGCCCCGTCGAACGAACCGGCAGAAAAAACAACGGAATATTCGTCACCTCCTTCTGCAGAAAGATTCCGGGTACTATTATCCCTTCCTTCCCGTAAGGGAGAAGTTACCAGCTCCAGGATATCATATCCCCGATCATACGACGGTGGGGGTCGTGGCGTATCATATTTTGTGGAGTGTTCAAAACCTTTTTGAAAATGCTGGGTCTCATTGAATGAAGAATGAATAATATATTCGTCCAATCCGGTTGTGATGAAAATATCGGTGATATTCCCATTTGCATCCGCCCAGCTCAGGTAATAGTGATCAGGCCGTTGTGCATAAAGCGTGAACGAGTAAGACCGGGGTGTGCCTGTCCGGAGTATAGTGACAGTTCCGTTTGTTGAATATAATTTGTACGATTCTTCGTGGGCGATAACCTTGTCGGAAATTTCCTGTGCTGGGGTTGAATTTTTTAAAATTGAGTTATTTGGAGATAATGCACTGTTATTTCCGGCAATATGTGGAGGGGTTGTAGTACAACCCATTAGAGAAATAAAAATAACAAGAAGCAGAATTAAGAAAATTTTCCCCATTATAACCTACAACGATTGTCTGGACGATAAAGGTTAGGTTCTTTAATGAATTCCTGGTTGATCGATATAAACCAGATAGAACTTGAATGGATGTTTCATCATCAGGTAGTGGTTATGGAAGCTTTGCTGCGGGATCACGATCTCTGATTGGGATTGGTAATACTACGGCACTCGGGTATGTTCATTCGACCTCGGAGAAGGTTGGGGCTGCGGGTAACTTTGTGGTGAATGGGCGGGTGAGGTGGAGCTCGTTTACCACCACAATCTAACCATTTTTCTCATTTGCCGTCAAATCGTTTATTAACCCATACGATATTTTATTATTTACTTAATAAATATTAAATCATAATCTTTTTTACACTAGAAGTGCTACGAAATTATATAATAGTATGATGAGGTGTAATCGTTGCACATACCTGATGCATTTATTCCGATATGGCAGGGCGCAATCTACTGGATTATAGCCCTGGTCTTTGTGTATCTCTCCCTTCGGTGGGCAAAGAATGAATTGAACGAGGAAAAATTACCCCTGGTTGCAGTACTGGCGGCCGGTATCTTCGCACTCCAGTCTTTTAACCTTCCCGTTTCGATGGGGACGAGCGGGCACCTGGTGGGTGGGGCACTAGTGGCGATTGTCCTTGGATCACCGTTTGCCGCAGTATTCATCCTTACACTGGTGTTGATTGTCCAGGGAGTCATGTTTGGGGATGGCGGGATCACGACGATGGGGGCAAACATCCTCAACATGGGGGTAGTCGGTGGTTTCGTTGGATTCTACAGCTTCAAAGGACTTAAAGCAGCTACCGGAAGCATGCCGTTCTCTGCATTCATCGCTGCGTGGCTTGCCTGTTTAATTCCCGCACTCTGTGCATCTATTGAACTATGGCTTGCAGGAACATTCCCGCTTGAAACAGGTATGATCGCGATGGGGTTGTATCATGCAATTATTGGAGTTGTTGAAGGGGTTATCACCGTTGCTGCGATTTACCTGATTATGAATGTCCGACCCGATATGGTGGATCAAGGTGTATTACCGGCGAAGGCGGGTGCTGTTTCATGATAGACAATAAATCCTTGATAATCGGGGGTCTTGTCATTGCGATCCTCATTGGGGTTGTGGCAGTATTCATGGCATCAAGCGATCCGGATGGCCTGGAAAGCACGGCACTGATCATCCAGGGAGGGAAAACTCTGACAGGCCCTACACCCCCCGATGCTGAAATACAGGAGAGTATGGCGGGTAAGTTCGCATATTCAGCTCCGATGCCGGACTATTCTCTTGGGGAGGGATGGGGTTCTACGGGGGGAATTCTTGCGATTGTAGGGGGGACGGGTTTAGCATTTCTTGTTGCGATTGGCCTGATATATGCCTTAAAAGTAGCAGGCAGAAAAAATCCACCAGATGTAAATCAATAGATCTTTTTTCCCGTACCTAAATTTTTCCTGGGCTACGATTTCTCAGGTGCTGATACTAATTTGCGAAAGGGTGGGAGTGTCCCTTCGGGGGCCAGCAGGGTAGACAGATGGTGGGTTTACCCACCACTCTTTTGCTTTCACTCACCCGGATGCAACTACTTTATTTTCTGTTTTTTTGGTAGTCTTTGCGACATTGATAATCAGGAAGCAAAAGGCAAATACTGCGTTAAACGGGGCTATTTATGAATACTTGGAAAAGGGTAAAACCCAAATAAAGGTCATATATCGGGGGATTCGGGTAATATCGCTTAAATTAAGCGTATTTGTTACTTGAGAGAATCAGAGGCAAATGCGGCCTCAATAAACGAACGAGAGCGGGGTTAAATGGTTGGGGTGGGGTAATATTACCTAAATTTTAAGGCGTTTAAAGTAATCCGGGTGTAATTTGGGTTGTTTTGTCGAATTTTTGGGTGACTGGAAAAGTGCATTCTTTTATTTTATAAAAGCCGTGTCTGCTTGCAGGGAAATGGATATCCAGAATATTCTCGGTGAGATAGACACAAAACTGAAGGCCATAAGTTTTTAACGGTGTCAAAACCTCTTTGGGGACCACCGGTCCCCAGCCGGTCGGGCAAACCCCTCCATACTAAGCCTAACACGGGCGGGGCCACACCACCGGTGCCTCCTGTCCACAATAGTTCGGCTACGCGAAAGAATTTCGCCCGGCGAAATCAAAAAGCGGAGGTCAGGATAACCAATGTTACTCGGACTAACTGAGGTCGGCTTTCTTCCAATTCATCGAGTAATAATGTAATAAAATTCTAGATCCCCAACTTTTAGGGACACAACATGTTATATCACACCAACATTTCCATCCGATATACCACAACAAGAAAAAGGAAGAGAAACCTAACTAATTACAAAGATCTGAGGCTCTACGCTCATGACCCCCCATGAATCCGATAAGGTTGAATTCAAAGAATCCTTCGATCGGGATGCAGTCGTAACAGCCGGTGCCTTCGCAAATACCAGGGGCGGTACAATTTTTATTGGAATAACCGATCGTGGAAATATTATCGGGACACTAATCGGTAACGAATCCCTCAAAGAGTGGGCCAATACCATTTCACAGAGCACCGAACCACGTTTGATTCCGGAGATTGAGGAGATCCCCTGCGAAGGAAAACCCGTGGTAGCAATCCATATTAAAGAAAACCCGCTCAAACCTGTATCCGTCAGGGGCAGGTGCTATCGCCGCGTCGGCACCAGCAACCGGGCGATGCAACCCCACGAGATCGCGGAGCTACATCTTCAGTCCATTGGCAGCAGCTGGGACTTGACACCCGCATCGAAAACTACACTAGCGGACCTTGACTTGATAAAAGTCGCCGATTACATTAAAAAAGCAAATGAGACGGGGAGACGGAATATCTCACCTGATGAATCCCCACAAAACGTCCTTGAAAAGATCGGATTGGTCCAGGACAATAAGCCGACATGGGCCGCACTCCTCCTCTTTGGAACAGACCCACAGCGATTTCTGTCACAGGCATCCATGCACTGCGGGCTATTTGGTGTTGATGAGATTAGTGTATTGGATGACCGCATGGTGACCGGCACGATAATCGAACAGGTCAATGGTTCCATGGAATTCATTCGAAAGAATATCCGGGTCGCATTTGTGATGACCGGTGAACCTGAGCGCAAACAGGTCTGGGATTACCCGGTTGAGGCTCTCCGTGAAGCAGTCATAAATGCGATTTGTCATCGTGATTACACCATCAGTTCCGTTGTTGAAATCCGAATACTCAGGGATTCCCTGAAGGTCTGGAGCCCCGGTCGGCTGGCATCAGGCATCACATTACCCGAGCTGTTTATCTCGCACGCATCAGTTCTGCGAAACAAGGGAATCGCTCAAGTACTCTATGATATCGGTTGGATTGAACGGTGGGGTGGTGGAATCCAGAAAATGCGGAGTGCCAGTCTCGAGGCTGGAATACCCGAACCAGTATTCCAAGAAGACCAGGGATTCTCGGTAAAATTCCGGAAAGATGTATTTAACCGGGATTACCTTGTACGGGCCGGACTATCAGAGCGGCAGATATCAGCGGTGCTCTATGCAAAAGAGAACGGGAAAATTACTAACGCGGATTACCAGCGGATTTTGAAGGTATCCGGTTCGACAGCACAACGGGATCTCAAGGATCTTGTTTCACGAAATATCCTTGAAATGGTTGGTAAGAGAAAAGACGCTTATTATACATTGTCTCGTCAAGGATGACGTATATGATGTAAATATGATGAATAAATGGCGAATGTGGTGAATAAATGGCGAATAAAATAACGGGATTGATTATCAACGAAAAAGGCTTATTTTAGCCGGAACTAGCCTAAGTCTTTAGTTCTGCAGTTAACCGGTGCTTTCAACTGGGCATCAAGTTCACTCCGTCGTTTCCTCACTCCTCTTCGTTCCGCTCCGGGCCTCCTTCGTTCACATCATGCCCTGGTTTTTCAGAATGTATCGGGGTGATACTGACGGCCATAACTTCGTCGCGAACTCCTCGTTATCGCCTGCCATCTCGCGGGCAACCGGGTCTGATGACTCGTTGCCTTCGCGGTAAGCAATATCGCCCGCTTTCCGCTACCGCTTGCGAGCTACTTATGGAGGCCGAGACCCGACTGAGGTCGTGTCACCTGCGACAGCCCGACGAAACAAGATAGGGTTGGGACAGGGAGTACCCAGGACAGCGACGAGGCACCCGGTTACCAAGCGGAGCGAGGTCGAGGTGCCGAGGAGCGGCATCGTGTTTGAGTCCTGCAATATTCCAACCGGCACCAGGACAACAACAACCAGCGACGAAGTTCCTGGTCGGAGCGGAGCGACGTAACCAGGAGCAAGGAGCGACAGCGTGACACCAGGACAACATACCCGAAGGGATGGCCCTCGGAGACGGCCGGAGGCCGGCAGTGGGCCTTCCCGAAGGGCGACCACTGGTTTTATTATATGATGTCAAACGCTGCGAAATAACATCATACACTTTCACACCGCACATGGCGCTGCCTTATAGCTTCACACGCTAATATTATATGTGGTGAAAGGAGTGACCCACACACTGGAAACCAAAATTGAGCACGTCGGGACCGTGAAACTGTCCGGCGGCATGTTGAGAATAGATGTAAAAATAATCCAGGCGGCGATCGCCCGCTCGGATGTTTCGCGCCTGGTCGATGAACAGGCCCGCGTGACGGTCTGGGATATGACGCCAGTCTGGGCCGGGTCCGGAGAACCGACCGAAGCAGGCCAGGCGTGGATCAATGGATCCGGCCGTGCTGTGATGTACCAGATCCAAGGCCGGAGATACATTTCTCCACTCTCCCACCTGCGGGCAACCGTCACAGGATCGCGGAAGTTCGCGAACATCTCGACGATCAGCTGGGAACCATTCACCTCGGGAGCAACAGCGCAAGCAACCCCCCAGGGGGTGCCCGCATGATCACCGAACCGCAGGCCTCAATCATCGCAGGTCTCAGGATAGAATCAGCCAGGTTGTACCAACAGGCTGCTGCGATTGAGTTCGATGCGCAGGATCTTGCATATCAGGCCGAGGAGATGGAGATCGGCCTCGGTTGTGATGTTGAGATCGGGGACCGGTGCATCGGGTGCCGCTGGTACCATACAAAAAACACAATTGACTGGAATGGAGCATGTGGAAAGCACGTAACCATTAAGCGCTGCTTGTCGATGAGCCCATGCATGGGGATTGTCAGGAGTGATCTTTGATGTCGTTCGTTGTCTATGAGGTTGACCTGGTGAAAGGGGAGGGGAAAGACCCCCACACCTTCCAGACCCGGGAACAAGCAAGAGCCCACGCGGTGAAAGTTGTCGAAGGCTGGCGCGAAGGCAACGACCGGATCATCTTTGAAGGAGACATGGTCCTGGTGCAGACCCAGTCGGGGTTGCTGGACTTTGGAGCATTAATCACGGAGGTGGCATAAATGAACGACCTCCCTCCCGGGTGGCAACGTGCCCATGAGGAATGGCTCCAGCCACCAGACCAGGAGGAGCCGCTCATGGTCAGGATCTCTGCCTTGGTGTCAGTCTTTGCCGACATCGATAAGTCGGCCATTGAATGTGTCCAGGATCAGATCCGCGACGGCACGATCACAATTGAGGACCTCGACGCGATTGAAGTTGATGAGATTGACGGCCAGTGGCCATCAGACGGGAGTGATTGGTGATGGAATACAAAATTTTTGTCAATAGAGGGACAGGGGCCCAGCTCATCGCGGAATGCATCGATCATGGTGCTGCAGTTGATTTCGCGGCTGTTTATGCACATAATCATAATATGGGCTGGATGTGGTCGAAGGTGGCATCCAATGAGATAGTTATCCGTCCCGGGTTTACAAACGGGAAACCACGTCTCCGGGGTGGTCGGGTATGACTACCTCAACCCCCATTCCATTCTGGACCGAGGAGGATATTATCAGTAGGTATACCCGGGCCGATGCCCTGAATGATGGCGAACTGATCGCAGCACCCGAGGGGCTCACCCGGCAGGCCGGGATCTCGGTCCCGGTCGCATTCACCCGGGCCGCGTGGTATCAGTACATCGAACCCTCGTATCTTCCCGAGATGCCAGATCAGGACCTGACCGGCAGGCTGTGGGACCTGCTCTGGATGCTGCGGATGTCAGCAAACAGGTCACGCAGCAGTAGTGTTATCATATTCCGGGTGGCCTTTGAACTCCTGCGGGAGAGGGCCCGGGCTACCGGAATTATCCACCACCGGGGGGGTGAAACCGTCGAACTCAAAGCAGTCTGCGGACCAGGTGACGACGGCGAACCGGTCATAACAGTTATGTTGCCAGGGGAGGACTGAGTACTAATGGCTAAAACCCCACCTCATACATTTTATACGACAGAAGAAGTGGCCGCAATGCTGCACCTTCACCCCCAGACCGTCCGGAATCTAATTCTAAAAAAGCGGATGGGTGCTATAAAAATCGGGATGGAGTGGCGTGTCAGTGAAGAGGACCTTACCGAATTTATCAAAGAGAACAGAAACAAATAATCGCAGCCGGTCGAAGTGACCCACACAAACATACCGGCCACGATCGGTTTAACTATTGCATCCCTTTTCTTATCAGATTAACTACCAGGAGTAAATTTTTCCCTGCGGGGCGTCGCACGGTCCGGCCCTGAAGGCCCGGCCTTCGAGCGCCACCCCTTCGGGTTCTTATTCCTTGTTATGATGTCGCTCCTCGGCACCTCGACCTCGCTCGCGCTCGGTAACCGGGTGCCTCGTCGCTGACTCCGGTGCTCCCTGTCCCAAATCTATCTTGTTTTATCGGCCCGTCGCAGGTGGCGCCATGCGCTTCGGGCATAGAGAACCGGCAAGTGATTGCGGAAAGCATGTTGTGGGGGCATATCAATGGCCCCATTTTGAGGACGATGGAACATCAGTTCGGTCGGCATCAAAACGTAACAGGCGATAACGAGGAGTACGCGACGAAGTTATGGCCGTCATTCCCCCCGATGCAGTATGAAAAACAAGGGCATGATGTGAAGGTGACGCGGCCCGGAGCCGGAGCGAAGCGAGCGAGGAAACAAGGAGGCAAACATGCTGCCCGTCATTCCTTCTAATAAACCGAAGAATCAGGGAGCGCCTCCGAGACGAGGCCCACAGACCTCGGCAGTGGTGCGAACGACATTGTATTTTTTGTGTGAACTTTCCGGAGTGGGGGCAGGACCCCCGCGTTGGCGGCAGGTCCGCCACCGGCAGAGCGCACTATCTTAAAAAATGAAAAGAAAATATATTTGCCCTTCTCATCAAAAATGATACTTTTTACAGGGGAATCTAACTAATTGTCAGGAGTCCCCATAGCAGCATACTGATTTTTTTTTAATTGGCTGGGATCATACAGAATGTTCAATATTGAATCTGAATAAGTGAATAGCTGACAGATACTCATAGTAGTATTTCCGGAGAAGATACGTGAATCTCATGAAGTATTCAGCCATGCTTGAATTATTACGACAGAATCGACCCCTGGTCCATCACATTACCAATTATGTCACCGTGAATGACTGCGCGAATGTTACCCTCTGTATTGGTGCATCGCCGGTTATGTCTCATGCCCTGGAAGAAGTAGAGGAGATGGTAAGCTACGCTGGGGCCCTTGTGCTGAATATCGGGACACTGGATCCATACCAGGCAAAGTCCATGCTCCTTGCAGGCCGTGCTGCTAATAAGCTTGATATTCCGGTAATTGTCGACCCCGTCGGAACCGGGGCGACCCGCTACCGGACTGATTTCATGTCACACATGATTGACGAATTACAGATATCGGTTATTAAAGGAAATGCAGGAGAGATTGGCATGCTTGCTGGTGCTGATGCACGCGTAAATGGTGTTGATTCTGGGGATGTGAAAGGTGACCTCGGTAACATAGCTCAGGTTTTTGCCAAAAAAACAGGAATTACCATGGTAATCAGTGGCCCCACAGACATCGTGAGTGATGGCAATCAGATCATTACCGTTGAAAACGGGCACCCCATGATGGGCAGAATATCCGGCACGGGTTGCATGCTAACCTCAATTATCGCTTCATTTGCGGCAGTTGAAAGGGACATGGCAGAAGCGTCTGTTGCGTCACTTGCAGCATTTGGAATTGCAGGAGAACGGGCTGCAGCAAAAACCCCCGGCCCGGGATCTTTTAAAACCGCATTATTCGATCACCTGTCTTTACTGACGCCGGATGAACTGGCGCGCAATGCAAAAGTCCGGAAGCACTGATATGCCCTACGATCTGTACG
>Ga0194039_1001082_pt1 | contig 15023 bp, 13 predicted proteins | sample JunL228m_MetaG_FD_148679 | JGI IMG/M metagenome (GOLD analysis project Ga0194039, IMG submission 148679) | Anoxic zone freshwater microbial communities from boreal shield lake in IISD Experimental Lakes Area, Ontario, Canada - Jun2016-L227-8m | ecosystem: Environmental > Aquatic > Freshwater >... | reverse complement strand
GTGGGTAACGGCAAGTGAACCTACGGTACGCCCGTGGAACCCATGGGTAAATGCGACAAATTTTTTCTTACCGGTCCGGACCCGGGCAAGTTTGAGTGCCCCGTCGATTGCTTCTGCTCCGGAGTTTGAGAAGAAGGCCTTGTGCATGCCGGTAATCTCTACGAGTTTCTTTGCCAGATCGCCTTGGTGCGGCACGTAATAGAGATTGGAGCAGTGGATCAGCTGGTGTGCCTGATCGCAGATCGCTTTTACTACGGCCGGGTGGCAGTGACCGGTGCTGCAGACAGCTATCCCTGCAACACAGTCAAGATACTGTTTTCCTTCCGCATCCCAGACGGTTGATCCCTCCCCCTTTACAATTGCCATATCGCGCGAGAACGCGGGCATAAAGTAGCGCTCGTCGAGGGCTTTGAACTGGCTTGTCTTTTCCATTTCCATCACAGATCTTTTTGTTTGTTGTGTTCGTTTGCTTATGTTCAGCATTTATTCATATTCAATGGTTGCCGGAGGTTTTGCCGTGATATCGTACACCACTCTGGCAACGCGGGGAATGTCGGCAGTAATTCTTGAACCGATTCTTACGAGGTGATCAAACGGGATATCGAGCGGGTCTGCCGTCATACCGTCCCGGGAGTTCACTGCCCGTATCGCAACAATCCACCCGTGGATCCGGTTGTCGCCTTTGACCCCAGTGCCAAGACCGAGCAGCGCGGCAAAACACTGCCATGGGCGGTACTTCTCCACCAGTTCATCTTCCACGATCCAGTTCGCCTCACGAATAATGTCAACTTTCTCTTTTGTTATTTCACCAATGATACGCACCGCAAGTCCGGGGCCGGGAAATGGCATACGGTGTTGGATCTCCTTAGGGAGACCGAGGGCTCCGGCCACTTCCCGCACTTCATCCTTGTAGAGATCGCGGATCGGCTCGATCACTTTGGTGAACTCCATGTGGAGCGGCATACCGCCCACATTGTGGTGGCTCTTTATCCCACCCTCACTTTCGATCCGGTCCGGGTAGATGGTCCCCTGCAACAGGCATTTGGCACCCACTTTCTTGGCCTCTCGCTCAAAGACCCGTATGAACCGCTCACCGATTGCCTTGCGTTTCTCCTCAGGATCGGTAATCCCCTTGAGCGATGTTAAGAATTCGTCGCCTGCATCTACAATCTGGAGGTGAATATGGTTAAAGAGCGTCCGGATCCGTTCGGTCTCCCCTTTTCGCATCAGGCCGGTATCGATATAGATCGGTATGAGATTGTCCCCGATCGCACGGGCAGCAAGCGCCGCACAGACCGAGCTGTCAACTCCTCCTGATAGGGCCATAACCACCTTGTCAGTACCGGCTGCGGCTTTGATCTCTGCAATGGATTTGACAATGAATTTCTCTGTATTGACCATTTTTACACCTAAGTTGTTTTCTTGTTTGCCCTGCACGCTTCAACAAACCCGAGATACGGGGGAGACGGATGGGTTGGCCGGGACCGGAACTCCGGATGGAACTGCGTAGCAAAGAAGAACGGATGATCCGGAAGTTCGAGGCACTCCATACGGTTCTTATTGGTGGCAGAAAAAACGAGTCCCGCCTTCTCCAGATCCCTGATATACTGCGGGTTCACTTCATACCGGTGCCTGTGGCGTTCGGTAATCTGCTTTTCCCCATAGAGTTTCGACGCAAGTGTGCCATTTCGGATATCTGCGGTGTAATTCCCAAGCCGCATCGTGCCTCCGAGTTCATTGACACCTTCCTGTTCGGGAAGAAGCCCGATCACATGGGTGCCCTCTCCGAACTCTTCGCTCGTGGCATCGGCAAACCCTGCCTTGTGGCGGGCAAACTCAACGGTTGCCAGCTGAAACCCTAAGCAGAGCCCAAGGAAAGGTACATTGTTCTCGCGGGCAAACTGGATCGCTTCGATCTTGCCTTCAATGCCTCTTTTCCCGAATCCACCGGGAATCAGGATACCGTCATAATCCTTGAGTGAACACCGTTCATAGCGTTCTGCATCCAGCCATGCAATCTTCACTTCCGTGGAAAGCGCACGCCCTGCATGTTTGAGCGATTCCTTGATGCTGATATAGACATCCTCGATGCCGTACTTGCTTACGATTGCAACCGTCACCCGGTTGGTGTACTCCTTGTTCACCAGACGGTACCACGCGGTATCTGGCTCTTTTTTATCCAGACCCAGGTGGGCAGATAGCACATCGGCAATACCCTCCTTTTCCATCTCCATTGGGACTGCGTAGGTATCAGGGGCAGTAGCAGCAGAGATCACAGCATTCTGGGGGAGATCGCAGAATGCGGAGATCTTTCGTTTTGTTCCGGCACCGATCGGGTTCTCGCTCCTGCCTACAATAATATCCGCATGGAGTCCGAGTTCGCGCAGGGCTTTTACCGAGTGCTGGGTGGGCTTGGTCTTCATATCCCCCATTGTATCTTCGGGGATCAGGGTGACATGGACAAGGACAATATCGTGCTCGGGCAGTTCACCGTGCATCTGGCGGACCGCTTCTAAAAACGGCATACTCTCGATATCGCCTACCGTGCCTCCGACTTCAACAAGGCAGATGTCTGCTTTTGTTCCATCCGGGAATTCCTCTTCTGCCGCATTCCGGATACAGGACTTGATCTGGTCCGTGATATGGGGGATGATCTGCACTGTTTCGCCAAGGAAATCGCCGCGGCGTTCCTTATCGATGACCGTACGGTACACCTTGCCGGTGGTGATGTTGTGGGCTGCGGTCAGTTCGATGTCTAGGAACCGTTCGTAGTTGCCGAGATCGAGATCTACTTCGCTGCCGTCTTTGAGCACGAACACTTCCCCGTGCTGGGCCGGGTTCATCGTTCCTGCATCGATATTTAAGTACGGATCAATTTTTACTGCCGTGACACGGTAGCCACGGTTCTGTAAAATCCGTCCCACTGATGCAGCGGTGATCCCTTTGCCCAGACCGCTCATCACACCCCCGGTAATTATAATGTACTTCAAAAGAATCTCCCCGATTGCATTATATTTGGCTCACAATCCTAAATAGTGTTATCTTCCTTGAAGGAACGGGATAAAAATCAGCCATTTACCGCAGGCTTATGTCCAGTACGATTATTGAGATGCGTATGTGGCAAGATTGTGACGAATAGATCCCAAAGTAAGATTAATTTATGAAAACATCTTACTGAGTGGGTATGAAATTCAAGCATTTTATTCACATTCTGGCAATTATCGCATTAATTGCCTGTTTTGTTCCACCTGTGCTTGCTGAAGCACCAAAAGATGAGGCCACTACCTATTACAACCAGGCTGAACTGACCCTCAACACGAATGACTATGAGGGTGCGATTGCACTTTTTGATCAGGCGCTTGCTTCAAACACATCGATGATCAAAATATCCGATGCCCTGCTGTATACCTACCGGGACAAGGCCTATGCACAGATCCAGCTCAAAAAAAATAATGAAGCCATCCAGACCATTGATCAGGGTCTCTCACTCTATCCCAAGGACAAAATGCTCTGGAACAATAAGGGTTATGCAAACTACAACCTAGGAAAATATCAGGATGCACTCGCTGCGTATAACAACGCCATAAAGTATGAACAGAACTACACAATTGCCCTGATTAACAAAGGAGACACGCTCTCAAAGATGCAGGACTACCAGGGTGCAGTGGATGCCTATAAAAATGCCCTGATATCCGAACCCGGCAACCCAACCGTAACCGACAAACTTGCAGTTGCACAAAAGGCAGCTGACTCGAATTCGACAACAACCATGATTGCAATTGCCATTGTCATAATCATCGTTGCTGTTGGCGCAGTCTGGTACTTCAAATTTAGAAAACCTGAAGTAAAGCCCGAAGAGAAGAAGTCCAAAGGAAAGAAGAAATAATTTTTTTTATACTTTTGCCGTCACCGCGAATGCAGCTGACGTGCGGGAGAGCAGGGGTTTTTTACCATCATCTAAAAAGACTTCGGCCTCAGCAAAGGCAACGCGTCGTCCTTTCTTGATCACTTTTGCCTCGGCAATGATAACACCCTCCCGTACTCCTTTGACAAAACTGGTAGATTCAGAGATGGTCGCAATTCCCTCATTTTCCTTTAACAGGGTGTAGAGGGCAAGCGCAATCGCCTCGTCAGCAAGCGCAACAAGCATCCCGCCCTGTAGCCAGCCGACACCGTTGTGCATATCCGGCCGGACCTGCATTTTCAGCTCCGCTTTTCCCTGTTCGTATCTGACAATTTCGATTCCCATAGAGCTGAAGAATGGGTTGGCATCCCTGCCATGCTGCCGGATGTTTTCAAGATAGGACATGATTCTCTAAAGAGATTTTATCCGGAGGTGATTAAGCATATGCCTTCCCCCAATGTCGGTTGTTTAATAGTGTTCATCGGACGAACTATTCTGCATGCAGGACCCTGAAACAAAAGAGATGCTCGCTGATCTCATCTGGCTCAATGCAGTGATCGCAACTGAACTTATCCAGATAACCGAGAACACATCGGCCATCCTCCGCAAATCCCCGCCTCCGGATAGTTGCCTTGCCGAACACCACGAACTTAAAAAAACCGCGCTCCATATGGCAGAAAAGTACCGGCCCGCAACGGTGCTGGGTCAACACCTACTCAAACACCAGTAACGTTATTGGGACACTCTACCCACGAGTATAGTACAATAATCTCTGAGTACGTGAGAGTCCGCACACCATCCCTCACACAGCGTGATACGATTCATCCATACATCATTGTTAAACGGAGCAAGCCTCAAATGACCAACCCCGGCATATCCTGCAGTCTCGTTATACCTGCATACAATGAGGAGAACCGGATCCAGTTGCTCTTTAACGAGATAACAGCGTTTGATGGAGAACTGATCGTAGTCTGTGATGGGACCGACCATACGGCGAACTGTGTCAGACGGATTGCAGCCCGCAGGCAGGATCTCTTAATCAGCTGCCTTGAGTTTAATCACCGGCTGGGTAAGGGCGGCGGCGTGATAGAAGGACTCAAAGCAGCCCGGGCACCGCTTGTGGGGTACTTTGATGCGGACGGTTCTACCAGTATCAGCGAGATGCAACGCCTCTTCTCCCACCTTTCCTCATCTGAAGGTGCGATCGGATCTCGCTGGGTGCCGGGCTCGACCCTTCGCGTGCGGCAGGGAATCCTGCGCAGAATGGAGAGCCGGGCGTTTAACCTCCTGATCCGGATTCTCTTTAATCTCACCTACAATGATACACAATGCGGAGCAAAGGTGTTTAAAAAAACCGCAATCGATACCGTGCTGCCACAGATGACGTCCCGGGGATTCGAGTTCGATGTCGAACTTCTCTGGCGGCTGCAGCAGGCAGGTTATACCGTCACTGAAGTTCCAATAGTCTGGCAGAACAAAGGAGATTCAAGGGTGCAGAAGCGGGACATGATCCGGATGCTCAAGGGTCTTTTTATGATCCGGTTTGGTTCAGGAAAATGATACCATCATCGCATGAAGAGCAGAAGAAAGAGGCATTCCGGCTCTTTGAAGACGGGCGGTATATCGAGTCCGGCCAGCTCTGCACCATCCTGTTAGAGTCCGGAAAGGATTCAGCGATCGAAGTGCTCGCCGCAACCAACCTCTACTATATGGGAAAACTCGATGACGCAGAAGTCTTCTTCCGGGATCTCGAAAAGAAGATGCCAGACTCTTCTTATGTGCACAGTTATCTAGCAAAAGTGCTCGAAGCCCGGGGTGATGAAGAGGCGATTGCAGAGTACGCAACTGCTGTCCATCTCGACCCTTCCAACCAGGATGCACTGCGGAGTTATGCAGAATATCTTCTCGCTCACAAGGATTACCGTGCCGCACTGCCTGTCTTCAAACGCCTCGTGCAGCTGGGAAAGAAACCCGCAGATGTCAAGCATCTGATGCAGGCGCTATTAGGAATTGGTGAAGCACATGAGGCACTCTCAACGCATGCGGTGCTGGGTGCCGGAACTGTGCAGGGCCATGAATATGTTGATGCACTCATAAAGACCGGAAATTTCCCTGCCGCCGCTGAATCAGCGAACCGGATCTACAAAGAGACACGGGATCCGAAAGTGCTCAGGAAATATCTTGCTGCCCTCTCTTGCTATGATGTGCCGGCTTCACTTGAGGCTTATGCCGATCATATAGAGCCCGATACCGATGGCGAGATCCTCTTTGACTATTTGCTGCTCTTACAGGCACACGGGAGAGCTGAAGAAGCGCTCGGTACCGCACGGGCACTCGTTAAACGCTCACACCAGCCGGTGTATCATCTTCTTGTATGTGATCTGCTCTCTGCACAATGCAGCGGAGAGATTGATAGAAAAATTGCCCTAGCAGAATACGAGCAATTAATCCGGGACGAACTCGCGACAAAAAACGATCTGGACCTACTCCGGACGATCATCAGCAGATACCGGGAGCACCTCACTGTATGGGTACCCACAGGAGAAGCTAAACGCAGGTTCCTTGACCTTGTTTCACAGGATGTGAACGTAGCAAGCCTACTCGAAACTGCCGTATTGTATCAAGAGGCAGGAGATGCAGCAGAAGCCCGGTCATGGTATTACCGGGCATACCGGGCAGATTTCCTTACTGGCGGACTTGCCTATGCACAGTTCCTCGATGCGCATGGCGAAGGACGCGAGTGCGAGAAGGTGATGCTCTACATACTCTCGAATGTGAAAAAGAGTGCGGATCTCATACGGGTGGCCGCAGTGATTGTGGACAAACAAGGCACCATGCACCACATGAAGCGGTTGATGGAGCAACTGCTCTCAAAACTCGAAGCCCTGCGAGCAACATTGAATTCGGAAGGTCTTGAGTTACTCGCGATGGCTTTTTTCATTGCCGGCACCAACGCACACGAAGAGCAGAATTATGCGGGCTGCAAGTATTACTGCCTGAGCGGGATGGATGTTATGCCAGCCCACACCCGGGCCATTCACCTTGAAGACTTCCTCACCCTGATCCGGACCTGCAAAGAGAAGTCGGTTGCCGATCGCCCGATCATGAATGTGCCGCAGACGAAAAAACGGGCAGCGGCAAGCCCCCCGGCACAGGTGATCACCGACCAGCTCGGTCTCACCGAACAGGAGGCAAAGATCCTTGAGTTCGTCCGCCTGCACCGGACGGCAAACGAGATGGAACTCAGAAAGGTGCTTGGAACCCGCAGAGTGGTAGGGATTGTCAACCGCTTAATCCAGAAAGCGGCTGCACAAGGGTTGTTACTGATCGCAAAGAAAGGAGTTGGGGAGGATGGAGAAGCCTATGAATATACCGGAACCTGAACGGATGGACCAGCGACGGCTTGAGAGCATCAACATCATCAATGCGCTGCGCAGGGGAACTGTTCCTGCAAGCGGGCTTGAACGGATCGCTGTCGGGCTCGATGTCGAAGAGGGTGTGATCAGCCGGCAACTGGATTACGTTGCCCAAAGCGGCGGGGATCTCAAGTTTATCCGGGGCGAGTATGGGAGTGGCAAAACATTTTTAGTTGCACGGGCCCTCGAGATCGCCCGCACCAAGGGGTTTGTCACTTCGCACGTGATCATCTCATCTTCCACCCCGCTCTACAAGATCAAAGGGATCTACCAGCAGGTCTGTGCAAACCTCCGAACCGGCGGAGAAGAGCATGCGATCAAGACGATTCTCGACAACTGGCTCTTTGCGATCGAAGAGCGGCTGCTATCAGTGAGCGGGACTGGTCTTGAGGATGCGGCACTCGAAGAGGCAACCGAGCGAGAGATTGAAACTGCACTCAGCGGTATCAGCGAGGTGAACACTGCACTTGCGGCTGCACTTCGCACTTATTACCGGGCGAACAATGCAGGCGACTTCCAGCTATCTCAGGCTGCACTGGGCTGGATTGCCGGTGAACCAAATATCGGACGGGACTTTAAGGCAAAAGCGGGGATAAAGGGCGAGATCGATGACACCATTGCGTTTGTCTTCCTGCGGGGTCTTGTGTCGATCATTCACGGGGCGGGCTACAGCGGGATTGCGATCGCCGTCGATGAGATGGAGACTACGCAGGGACTCCAGCGCAACCAGCGGGAGAAAGGTTACCACACGCTCGTCCGTATCATCGATGCGCTCGACCGGGGCGATATGCCACGCTGCTTCTTCCTCTTTACCGGCACTCCTGCCATGTATGACGGTTCACGCGGCATCCGCTCCGTCCCGCCGCTCTACGATCGCATCAGCGTGGTACAGAACGATGCGTACCGCAACCCCCGCCAGCCGCAGATCATGCTTGGGAAATTCGATACCTCAAAACTCGAACTCGTGGCGCTCAAGGTCGTAGATGTCTATGCACAGGCCTACACGGAGCCGGACCGCGAGCGGGTCTCGCATCGCTTCATACGGGCGATGATCAAGAAGATCACCACGCGTTTCGGGGGGCGGGTGGACGTTATTCCCCGCATCTTCTTAAAAGAATTTGTCGATGTGCTGGACAAGTGCGAGCTCTACGAGGAGTATACTCCCGGCGAGGGTTACGATTTTGATGCCGAGCACCTCAAGGGCGAACTCAAAAAAGAAGAAGAGGCAGTGATGGTAGTCAGATTCTAAAACCCGCCATCCTTTTAAAAAAGACAATGTTTTACATTACAACAGCACACCCTTCCTGCATGCGTCGGGCAAAGCTCCTGTTCATCCTTGCCGCAGTCCTTCTGTGCGCACTTATTCCCGTAGCAGGAGCCGTATCACTTACTCTCAATGCCTCAGAGAACAAGGCACATGTTGGTGATGCGATCACGCTCAGCGGCAAAGTGACCGGGATCAAAACGATTGCTGTTTATCTCTTTGTGATCGGACCTGAACTTGATAACCGCGGTGTGACACTCGACAACCTCAATATCCCGGCCGGGCGCGGGTTGTTCACAACTGCTCCGGTGCACATGGAAAACGGCACCTGGTCCTATACCTGGGATACCGCTGTCATCCTTGGGAATCTAAAACCCGGCACCTATACAATATATGTTGTAAGTTCGCCGATCGACCGGCTGCGTTTTGTCAGGAGCGATTACACCACAACTGATATTGTATTTCTTCCATCTGAACAACCGCCCAATGAAGTCCCACTCGGACCTGCACTGCCAATTGTTGCACTGGTTATTACGGGTATAGTAATACTCGGATATGGCGGGATGAGGCAAAAAAAGATATAAAAAATGCTTTTGATTTTTTTAAGGGATGATTCCTGAATTACTTAATTGCCGTGCTGCCTGCGCACCCGCACGGATTCTGCATGGGCGTGCAGACCTTCTGCATCCGCTATAGTCTCAACGATATCGCCAATGGCTTCCAGACCGTCGCGGTCTATGATCTCTACTGACGCCGTCTTGCAGAAATGATTCACATCGAGACCGGAATAGGTCTTTGCGTACCCTGCAGTCGGGAGCACATGGTTGGTTCCCACTGCATAGTCCCCACAGGCAACGGCAGAGTAGCGCCCGACAAAGATTGCCCCTGCGTTCTTCACCCGTGTGACAACGGTCAATGGGTCTGCAACCTGTATCGAGAGGTGCTCCGGGGCAACTGCATCTGAGGCAAGAATCGCTTCTTCCATAGTGCTGACAACAAAATACCCGGAGTTCTTAAGCGCCTGCTCGATGATCTCCTTTCGCGGAGCAACTTTTGTCATCGCTTCTACTTCGCGGCCGACTTTTGCCGGAAGCGATTTGTCGGTGGTGATCAGGATACAGGCAGCATTGGGGTCATGCTCAGACTGGGCAAGGATATCGGCAGCAACAATGCGAGGGTCGGCAGTCTCATCAGCAATAATTCCGATCTCGCTTGGCCCTGCCGGGAAATCGATCTCCACCTTCTCGCGGAGCATCATCTTTGCAAGCGTGACGTACACGTTGCCAGGCCCTACAATCTTCTGCACGGGCCGGATGCTATTAGTACCCAGTGCCATTGCAGCAATTGCCTGTGCGCCACCGGCATTATAGATCTCGGTTACCCCGGCGATGTCCAGCGCAACAAGGGTTAACGGTTTTATTGGGGGTGGTGAGCAGGCACAGATCTCCTTTACACCCGCGACACGGGCCGGCACCGCACACATGAGAGCAGATGATGGGTAGGCAGCCCGGCCACCGGGAATATAGAGCCCGACTCGATTTAAGGGGGTAGTCTTGACGCCGAGCACGATACCCGGTTCCATTTCCTGCAACCAGAGGTCACGGGGCTTCTGGAGTTCGTGGAAGCGCTCGATTCTGACATGCGCCTCGATTAAGCTCTCGATGATCTTCGCATCAACCTTTTCATAGGCATCCTCACGTTCGTCATCCGACACTGCAATATCGGTCAGCACACAGTGCTTCTTTGCCAGATCAATCAGTGCAGCATCTCCCTCCGCCTGCACGCGACTGATGATCTCTGTTACTGTGGCCCGGGCGTCTTCAAGGCTCGATTGCCTCCCCGCGATCCAGGCATCGATCTCCACTGCCTTTAACATAGTGCCAATATTTTCGGCAGGAGAGTTTGTTAAGGTTTCGTCAAGTTTTTAAAAAAAGAATATGGCATAGCATTTCGGATTCGTGCCGATCTTTGGCGTAGGATGGAGATGCCCGCACAGGAATGAAGGTGCATCAGCTTTTTTTGATCGAAAAAAGGGAAATATTATTTTTAATAATCGCCCATACCGGGCGGCATTCCACCCATACCACCGGGAGGCATCCCGCCACCGGATGCCTTGGATGAGGCAATGACATCGTCAATGCGGATGATCATGACTGCTGCCTCTGCTGCGCTCGAGATTGCCTGTGTCTTTACCCGCAGCGGTTCGACTACTCCTGCCTTGAGCATGTCAGCAGGTTTTCCGGCCTCCACGTCAAGCCCGAAGTTCTTCTTCCCTGCCTCGTGTGCAGCCCGGATAGCAACGAGCATATCAATCGGATCGAGACCTGAGTTTTCGGCAAGCGTGCGGGGGATGATCTCCATTGCTGAGGCAAACGCCTCGATTGCGAGCTGGACACGACCGCCTTCAGCCTGCGCATATTTCCGCAGCTGGAGCGAGAGTTCTGTCTCAGGTGCCCCACCTCCAGCCACGATCTTTTTTGCCTCAACAACAACGCCAACTACCATGAGAGCATCATGGATAGCCCGTTCGAGTTCGTCGACTACGTGCTCGGTGCCGCCATGGACGATGATCGAGACAGATTTGGGGTTCTTGCACTTCGAGATATAGATCATCTCTCCACCCGAGACCTTGCGTTCCTCAACAAGGCCTGCTGTGCCGAGATCCTTTGCCGTAATCGTATCGATACTGGTAACAAGGTTTGCACCTGTTGCCCGGGCAAGGTTGTCGATGTCGCTCTTTTTTACCCTGCGGACAGCAAGAATGCCGGCTTTTGTAAGGTAGTGCTGTGCAACATCGTCGATGCCTTTCTGGCAGAAGACTACGTTTGCCTTGCTCTTTATGACCTTGTCTACCATTGTATGAACCATCTGTTCCTCTCCATCGAGGAATGCCTGTGCCTGGCCGGGCGAAGAGATATTGATCTTTGCGTTCACTTCGGTCTTTTTGTATTCGAGTGCCGCATTGAGGAGCAGAATTTTTGCATCCTTAACTGATTTTGGCATGTTCGGGTGCGCACGTTCCTTGTCTATGACCATGCCTTCGATAAGAACCGAGTCATCCACCGAGCTGCCAACCTTCTTCTCTACATTGATGTGAGCGATATCTACCTTGCCATCGGAATCGGTGACAAATGCAACTGCCTTAACAAGTATATCGCAGAGGTGTTCTTTGGATACTTCCGCATTCTTGCCGGTGAGTGCAGTTGCTGCGATCATTTTTAGCATCGTTGTATCGGTCGGCTTAACTGTGATTGCAATACCATTGAGCAGCACGAGTGCCTGTGCTGCTGCCATCCGGTAACCCTCAGCAATACTTGTCGGGTGAACCTTCTGGGCGAGAAGCACTTCGGCGTTCTTTAAAAGTTCGCCTGCAATGACAACAGCAGTTGTCGTGCCATCGCCGACTTCAGCATCCTGTGTCTTTGCGATCTCAACCATCATCTTTGCGGCCGGGTGATCGATATCCATCTCTTTTAAGATAGTGACGCCATCGTTTGTGATGGTGATATCTCCCATGCCATCGATGAGCATCTTGTCCATACCTTTGGGACCAAGGGTCGACTGGACTGCTGTGGCAACAGCTCTTGCGGCGGCAAAATTATTGGTCTGGGCTTCCTCTCCCCGGCTTCTCGTTGCTCCTTGTCTGAGAATAATTATGGGTTGTCCCCCGAGTTGTTGTGACATTTAGTACCTCATCAGATGATAGAACAGATAGATCTGCATCGGTTTTATGTGTATCCATGTAGTCGATGTCAATACCCCATCATTAATTACCAGTTTTTACCAATTACTGATCAATGCGCACGGACTTTGGCATTCATATGAAAGGGGGCGTCATCACCGAACGGGACGCAGACTTCTGTACCATTCGCATAAGAGCCCCTGCGGGTATTTTTTCTGTTGAACAGTTACGCGGGATTGCAAAGATCGCGAAAAAATATGGATCTGGTGCGGTTCACTGCACTACGCGCCAGACATTAGAGATCCCGCATGTCAAGCCGGTACTGCTAAAAAAGGTTGAAAAAGCTCTGGCAAAGAATGAGACTCCGGTTGGCTCAGAGAAAGATGAGATCGTAAATATCATCGCATGTCCTGGCGTCGAACGCTGTAAATTTGCAAATATCGACACCATCAGTCTCGCAAAAAAACTTGACGAAAAATTGTTCGGAAAGGAGATGCCGGTCAAGATGCGCATCGCTCTGTCGGGCTGTCCGAATGCCTGTACAAGTCCCATGCTCAACGAGATTGGCGTGATTGGGAGAGTTCGACCCCTCCGGACTCCCGGGCTCTGTACGGGATGTGGGTCCTGTGTCGAGTACTGCAAAGAAAAAGCCATTAAGATCCGGAATGGCATCTCAGAACTCAAAGAAGACAAATGCGTCCAGTGCGGGGTATGCATCCAGTCCTGCCATTTTAATCTCCTGAAAGCCGAACACCGGCATTTTCTTATTACCGTTGGAGGGAGGAGAGGAAGACATCCTCAAATCGGCAGGCCATTGTTAACCGTTGAAACCGAAGAGCAGGTAATTTTTGCCATACAAAAAATTGTTGACTGGGTTTACCGGCGCGCATGGAGCGGTAGACTCCTGTCTGAGCAGCTGGATGAACTCCATTTCGAAAAATTCCGTGAGGATATTACAAAATTAATGCCAGAGACAAACGATAACCCGGCAAAAAAATCATCCCTGTAAGTTTTACCAATTTTTTAATGCCCCAGAAGGATTTTAAGAAAAATAATTCTGAGTTCATCACACTCACATCAGAATTTTTTTTAATCCTTATGTGATCGCGTTTGCAACCAGAAAACGAAGAAACGCTTTTTTTATCAGGAATTTTTAAAACGAAAAAAGAATTCGCAGGGTTTTTTTAAAACCGTCCCCGCCTGATCGAAATTGTACCTGCAATACCCAGCCCTATGAGGATGAGAGCAAGTGGGAGGGGAGATTTTGTGGTTGTCGGGGGTACGGGTATTGTGGTTTGCACCGGATTGAGTGTGGCATAGAGAGTGACAGTCTGTCCTGGCGCAGGGACACTCGTAAGAGCAGCAGTATAAGGCAGGTAACCATTCATCGACACGGTATAGGTCTGATAGGGTGTGCCGGTCGTATAGACTGGAACTGTCAATGTTCCCTGTGTTATCACACCCACAACCTGGTTATTGAATGAGACAGTCGCCCCGTTCACATTACAGTTGACAACATACCATCCCTGACCGCCACCGATAACTGCCTGTGTTGTGGGAACAGCAACCGGATTTAAGGTAGCATACACATCAAAGGTCTCTCCTTTACCGGGCATGGCCGGAATGGGGGCGGTGTACGTTGTGTAACCGGTTTTACTTACCGTGAATGATTTTAAGGGAGTACCGGTGCTATAGACCGGAACCGTAAGAACTCCTCCGGATATCACACCTTCATAAGTACCATCGAAATAGACCTGTGCTCCATTCACATTACAGTTCACGGTAATCCAGCCCTGGTTCCCACCGATCGGTTCAGCAGCCGACACAACCGAAAAGCATGCCAGAGTAAGCACAACGGCAATTAATGCCAGATAAATACGGTTAATTTTCATCACAATTCCTCGTATACAGAATAATGGGAAAACAGCTATAAAAAAGAATCTTTCCATTATCGGGTAAACAAACAATGCCGGGAAATCTTATACCGGTATCGCTGCACAGAGGATGTGTCCAATGTTTCGTCAATCACAGTGTACTTCAGCACTCCGGTGAAACGGGCAGTCAAATGGCGGCGGGGTTGACAAAAGAGATTCTCTCTTCTTCGCAGAGTATGAATCGCGATACTATTCCCAGGTCCGCTCCAGAAAGGCTAAAGAGGGTGAAGAATCCTTCATCTGTTAAAGAAAAATCAGATATTAAACGGGTAGTTTACCCTTATTGATCATTAACGAAACAGATTTGCCAGACCCGCGATGCCATAAAGATGGAGTCACGTCTCTTTCGTGAGTAAAGCCCCCCACAGCTCATGTCCCACACTGCCCTGCCACCACTGCGATTCAACCTCTCCGAGCTGGCGGGATCGCTTGGGGATTTTGGGACGATCATCCCGCTCATCCTTGCTGTGGCGCTGGTATCCGATGTCAATGCCCGGTATATCCTCTTCTTCTTTGGGATCTGGTTCATCTTAACCGGCCTGTATTACCGGTTGCCCATCCCGCTCGAACCGATGAAGGCGGTGGCAGTGATCGTGATTGCAGGATCGATTGGTAGTGGCGAGATCGCAGCTGCAGGTCTCATCCTAGGGGTCATCTTTCTTGTGCTTGGCTATGGCCGCTTCTTTGCGATCATTGAAAAATGGGTGCCGCAGAGTGTGGTGCGGGGGATCCAGCTCGGCCTTGCCCTGCTCCTGTTCCGCTCATCGTTAGGATTTGTTGTAAAAGATCCCACGTTCTTTCTCATTGGGATTGCCATCATCGC
>Ga0194039_1001079_pt1 | contig 15057 bp, 13 predicted proteins | sample JunL228m_MetaG_FD_148679 | JGI IMG/M metagenome (GOLD analysis project Ga0194039, IMG submission 148679) | Anoxic zone freshwater microbial communities from boreal shield lake in IISD Experimental Lakes Area, Ontario, Canada - Jun2016-L227-8m | ecosystem: Environmental > Aquatic > Freshwater >... | reverse complement strand
CGGAATTAAAATGGCTGGATGCGCGTGAGTTTCCGGTAATTGTATGAATCTGGTGGTTGTATCCATTATTGATATTGGGTTCTCTGGTGGGCCGTCCAACAATTATCCTTGGTGGTTGGATGGGCTCCGTGAGATACACCATGTACGAGCCAGGGTTATTGTAGGTGAACCTGACAATACTTTACGTAAATGTCTGCCCGTCATGGAACTTCCATAATCTGGACTCTGGATTTCCCACCGATGTATCAGTGAAGGTAACGGTAAGTGGGACGGTACCTGATTGAGGAGAGAGGGTAAATGATGCCCTGATGGGCTCGGCAGTTGATTGTGCTGACTTTACAGAAACGGTGGTTGAGGAAGAACCGCTGTTGTATGGTGTTTTTGTTGCAGTGACCTTGATATTCATGGAGCCGACCGCATTTTCTGACCATTTTACGCCCGTGGAATATTTTCCTGACGAATCTGTTGTACCTTTCTGTGAAAACCGTTGTTGGGTGTTCTGGTTGTAATACTCAATATTCAGAGATGCTCCGGATACAGGGGATTTCGTTGAGGAATCAATAACAGAGACCGTAATAGAGAACCGGTCTCCGACTGTGTAACTATTTCCATTTTTTTGAATTGATACAGAAAGGTCAGAGGGCGGGGTGTTTTGTGATGCACATTGCTCTCTGCAAAAGGACTTCACATCTATTCCACTATTAGATCCATATACCGGGGTATTTGTTATAATACATCTCAAGTAACAATTGTCCACACTCTCTGCTGCGGTACAGGTTCCAACGAATGTGAGGAGCAGCAGGGCGATGAGAACAAGGCTGATAATGCCGGTATTATGAGAGTGAAATAATGAAACCGGGTTGCGAGAAGCATGCTCTATAGGGGATTGTGTGACGCCCTTATTCCATATCATATGATTCCTACGGGGACCTGATATTGGATGCATGGGGTTATCCACCACCAGAAAGGAGCGGGCTCTTCTTCGAATGAGACAATCCCCGCTCGAATTCCCAAGTCCGGTTGACTATTGATCCGGTTGAACGACCTGTGAATCCAGCCACCAGGGGAGCCGGCCCTGAATCAGAACTTGCGTCAATTGCGGCATCCGGAGGTACCAGACGAACAACAGGTTTGACTGGTTCTGGTTCGGGATTCAAAAGGGGTTCAAAATTTACGGTAATAGTCCGATATGCAATGCGGGTCTCTCTTGTGAAACGAGTAATCGGAAGTGATACCCGGACTGATGCAGGGGTCCTGTACTCATGTGTCGTAACTTTGTTGTTCCCGGATGTTGTCCCATCTCCGAAATTCCATAACCTGGACGCTGGACTGCCCTGGGAAGTGTCAGTGAAGGTAACGGTAAGTGGGGCTATTCCAGAAACAGGGGTTGCCGTGAAAGAGGCCGCGATAGGTGGTACAGATTGCTGGCTTGATCCGTAACCTGCTGCTGGCCCGGTTGTCTCAGTCCCTCCTGCTTTAAGCGCAGAAATACATTCTCTCATCTTCATTTCGAGGGTATGCTGGCAGGTCTTGGCACATGTGGAATTGATTGCGTAATCCCCACGTTCCCCGTAACGGGCTTTCTCTCCACGGTATATTCCTGTGCAAGGCCCTGCACATCCCATCTTCAGCGGGTTAACGTGAGAATTAACACAGGCCGTGTCAGCTGGAACATAATACTTGTTGTAGATCTCATTTTTTGTAACCCTGGCCGCAGGAGCTGGCACCAGGAGTCCGATGCTGACAATGAAGAGCAGCCTCAATACGATTCTGTTACGTCCCAGGTCAGCCATGGTGGGTAACCCTCCTGGAAATGAGTAACGCGAGGACAATCACAAACACGAGGACGAGTATAATCGCCACAACATACGGGGTGAACTGGGCAAAAATGGATATGAAAAAGCCAAAGGCAAGTCCGAATAGTCCCGTCGTGATATAATGATCCTTCGCTTCCCCCTTTGTTGATGCAGGGGTCCGCGGTCCTGCGATGTCCCGATAGAGGAGCCCGACAAAGAGAACCATACCGCTCCCGCCCTGCGCCATCAGCCAGGCCGAGGAGACCAGGGTGAGCTGAAACGCGATGACCCCGTTGTTGAGGCCGGCCCCGATGAGGAGGGCAGAAAGCAGGCCGATGATGAATACTGGCAGAAACAGGGGCCCAGAATCATGGATCGCATCCCCGATCCGCCGCGAGGCATCCGTGATGCGGTTGACGGGGGACTCAAACGTCCGTGACCGGAGATACCCGATCACCGTCGCAACAAGCCATGCAAGGAGCGCCCAGAAGACCATCCCCTCAATGATATTGCCCTGCATGACCAACAACTTGCCAGGCAGCGAGCCGGCCCAATTGCCCTGGCCAGGTTTCACGACCAATAGGATGAGCATCTGGATAAAAAAGATCATGCCAGCAGTGAGGATCATCCAGGGGAGCCCTTTTTTCAACGACATCCCCATGCCTTTTACGAACTGTTTCAGGAAGCCAACAGACGAAACAGGTTCGATCGGTACCTCATCAGGTCCAGGTTCACCGGTCCTGGCCGGAAGCGGAGATCGCGGGGCCATCGGATCGGCAGTTATCCACGAGGCACCGTCCCATCGGAGCCAGGTGCCATCCTCGATATTCACCTGCCACCAGGTCATTTGGTCATCCTGCAGGCGAAGTTTATTCACTTCCAGTTCAAATTGCTCGCGGGAAAGAGATCTCTTCCCGTATTCATTTCTTAATTCTGAATAACGGCGTTCCATCTCCACGAATTTTGTACCCATCGGAGCACCTGGAACCAGAGTGGGGAATGATTACTAATTGGTGATAATACTAGCACGGTGTATTTATAGGTATTGTTGAGGAATTCTTTGATCCTGAATCAAGCGAAACGGTACAATAAAATTATGAACCTTGTGGCGACGCCTTACAAAATTTTATTACTATTATTATTCGCACATCTGAATGGTGAAACAGGATGAAATTAGTAGCAAAACGGGTCTTTGGAAACCATGTAAACAGAATGGTATAAGGCCTTCTTTATTTCCCGGGTATGTACTGCTCTGCGGTGTCCCGGTATCTCACATTACACGATAACCCTTTTTTTCATAATTTCGTTGAATATCCTGTATTTCTGGCCGGAATAGTAGATGGCAAAGACTTCAACCCTGTCATCACCAGTTGAGCCGGAAATCGTTGCTTCTGACTGCTGCTGTGGGATTAGGTTTGCCGTTAGAACCTGCCCATCTGACCTGGTCACTTGTATTATAAACTCTTTCAGGACCCTCTGACCAGGACCCCCGGCAAATGTAACTGAAATTTCATTGCTTATCGGACTTTTTGCCACCTGCACGGCGACTTCTGTGTTCGGGGGCACAACATCGGTCTGACTGGTGACCGGGTTTTGGGGAGTAGGACCTGGAGTAACGGTTGTAGTGGGTGGCAGGGGAGTTGGTACTATATTGGTATTGGTAGACCCATTGAATAGCCCCATGGCAATGAACGCCAGAAAAAGCACCACGAACATGATTACGATCCCGATAGCAATTTTTTTGACCGGAATACCTGGTGGAGGTGATTGCGGAGGTGAGGGAGAAACAGGGCCATGGACCTGCCTATCCGCTGGAGGAGGAGGTGGTGGTGGAGCATGGAAAGGCCCTTGTACCGGGAAAACCCGATCCGTTTCTTCAGGAATTGTAGGTGGTGAATTGCAATGGGGACATTGCTTTGTCCGATCATCAAGTCTACCTCCGCATCTCATACAAAATTGGTCCTCACTACCCGCATCTGCCAGATCAGGCCTTGTTCCCGGAGGATCTGTTGCATTTCTCCACCCTGTCACTTGTACCCATTCCCAGCCATTCGCCCCGACCGTCGCAATGATCGGGTCACGTATTTCATAATGTCAACCTGTACTCATATACTTTTCCTGCAGATCGTGGATTGCTCGTCTGGAACCCAATCCCTGACACCGTATGTCGATTTAGAAAGTATTCTTCCACCAAAAATAACTTTTCTGAAACTTCACAACCGGTTCCAGGCCGGATGTTCCTACCGGCCAGGTTAGACTGCGGTACTCCTCGTATTACCCACAGAATCTTCTTTCTGCTCACCTTGATCGTTCTGTGTGTTTCCAACCCAAACTTTGATATAGGAAATACTTTCAGGACTGTACAAACCTCATCTGCACCCTGATCTTACATCACAAGAAATGAAAATTTACCGGGTGAAATCTTCCGCTATTATTCGGCAGAGCCTGTTGCTCTCTGCGATGAAATCCGGGTTTTCATACGCGATCTTTGATTGCTGATGCATTGGAAGAGCATTCGACCATTCGTGGATGATCTTGCCGGTCAGTTCCAAGTGGAACTGCAGCCCCAGTGCATTCCTGCATGAAAATGCCTGGTTGCGGACCTCGTTTCCATATGCAAGCAACTGCCCTCCTTCGGGAATTTCAAACGTCTCACCATGAAGCTGGAAAACAGGGAACTGATTTGGAAATAAAGAAAATATTCCCAATACATCGTTCTCACGGTTTAGTATACGCCACCCCGTCTCGTTTACGGATCGGAATACCTTTGCTCCATATGCAGATGCGATGAGCTGCGCACCAAGACAAATGCCGAGAACTTTCTGACCTGTTTCGACTGACCGACGGATTAGTTCTTTCTCTTGGATTAGCCATGGGAATTCATCTTCATCATTAACACTCATCGGCCCGCCAAGAAAAATGAGGTGGGTGGCCCTTATTACCCGGGGAATTTCATTGGTATTGTAGAGATTGATATATTCAAACGGGATTTTCTTTTCGTTCAGGAATGTTTCGAAATATCCAAGTGGTTCGTTCACGACATGACGAAATGCGACAATCCGATGCACCATAACACGTTGTCGTTGAGTTCAATAATACGTGGTGATAGTGGCCGGCTCTTTCGCAAAACATTAAACTGGTTCAGTCCCGAAAGTATTTTTTCATTAGATTTTGAATCAAAAACTGGCCAGGAAAGGATGTTTTCAAATGGCCCACGATATGCGGAAAGTCTCAATGCACTGTCTCCTTCTTTAGCCAAATCAGGGTGGATACAGGGTATTTCTATTTTACCGCGTTATATACGTATTATCTCCTTTTCCCATAGGGGTTGCTGAAATGGCTGATGCTTCGAAATGTCTTTTTGCCTTCGTTATAATACTGGAGCTGGCTGGAAGCATTGTTGCCGGTGGATAGTATGCCGTCATTGAGCTTCCGGTACGGAAATCGATGTGGGCATCGCACAATGATGCGTTCAAGCGATACAAAGACAACCCAACGTAGGATCCCCGTTGGTATGCCAATCGCGAATTTGAAGAATGGTCTTTGACACATTCCTGTATCAGATATTTGGTTTAGTATTTGAACATCGGCCTCTCAAATCACGGCTGGTACACAATTATCTTATTTAACAATGCAAGGCAGATACCACGGTCATATCATACCATAGGCAGGTGACCGGGAATGGGACTGTATGTTGTGTTACCATTTTTTCATTGTTTCTTACGAATTACAAAAATACCTGTTTCCTTTTGTGAAATATGGGAAAAAAATGAAAACTGCTGAATTATTTTCATAGAACAAATAATGTAATATCCAAAATGACTCACGGAAGACTATCCCTCTCCATTGATAAGGAAATCCAGAATACTACTGGAACATGATAGTTGAGAAAACTGGTTGTTACCTCCCAGATTTTCAAAAGGATTGGCGTTCATATCATTTACAAAGGGCGTATTTGTAAAAGGATCGGCGTACATATCATTTACAATAGGCGTATCTGTAAAAGGATCGGCGTTGAAAGCATCTGCAAAAGGCGTATTTGTAAAAGGATCGGCGTTAAAAGCATCTGCAAAAGGCGTATTTGTAAAAGGATCGGCGTTATAAGGCTGATAAAACTGGTTTGGAATTGATGAGGGGGAGCTAACAAAACAATCCAGATTACATGTGGAGGCTGAAACAGGTGTAATCATAACTACCAGGCCGATAAAAATTGCAATTATTAACACAAATCGTTCTAAATTCAGTAATTTCCAAGAAATATTCTCCATAGATACCACCTTAGTTACATTTCATACTACTATTAGGGACAATAAATAACCTCGCATATGTAGAGAGGTGGTTTCTTTGTTGTTGACCGTTGTATCGCAATAATACCGGACTTTGTGGAAAGGACTGTAACGGGAAAAACAATTTTTTTCAGGACAGGAAAAAAATGGTGTCTTGTCATGAAACTCACTCGATCGGAGCAAACCATTGGGTATCTGCTGAAGAATCCTTCACAACGTTGAATGGATAATAAGGTACAATCCATCCCCGATATCAGGGGAACATCTGACACCTGTGTTTTGTGGTTATACCAGGCAGGAACATTTCCCTTACTTTTTGAAAACAATTGCCGGTATAGAATATATTGAGCGGTTAGAAAATGCCCCAACAAACAAATAAGGGATAATTTCAAAAATGGGGTAATTCTCTGGTCTGAATTTAAAAAAAAGGACTTGAAGGTGATAAAAAAAAGGGATATCACCAACTATTTCTCTAAAACTATTCTCAATCGTTCCTGTTTGCTGAGCCGTGAATCAGATTATCATCCTTGTCAATCGGAAAATTCTGGGGTGAATATCTTATGAAGCAATTTGAAGGTTCGACCTTATCCACCTTTGATGGCTCTTATCCGCAAAAATCCGGGAAAAGCCCCATTCCAGGCTGGAAATAGTTGTTTTTTTGGGGACCCGCGAAGGGGATAAACCCCAATAAACCCTCAATATGGCTTGAATCTGACGAAATACTCCATAAATAGCCGTATTCAGCACCGGAACCAATCGGGGTAAAATGCGGGCGATTTAAACGAACAGGAGCCGAAGATGTCTGGTTGGGTGGGGTGAGGAATACCTGTGTGGAAGGAATGCTCCTTTATTTCGGGCGTATACTGGGCGTTTTTACCCGATTTTTCGGTAAAAGTAGAAACTCCCATCGTTAGCCATTACCGGGGAGTTCACCGCGATCAATACCGGGAACCGCGAATTCAAAGTTCACCTTAAATGATACGGTAAGAAGCCCATATCGGCCAGAGTGAAGCATCCCCAGATGAACTGAAAAGTTAGAACTGTTTTCCGGGAGTTTACGAGAATCATTGGTCAGCTTTTCGTTTACTCAAAGTTTTTAGGGCTGGTACCAACGACACAGGGATATTTTTAAGAAGGAAAAACGCTAAATATAATAAACAAAGGCGTAGCGAGGTGATTGTATGCCAACGAGTAAGAAACAGCTGGTGAAGTTGAACCAGGTAAAGAAGGCCAAGGCAGAAGAGCTCTCAAAGCAGGCGGCCGCGGGTAGCCAAGAGGCCAAGAAGAAGCTCAAGAAGCTCGAGAAAAAGATCAAGTGAACCGTCTGGAATTTCCATCTATTTTTATTTTAAAAAAGATTCTTTTCCTTTTCCTTGAGATTTCCAATTTAGGCCCTGCACGTACCGAATTGAAACAGAGTGGAATAGTAATTAGTCAGCCGGTCCATTGTTATTTGCACTATACCGCCCTGGATAATTGCACTTTAACGGTTGTTGATTGAATATTATTATTGATAATCGTAATCATTCCGTTGGAAGAAAATATTTTGTTAATACTGAAATTGTTACTGTGAATTATGGTATCCACCTCATCCTCGATAAATATGGTAACCGGGATGTCAGATGTAATTGCTACCTGGGTATTCGTTTCCTGCAAGGGAATCTTAAACGCTTTCTCCTCTCCGGGCTTCAGTGTCGTACTAACTGAATGAGTATAGGTGGGTGTGGGTAAATTTGAACATCCCACGACGAATATTCCAAGAAAAAGAAAACAACCGATAAAAAATAAGGATAACCTTTTCATAACCGTTCAGCCTCCTGGTACAACAATAATCTATCTTGCACCTGAAAAATCTTCATTTTCTATCGTGTGAGATTAGTAACCAAGGTCAGTAATTGGGTAAGATATTTCATCAATCATTCCCACCAACCCGGGTAGCCGGGGACGGATTCACCGTTTGAGATGACCGTTCCCAAGGGGATGTACAGATAATTTTAGTCTTTTTATTTTGAAAAAATATATACTTACCTTTCACGGGGGCAGGGATCGTTTCTCCGGGTTTGTTTGAATCCGATTCTATGGTTTTCTCCAGCTAAAAATTACATCATATTGGAGGACGCCTGGTTTGCTTCTGACAATAGGTGGTGATGTTCATTATCGAATATGGTGGTTTTTACGAAACTTGGTAAAAGAATAACTTTCAAATAAACCCCAATTATCGTCCTGATGTGGCAGAAATCCTCTTCATAACCTTATTCTCTGCCAAAATCAAACGGGGGCAAATGCGGGCGATGTAAACGAACGAGAATGGATTTTAAGGACTGGGGTGGGGTGTCGATATCCCCGTGATGGTATTGTTTCGTTAAATCTGGGGGCTTTAAACGAATTAAATTGTGATTAGGGGTTCTTCTGTCCTTGTCTTGGACCAATAGGTTTCGGTTCTTCCAGCCTGGTTGAGATTTGGTTATGTGAACCTGGTCGGTAAGGACATCATGGTACAACTATACCGAGGTACGGTCGCCTGGGCGTGTGCGAAAAAGTGCCATGTGTTCGTTAACAGTATGAACAAATTGAAGATTGGTCTTCTCCCGCTGTTTTTATCCGGAATGAGGTGCACGACTGGACGGATGCCGTTCAGGCGGGTGTTATTCCTGAAAGGATGCCAGGACCTTTTATGAATAACCGTATCCTCCGTTGCCAGGTTGGGAATGTTCCTGGAAGTTACGGCGGTAGGAAAAAGGGGTCAGCGGTACCCGAAAATATTCACAGAAGAAAGAGGAGTACATAAAGTAAGGTGGGGATTCTCTGACCCGTATTCTTCCTGTGACCGGGTCCTTTGACCCTAAAAGATAAGCAAGCGGATTAATTAGAATTTGAAAGGATGGAATCCACTCTTTTGGCAGTCAGTTACCCGCTATAACAGGCTTGGCAGCTGTTCGGCTTCTCATGAAAACGGATCGGCGTTATCATCGGGCAGGGGTACGTCGAAGGCGAAAATTACCCCGGCGATCATGCGGTAAAAGCCTACCAACACTACCAGCTCGATGACGCCCTTGATCCCCACCTGGCCTGCCAGTGTCTCCTGGAGATCTGTTGGAATGGAGCGCAGTTCCAGGGCACACGAGGCCACCAGGAGAGCAGCTTCCTGGTTTTCGTCCAGGCCGGCAGGTTCCTGCCCGGCCCGCAGCGTAGTAATGACTGAATCCGGCAGGCCCGCTGCCCTGGCCAGTGGCTCATGCTTGACCCACTCATAGGCCGCCCCTGTCCGGCGGGCTACCCAGAGGATGACGAGCTCCCGGACTGCCGGGGGCAGGTTTCCATCGCCGAACCGGAGGAACGTCCCCAGGTCGCTGACGGTACGGGCCAGTTCGGGGTGATTGAGCAGGCTGCGATACATGCCGTCAATATGGCCCCGCCTGGCTACCAGTTGCTCATAGAGATGCCGGCTATCAGACGTGAGCGATCCCGTGGGATCAGGCAGGCGTGACATGGGTTGTTCATCAAAGATACGGTCGTTGGAAAAATTAATGTATCCTGTAGGGGCATGTCAGAACCCTCTACGACAACTCAATCATCATCCACCCAGGCCTGTTTGGCCTGGTTGAACGGGGTCACTGGCGTTGTGAACCTACGGTCGCAGCGGACGTCAACCAGGTACGGGGCGCCGGCAGCCATGGCCTCCTGAAAAGCCGGGGCCAGTTCCCCGGGTTTGTTGACCGTGGAGGCGGCCAGGCCCAAAGACCGGGCAAACCCGGCCCAGTCGTGCACCGGTATCTCGGTGAGGCTGGCTGCACCGGGACTTTCTTTAATCGCCCGCAACCAGACGTTCCCCAGGGCACCGTTGTTGATCACCAGGAAAATCACGGCGATGCCGTAACGGGCTGCGGTCTGGATCTCCATGCCGTGCATCAACATGCAGCCGTCTCCGGTCACTACCACCAGGGGCCGCTCCGGGTGAGCCAGCTTCGCGCCAATGCCCGCGGGGATAGCCCAGCCCATGGGACCCAGGTTAGTGGCGGAGATGTAACTCCGGGGCCCGTATGACTCCCAGTAATGGCCGCAAAAGGCCCGGTGGGCGCCCGAGTCCACTACCAGGACCGTGTCCCGTGGCATCGCCTGCCGCAACGCCTTGATCACCCGGGCCGGATGGAGGGGGGCCGCGTCACTGGCCGTATTCCCGACCTCGTAACAACGCGGTCCTGCGTCCCTGATATTCTCAAGCCAGGCTTGGCGTTTACAGTTCCCGGCAGCCAGGCCCAATGACAGCTCGTAGTCATAAGTCATCATGATTTGCAGCACCCGGCCGCAGTCCCCCACGATGCCCACATCGGCAGGAAAGGTGCGGCCGATCACCTGGGGATCGATATCCACCTGTACCAGGGCCCGGCTGGGGAGCATCTTCCGGTCCCAAAACAGGGTATCCCGCTGGCTGAGGCCCGAACCCAGCACCAACAGCACCTCCACCTCATCGGACAAAATGGCATCGATGGCAGGTCGGTGACCGGCATAGCCAAAAATGCCCAGGGAGAGACGGTGGTCCTCCGGGAAGACTCCCTTGGCCCGGAGGGTGGTGGCAACGGGGATTTCAAAGCGTTCGGCAAAGGTCACCAGGTCGGCAGTGGCGCCGGATTTTTCTACCCCGGCTCCTGCCAGGGCTACGATCCGCACTGGCGCCGGGGAATTGTCGGGAGGCGACAGGACACGCCAGAGTTGTTCGATCCCATGCTGGTCCACAAACCGGGGGGAGTAAAGGCTTTCGTTCAGTTTCGCCCAGGGCGCCAGGACCTCGCTGCTCTGGATATTGGTGGGCAGGCTGATATGCACCGGCCCCTTGGTCCCGGCCAGCATTTTGGTTAAAGAAGCCCGCAGGTGATGGTGTACCAGGTGGGGGCTCTCCACCATGAGCGAGGAGATGGTAATCGGTTGAAAGATCGCCACGTCATTGAGGGCCGCGGGGCTGGAATCCTGAAAACCGCCCCGGCCTTCCCAATCGGTGGGTACCTGGCCCGAAATGACCATCACCGGTGAGGAGTCGGTGCGGGCCGCAGCTACCGCGGTGACCATATTGGTGACACCAGGGCCTCCAATGGCGAAACAGACCCCGAATCGCCCGCTGGCCCGGGCATAGCCGTCGGCCATGCAGGCGGCCCCTGCCTCGTGTGCAGTTACGATGGGGGTGATGCCATCGGTGGCGGCCAGGACCGGCAAAAAAGGATCGATCAGGCCCCCGGGGACCAGGAACATGTGAGTGATCCCTTCGCCCCGGAAGGCTTCCAGGAGGTATTGTGTGGTCAGCATAATTCGTTATTTCTAATCGGTGCATAAAGATTTTCTGATTTCCTCCTCACCCGAAATCACTTTCCCAAAGAAATGCAAAATCTCTTTAAAAAAATGGACGACGGTGCAGGAATGTCACGCAAAGCCCCAAAAAAAGGTTGTGGGATTATCGGTTCAATCAGTCAGTTATTGTGGTCCCTTTCCCAACCGACTGCGTAACAACCGCCCCTGGGTCCCAAAGGGTAGGGGATGGCAGGTACCTGGTCATGAACCGTACTGGTTTTTCCGTATCTGCTTGATCTGCGTTCTCTTTTGGATAAACTTGGCCTGTAGAACAGGAAATGTGTATGGAATAGTCTTTCTATTTCCGAGTGCACCCATGGAGCCTCAATAGACCATGATATTTGAAAGGGGCATGAATTTCATTCGACAATATCCCTGCCAGGATCGACCTGGAGTTCAGGTAATACCCCAGTTTTCTTACCCGGCTTTCCGTGGATTGCAGGGAAGGACCGTGTCCCGCCTATCGCGGATAATATCGCCGCGATGATGGAGAGCAGGGCACCGATATAGAAGGAGATCCGGAGCGACGGCATAAATGCCTGCGCAAGCGTTGTCGGGAACCAGGTCGTGCCGGTCAAGGTTGTTATCGTTTCGGGGCTGATCCCGGCGACAACCGTCGCGGGTACCGCAACAAGGATCGCCTGGACAGGGTTGTATCCCAGGAACGCGGCAAATAATGCCCCTGTTGGTGGAATTGTACTCATGGGAATGATCAGTTCCGGGGCCCCGGCATCTGCAAGCGATATCGCAAGTACCGGAGGAAAAAGGTGCGTCAGGCTGACGATCACGATGGTAAAAAACAGGGCCATTGAGACGACCATCCCGCTGTTTTGTAGCATTGACCTCATACCTGATGCGACGCCCCGGTCTTCAGGGGGGACGGAATTCATAATGGCCGCGATGTTTGGTGCACCGAACATACCGTTCCCGAGGCCCATGATCAGGAGTGCGATGGCGAATACCGGGTATTCGAAGTTATAGGGCAGCATCGCCAGTATCAGGAACGAGAGGGCGATAAGGAGCATCCCGGATGTGGCGAACCACCGGGAACCGTATTTGTCAGAAAGCCAGCCCGAGAGGGGGCCCATGATGATGAACCCGGCGGTGAGCGGCAGCATGAATACCCCCGCCCAGAACGGCGTCGATTCATAGCTGTAACCGAGGAGTGGCAGCCAGATACCCTGCAGCAGCATGATCAGCAGGAACATCATACCCCCCCGGGCAAGTGCACCCAAAAATCCGGCGGTATTCGCAAGGGAGAATACCCTGTTCTTAAAAAGGCCCAGCCGGAACATCGGGTCCTCGACCCGGCTTTCTATGATTGGAAATGCAGCCAGGAGGACAATGCCGATGAGCATCGATGCCTGGACCCATGGATTGCCCCATCCCATCGGGTCCTGCCCGTACGGGAGCAGCGCATACGTGATGCCGACCAAAAAGATGGTCAGCCCACCGACAAATGTGATGTTGCCCCACACATCGATCTTCCGGACCCGTTTCGGCAACGGGGTCTCTTTGAGTTTCATGAATGCCCATATGGTACCGAGGATGCCGACCGGAACGCTGACGAGAAATACGTATCGCCAGTTGTAGTATGCAAGGATTCCACCGAGGATAAGGCCAATGAACTGGCCTGACAGGAATGCCATCATGTTCAGTCCGAGCGCCTTTCCCCGTTCATTGGGAGGAAATGCATCAGTGAGGATAGCCGCACTGTTGGAAAAGGTAAATGCGGCACCTACGCCCTGTATGAGGCGGAATACAATCAGTTCAATGGCGCCCGCGTCTCCTTTCCCTGGTGTCAGAAAAAGAAGGATGGAGCCGAGGGTGAAAATGGCAAAACCGATATTATAGAGCTTCACCCTCCCGTACATGTCGGACAACCGGCCGAAACTGAGAAGCAGTGTTGCGGTGACGAGGCTGTACCCCATCAGCACCCAGATCAGGTACTGGAAGGAGGTCAACGGGTCGATATTGATGCCATTGAAGATCGCGGGTAACGAGATGAGGGTGATACTCCCGTTTATTGATACCATGAATAACTCGATGGTCGTTATCGAAAGGACAATCCACTTGTACTCGATACCGGAGTTGACGTGTACTGCGCTATTTCCTGACCGTTCGTTGTTATTCATGAGATCTTTTCCGTGTCCCCCGGCAGCATCTGGAAATTTTCCGGAATATGTAAACTATACTATACAGGGTTAGATTTTTTTGGACTAGAATGTTTCCAGACTTGCTCCCGTGAATGAACCTCCCTGGGGGATATATGCCGATACTCCTGATATCCCTTAAGAAGGAGACCATTCATATGTTTGGATTTCCTATTAACGACGGGGAAAAAAGATATTCCTGGGACCGAAAAGATCCCCGGGTGCTTCATGGATTGGGTAATTATCGATACTATGGAGAGTATGAATGGTGGTATAATGGCCTGTGCGGTGCAGGCCACGGTGACACAACCCTTTTTACAGGGGAATATCGGCTTTTAGTACGGTTTTTTTTGTTCTTTGAAATCTCCTTCCAGAGGTTGATGAGTTCAAGGTTTTCCCCCTTTGCCGGCATCCTTGTCCTTCGTTGAAATGGAAGATCCGAGCGCCGACCTTTTTGTGATGATCTCCGGGGAGTCACGTTAAGGGAGACGGTTCGGTGCTGATCCCTGCAAGGTACGCCGATCACATCAGTGGTCTGCTGGACATTAAGGTCGAACTGCGAAAGACGGTAATTCATTTACACGCTCCAGAGGTCGTCAAACATGACCTGGGGGACGGTTGAGTCCGTCAGGACTGCGTTCAACTGGTATGCAGATCCAGGCGCTGCGGCAAACGGAACGACGTGAATCCCAACCAGGCACAGCCTGAGGATGAGATTAGGACGATTATGGATTTTCGTATTATCTGTTCTCACCTCACATAGTGTTCGTAGTTGGCAGGATCATGCCCTGCTTGTTAACTATGTTTTACAATATGTAATATATACCTTCCCTATTGGGCAAAATACTATACGATTCTATTACCTGTTACGCAGGGGTTATCATGAATGCCTATATGGTTACCCCTGTTGAGTGTGAAAGATCTCAATCCTTCATTTTCCAGGGTTTCGACTACGATAGTAACTCTTCAAACAGATATGATTGACTGAACCGATCGGGGAAGGAATAACATCCAGTAAAAATGCTAAAGATTGGTGCAGGGGAACATCCGGTAATTATCAAATGGTGAAATCAAACGGGCCGTAATGATACACTGTAGTGACATTGACGGGACATCCTGCAAAAAAATAAGATATTTAAAACCGCCGGATTAGCAATGATATGACTATTCGTCGTGAATTACTATCATTTTTACTGGATGTAGTTCACCCGGGTGCATCCCGTTACCATTTGACCCGGGTGGCCACATATCCCGGGATCCTTATCAACATCCCGCACCGCCAGAACAGGGGGAAATTTCTCCGCCAGGTGGGGGAGATCCCAATAGGGGGGCCTCACTTTCTCTCCTAGCGCCGACGCATTCCTTACCCATTCCTTACCCATTCCTTTCCATTTCCGTCATTCCCACTCTTTTTCGTTCAATAAAGGGCAGGAGAGAATATAGTGGGGGGTCTGCATGAATAATCAGTGAATCTTCTTATGG
>Ga0194039_1001077_pt1 | contig 15072 bp, 13 predicted proteins | sample JunL228m_MetaG_FD_148679 | JGI IMG/M metagenome (GOLD analysis project Ga0194039, IMG submission 148679) | Anoxic zone freshwater microbial communities from boreal shield lake in IISD Experimental Lakes Area, Ontario, Canada - Jun2016-L227-8m | ecosystem: Environmental > Aquatic > Freshwater >... | reverse complement strand
GGAATGGAACTACCGCTTGCTGCCTATGTTCGCGGCGTGACAGGTGATCTTAGTATTGTCTTAACGCTCTTGCTGTGGAGTTCTTTGCTCCCTGCAAGTAAGACAACACCCATTGCGTTTAAGTTTGCCATTGCCCTCATCGCCCTAGGCTTTTATCCCTTTGCCTTAGGTCTTGGCATGGTAGATCCTTATGCTTGGGGTTATGGTTCTATTGCTTTCCTGAGCGCAGTCCTGGCCTTTGCTTTGGTGTGTGGTTTGGCCAATTGGCCTAAGGGCGTTTGGATCATCGCGATTGCGATCATCGCCTGGTCTGCTCATTGGCATGAGTCTGCCAACCTGTGGGATTATATTCTTGACCCATTTTTAGCCCTATGGGCCTTAGCTGCTTTCTTTGGAGCGCTGAATAAAAGACGCAGAGCAAAGGCGCAATCTGGATATTTATTTAGGCCAGGGTGAAGATTTTGTAAGATTAATGTAAGCATCATTAGTTCAATACTTTGGAGTTTGTATGAGAATGATTCCCCAGCAATCCTTTGTGCGCCCGCTGGCAGCTATTGTTATCTCACTAGGTGTTATTAGCTTGGGAGGCTGTTCTAGCAATGCGGATCCCTATTCGCAGAATCCAGCTTATTCAGGAGCGCCACAGACTTTATCGAATGCGCAGCTAGAGTCATTAGTTTCTCCGATTGCTTTATACCCAGATTCATTGCTTTCTCTGATGTTATTGGCTTCCACATATCCATTAGAGGTAGCTGAGGCTTATAACTGGCGCACTAGTAATTCAAGCCTGCAAGGTGATGCATTGCAAAGCGCTCTAAAGTCTCAATCTTGGAATGACAGCGTAAAGTCACTAATGTCCTTTCCACAGGCTTTTAATATGATGAGCAATCAGTTGCAGTGGGTACAGAACTTGGGTAATGCTTATAAACTGCAGCCCGCTCAAACAATGCAGGCAGTGCAGTCTTTGCGAAAACGTGCCATGCAATCTGGTGCCCTCAAAACAAACCAGCAAATGACTGTGACGACTGATGCCAGTGGAAATATTCTGATCTTGCCAGCCAATACTCAAATTGTGTATGTGCCAACTTATAACCCCACGATGGTTTATGGGGCATGGCCTTATCCTGACTATCCCCCATATCCTGTATACAACCCGGCTTGGGGTGCAATGGCTTTCGGTGTTGGACTGGCAGTAGGGGATGCATTTTGGGCGACGCCAGCCTGGTCAACCGGCACAATTAATGTGAACAACAATGTCAGCCCATCCGGCAGATCGACTCGAGGTTTGATTGGGCCAAGCAGTATTCAGAATCAACAGCGCTTACTCAATGATTGGAAAAATAATGCCACACCTCAAGATAAGCAAGCGGCAAGATCAGATGCGCAGCGTGCCAACAATGCTTTTGACAAAAATGCTACTTTACAAGAGCGTGCGCAAGCAGATCGCTTAAACCAAGAGGGGCGTAATGATTATCAACAGGATAGATCCAATCCCAATGCTTATCGTGAAGCTGCCCAAGAAAACGCTATGAGGGATCAGGTCCGCTTTGATGCCCGCAACGACCAATTTGGCGGAGGTGGTAATCGTGGTGGTTTTGGTGGTGGTCGTATGGGTGGATTTAGACGTTGATCCTTATTGAAAGATTGAAATGATGAATAAGTTAAAAACTACCTTGCTATTTTTTCCAATGCTAGCTTTATTGTTTAGCGCTCAGTATGTAGCAGCCCAAACGGTAATTCCGGCGAATGATGCTTCTACGGCTGCTATGGTTGAGTTATGCAAAAACACCAATGATGTAGATGCGCAAAACTTTTGTTTTGGATTTGGTGAAGGAGTCTATCAGGCATATCTAGTCAGCCGTCCAAATAATGCAAAGCCAGCAGTTTGTTTTCCACAGCAGGCTGGTTCACGAGTAATGGTTCTGGAGGATTTTTTGAGATGGAATCAAGCAAATCCGCAATATAACCGAGAGCGCGCATCCAAAACACTCATACGATTCTTTACACAAGTCTACCCCTGTAAGTGATTTGGTGAGGCCCATGAAAAAAGCCAGCTAAGTACGCTGGCTTTTTCTTTATAGCGATTACTCTTAGTCCGGAATATTCGACTTACGAATGATTGGACCCCAAACGTTGATTTCTGCTTCGAGGTGTGACTTAAGGCCAGCAGGGGTCATCTTCTCTGGTGAAACAATATCGATGTTGGCATCTTCCAAACGTTTTTTGACATCCGGCGTATTGAGTGCTTTCTTCAAAGCGGCATTCAACTTATCCAAAATGGGTTTTGGAACGCCTTTTGGTGTGTACATACCATGCCAAACTTTGACTTCAAAACCTTTGAGGCCTTGCTCGTTCAGGGTTGGCACATTCGGAATCGCAGGCAAGCGCTTCAAGGTAGTTGTACCGTAAGCCTTAACGCGACCATCTTTGATGTAAGGAATCGTTTGCGTAGTTTGATCACATAAGAGATCCACTTGACCACCCAATAGGTCGGTAAGGGCAGGGCCAGTCCCTTTGTAAGGAACATTGGTTAGCTTCACACCCATGCGGCTCTGAAACAATAATCCACACAGTTGAGATACTGCACCTGGACCTGCGTTGGCCATCGTGACTTTAGAGCCATTGGCTTTGATGTAGGCTTCTAATTCTTTAAAGTTGTTTGCTGGTAAATCTTTTTTACCCAAGAGCACCATCGGTACATCAGCAACTTGACCGATATAGTCAAAGCTTGTCAGAGGATCATAAGGGAGCTTGTCATACAGTGCATTCGCCGTAGCCATACCCATATGATGCAAATAAATCGTGTAGCCATCAGGCGCTGCACGAGCTACTTTAGTGCTGGCGATTGTTCCACCTGCGCCATTGACGTTTTCAACCACCACTGTTTGGCCTAAAGCCTGTCCCATTGGAACTGCAATTAAGCGGGCAACAGTGTCTGTTGGTCCACCAGCAGCAAAAGGAACGATCAATGTGATGTTTTTAGTCGGCCAGTCAGCTTGAGCAAGGGCGTTACCACTAAGAAATAGGCCAGCAGTGAGCGCTGCCGCGATTCCGGAAAATACTAATTTCTGAATTTTCATTTTGATCTCCATATCTTATATAGACCAATTCTCCCAGTTTTATAGCTTTTTTGATATGGGCTTAGCCTAGCGTTTACCAGCAAGCGCAATGGTTCTTTGGGCAAGCAGCACAACAGGGCGGTCAATCATCCGGCCATCGAGCTTAACGGCGCCCCCTTTTGATACTTGATCTGCATCAATTACCCGCTGAGCCCAAGCCAATTCTTCCTCCGTGGGCATAAATGCCTTCTTCACAATAAGCACTTGCTTTGGATGGATGCATAACTTGCCACCAAAACCCAAACGTTTTGCGCGTTCAGCATCATCGGTAATGCGTTCAATGTCATCAGTAGAGGGCGTAACCCCATCAATAGGAGGGGCAATTTGCGCCACCCGCGAGGCTAAAACAATTTGATAACGCGCAGTTTGTAATTGGGTTTCTTGCAGATCGCAAACCATGCCAAGGTCGGCTTGCAAATCTAGATTACCTATTGCCAATCGAATCACTTGATTCGCGCTGGCAATTTCGCGTAGGCGATCAAGGCCAATGGCGGTTTCAATCATCGGAATGATGGCAGTGTTGGGCAGAATTAAAGCGGCACCATTGATTTGATCCATGGATTCGCTTTTCGGAATGAGAAGGCAGCCAACATCGAGTTCTTGTGCCAGGATTAAATCGGCTGCGTAAAAATGAGTGCCTGGTGCATTCGTGCGAATTACCAAGCGTTTCTTTTGCTCAGCGTTAAAAGTTGGCCAAGCAGTTCTAATGGCATCGCGAGCAGATTTTTTATCCTCTTCTGGAACCGCATCCTCTAGATCGATCACTACACCTGCCGCACCGCTATCCAGCGCCTTAATAAAACGCTCAGGACGTGTGCCTGGTACAAATAAAAAGTTACTACAAAAACCTAAGGGTGTATCTAATGGATTCATAAATAGCGATATTGGACTAATTGTGGGGAAGTAGAGGGCCTATCTTGGTCTGTTTGCGGATATTCCACAAGAGATCGATGGCTTTAGCCATTTCGGCAGGACTTGCGCCCCCGCTAAATGCGGCTAGGCGAAGGGCTTTATCAGTAATCTCAGCGCGACTTAAAGTATTTCCAGGGTCACCCTTGGGTTCATCCACACGACCTTCCAGAATTTGTCCCTTGTTTAAATAGACTTTCACTTTACCGATCCAGCGTTGAGGATATGCAGCATCCACTTCAGGATCCAAAGTCATCGTAACGCGATCGCGAAATAAACAAATCGCCTCATCATGAAAATGCTGATCAAATTCTTGCAGGCCAGCAAATTGATAGTGAGCAACGAGAGCAAGTACGGTACCCATTGAAAACTTGGATTGATGCACGGTAGCGGGATCCGTCACAGGACCCAAGACATCAATTGCACCCTGATGTACGAGGGTTTCCACTTTAGCGATGTCACTAGGCTTAAGTTTGTTGGCCAGCATCACTTGCAAGAGCGCATCCGCAGCAGGGTGGGTATGGCGGCATGAGGCATGGTATTTAAAGCTCGTCTCAGCTAAAGCCCAGCGACTGCCTAAGCGATCAATCAATTTGCTGGGATCTGCATCACTAGTCATGCCTGCAGCTAAACCTTGTTTGCCTTCAAGGATATGCTCTGCGCCAGTAAAGCCCGCTTGAGCAATATAGGCTGACATGAGGCCTGTAGCGGCTGCGTGAGCAGTATGCAGTTGCTTAGAGTCGGCGGCATCGCGCAAGAATTCCCAAAGACCAGCTGATTGTGTGCCAGCTGAACCAAAAGCATGCAGCATTTGCTCGGGGTTCAATTTGAGAAGGTGTCCTACAGCGGCTGCAGCAGCCAGAGTTCCTGCTGTGCCAGTCGTATGAAACACTTTGTAATGGGAGCGACCTAAAAATTCACCAACGCGGATGCCCACTTCATAACCAGCTACTGCTGCAACGAGTAGATCTTCACCAGAGGCGCCAATTGCTTGGGCACATGCTAACGCAGGCGGGAACACCACCGTAGCTGGATGAAAGACAGAGCCATTGTGAACATCGTCTTGCTCTGCCACATGTGAAGCTGCAGCGTTGGCCATTGCCGCTAAAAAGGGGCTAGAGCTATTGCGCGAGATCAGGATTTCAGAAGGACCAGGATGAGCGCTATCGAAGCCTCCCATGTTCTGAGCAAATTGAGTAATGGTTTCAACAGGACGGGCGCCTTTGCCTGCCACTGCTGAGCCAAACCAGTCCACCAATAAATCTTCAGCGCGATTGATGACATCGTTCGGGATGTCGCTTATTTTTAGCTTGGCGGCAAAGCTGGCAAGTTGGCGAGATAAGTGTTCAGTAGTCATAAGTCAAATCTCTTGTTAAGCAAGAACTGCAGTGGCTTGCATAGTAAGCCAGCCTTCGTGGTCTTGCGCCCAAATGGAAATCGTTTTACCACTAGGGTCTATTTCTAAATCTGGCTTAGCGCATACTTTGAAAATATTGATATCAAAGGTCGGGCGAATCGCACGGAACTCAAAACTCTTCAGTTTGCACCCCGGAATACTTTGACGCACCAAATCAACCAACAGAGTAGCGATCAAAGGACCATGCACAATTAAGCCTGGATAGCCCTCTACTTCAGTAACGTATTTGCGGTCGTAATGGATGCGATGGCCATTAAACGTTAATGCTGAATAGCGAAATAGCAAGACATCATCTGGCGTAATGGTTTTACTCCACTTTGCATCAATAGGTGCGGGAGTTGGAGGAACGGGTTTGTCATCCGGTCCTGGTGCATCACGATAGACAATGTCGTGCTCTTCAACAATAGCTAATCCATGTTGATTGGAGATCTCGTGCTTAACCAATACAAAAATCAAATCACCCGTGCGTCCTGCTTTATGGGTTACAGATTCAATTTTAGAAACACGCTCGACTTCATCTCCAATAGAAAGTGGAGCCAACCACTGTATGCGACTACCCGCCCACATGCGTCGTGGCAATGGAACGGGAGGTAGAAAACCGCCGCGCTTAGGGTGACCATCAGGACCAATCTCGGATTCCCGGGCATGGGGTAAAAAATAGAGCCAATGCCAAAGCTCAGGTAAAAAAGTACCGCTCACTGGCGCTGGATCATCTCGATCTAGCGTTGCCGAAAGCGCGCGCACTGGAGCGGCGGTTATGCTGTCTTGGAAAGACTCGGATTTACCAAGCCATTCTTGTAGGTGGGTAATAGTTTGGGGTTCGATACGCATAAGGTCCATTATGCCAACCTTAGGAAAAACCTCAGCCCATTAAAACGGATGCCAAGTAAACGAGCAGCCCAGTTAGGGCAGACCCTCCTAATACTGTGATAACGCCTTTTTGGAACTTAAATAGAGCTAATCCTGCCAATAGACAAATCAGGATCGAGATCCAGGAAATCGATCCTCCAAGACCTCTCGGTAAAAAGACGTGATACGCAAAAAATAGACCCAGATTCGCAATGACACCAACTACTGCCGCAGTAATGGCGGTGAGAGGTGCAGTAAATCCGAGCTTGCCATGAGTGGATTCAATGAGAGGCCCACCGACCAAGATAAAAAAGAACGAGGGTAAAAAAGTAAACCACGTTGCTACACAAGCACCAAGCACACCAAACCAAAATGGATTACTACTGCCAATGAGATGTTGAATGTGTCCCGCAAGGTAACCAACAAACGCAACCACCATGATGAGCGGTCCCGGTGTCGTTTCACCAAGTGCTAAACCATCAATCATTTGGTTGGCGCTCAGCCAATGAAAGTGATCGACTGCCCCCTGATAGACATAAGGCAGAACCGCGTATGCGCCGCCAAAGGTAAGCAGAGCGGCTTTGGTAAAGAACCAGGCTAATTGAGGGTAGAGCGTCTGCCAGCCAAAGATAGCAAGGAGTATTCCAAAGGGAAGTAGCCAGAAAAATAGTGCAACGGCACTGTGGTGCACCGTTTTTTGCATACTAAATTGAGCATGCTTTGGACTGGGTGTGTCGTCATCAATCATGGCACTACCGTAATGTTTTTCTTTGCCGTTATCGTGGCCAGCACTTTGCTGAAAATATTCTGGGTAGTGCTTACCTCCCCAAAAACCAACTGCTGCAGCAATCAGAACAATAATCGGAAAGGCTAAATTGAATATAAAGATGGCTAAGAAAGACCCGAGCGCAATCCACTTCAGTGCTTGATTGTGAATGGTGCGTTTACCAATACGAACGGCTGCATGCAAAACAATGGCAACGACTGCTGGCTTAATGCCAAAAAAGATTGCAGCAATCCAGGGAACCTGTCCAAAGGTGAGGTATACCCAAGACAAGGCGATCAAGATAAAAAGCGACGGCAACACAAACAGAGTGCCGGCAAGAATGCCACCCCAACTGCGGTGCATCAACCAGCCTATATAGGTAACCAGTTGCTGGGCTTCAGGACCCGGTAATAGCATGCAGTAATTTAAAGCATGTAAAAAGCGCCGCTCAGAAATCCAGCGACGCTTTTCGACCAACTCTTGATGCAGAACAGCGATTTGTCCTGCTGGACCACCAAAACTAATGAAGCCTAATTTTGCCCAGAACTTTAATGCTTCTTTTAGAGGAATAGTGTTTGATTGGTTTTGCCCTTCGCTCAACTTACTCGCCCATTCCGCCTGCAACTTGACTAAAGCCATTATCAACGTAGACGATTTCAGCAGTGATGCCATTCGCTAGATCAGAGAGTAAAAACGAGGCGGCATTACCCACATCATCAATAGTCACGTTACGGCGCATTGGTGCCGCAGCTTCTACGGCCCCGAGGATTTTGCCAAAGTCTTTAATGCCAGAGGCGGCCAAAGTTTTAATTGGTCCAGCTGAGATCGCATTTACACGGATCCCTTTTGGACCCAGTGAATTGGCCAGGTAGCGTACTGAAGCCTCCAATGAAGCTTTTGCAAGACCCATGGTGTTGTAGTGTGGAACAGTGCGCATCGATCCAAGGTAGGTGAGTGTTAACAATGCTGCATTCGGGCGCAACATTGGTAATGCTGCTTTACCCATTGCAGGAAAACTGTAGGCAGAAATGTCATGTGCAATCCGATAGGCTTCGCGACTGAAACCGTCCAAGAAATCACCTGCGATCGCCTCACGTGGGGCAAACCCGATGGCATGCACGAAACCGTCAAACTGGGGCCACGTTTTTGCTAGATCTGTAAATAAGGCCTCAATTTGCTCATCACTACTTACATCGCAGTCAAAAATGAGCTCCGTATCGAATTCTTTAGCGAAATCAACGGTACGCTCCTTAAAACGTTCACCTACATAGGTAAGGGCGAGTTCAGCGCCCTCACGGTGACAAGCCTTGGCGATGCCATAGGCAATCGAGCGGTTCGAGAGGAGGCCGGTAATAAGGAATTTTTTGCCGGAAAGAAAGCCCATGATGTGTCCTTTGCTTCAAATATGATTAGCTATCTACAATTGTTGCATATATGCCCACCCTAAACCCCATTCGCCGAACAGCCCAATTCTTACTTCTAGCCTTATTGGTGGGGATGGGGGCTCATTCAACGCAGGCGGCTCAAGGGATTTCCCAGTATGGAAAGCCAAAATATGCTGAGGGATTTGCTCATTTTGATTACGTAAATCCCAACGCCCCTCGGGGTGGCACCCTCACTTTGCCAAATCCTGGCCAAAGAACCAGCTTCGATAAGTTCAATCCCTTTACTTTGCGCGGTGTCACTGCCCCGGGTATTGAGTTGATGTTCGAATCTTTAGCCGAGGGGAGTGCAGATGAGGTATCGAGTATTTATGGCTTGCTAGCGGAAGATATTGCAGTAGCGCCAGATCATCTGTCAGTCACTTTTCGGATTCGTCCAGAAGCCAAGTTTTCAGACGGGACTCCAGTATTGGCAGCAGACGTCAAACATAGCTTTGATGTTTTGATGAGCGGTAAAGCGCATCCACGTTACAAAACTACTTTTGCAGATATAGCAGAGGCAGTTGTTCTTTCTGACCGATCAGTACGATTTAATTTTAAGAACAACAATGCAGAACTTCCCATCTTGGCAGGAACGCTCCCGATTTTTTCTCGCAACTGGGGCAAGAAAGCGGATGGCTCAATCGTTCCCTTCGAGAAGATTGCGTTTGAAGTACCACTTGGTAGTGGCCCCTATTTAATTGAATCATTTAAAGCCGGCAAATCCATTGTTTACAAAAGAAACCCACAATATTGGGCAGATCAATTGAGTAAGCCTCTGAATGTACGGGTTGGTTTTTATAATTTTGATCGCGTACTTTACAAGCTTTATAGCGATGATGCGGTCAGACTTGAGGCCTTTAAGGCAGGGGAGTTTGATGCCCTCGTGGAGTACCGCGCCAAGATATGGGCCAAGGGGTATGTCGGCACAAAGTTTGATAATGGCACGCTCTTAAAGAAAGCATTCTTCAATCACAATGGCGCCGGTATGCAAGGCTTTGCCATGAATCTGCGTCGCCCCATCTTTAAAGATGTTCGGGTGCGTGAAGCCTTAGGCTACGCCTTAGATTTTGAATGGCTTAACCGCCAAATTTTTTACGATCAGTACAGCCGTATCAATAGTTATTTTCAGAATAGCGATTTGAGTGCAAACTTTGATGGTCCCAGAAAACCGACCGAAGCAGAGTTGAAATTGCTCAGGCCATTAAAAGCAAAATATCCACAATGGGTACCAGATGCTGTATTTGAACCAATGCCGCCTGCACCCTCTACTAAGCCACCTGGTAGCCTGCGGCAAAATTTAAAGAAAGCGCGTGAGCTCCTAATGCATGCTGGTTGGCAATATCGCGACGGGGCATTACGCAATGAAAAGGGTGAGCCATTTCGTTTTGAAATCGTCGAGGATGGTGGATTCTTTTTAAGGGTGATCTCAGCGTATATGCGCAACCTTGAGAAACTCGGAGTCCAGGTAGATATCCGGACTAGTGATTTTGCACTTCATCAAAAGCGCATGGATGAATACGATTTTGATATGACAACCATTCGTTTCCCGGATTCACAAAATCCCGGTAATGAGTTATGGGATCGTTTTGGCAGTCAGGCTGCTAAAGAAAAAGGTTCAGATAATGTCATTGGCGTTCAGTCACCAGTAGTAGATGCCTTAGTAACGGAAATTACCAAAGCGCAAAATCGGGATGAGTTACGTGCGGCAACCCGAGCATTAGATCGCGTCTTATGGAATAGTTACTACGTGGTTCCGCAGTGGTACAACCCAACCCATCGCGTAGCCTACCGCAAGGAGATGCGCTACCCGGAGCCCCCCTTGTACTACTCTGCAGAGCCTTGGATCATGCAAAATTGGTGGAAAGAAGAGTCTAAATAATGCAAGGTCAAATGCGCGCTTATATCTTTAAACGATTGTTGTTGATGATTCCCACGCTTTTGGGCGTATTAACTCTGACATTTGCAGTGGTGCAGTTTGTTCCTGGTGGACCAGTGGAGCAGATGGTGCTCGAATTAAAAGGCAAAGGCAGTGCTGCAACAGGTGGTTCAGAATCTTCAGGGGCGGGCGCGACCTATCGTGGACGTCAAGGCGTTGATGCACAACGCTTAGAAGAGGTGAAGGCGTTATATGGATTTGATAAGCCACCTGTAGAACGGTATTTCATGATGTTAGGGCGCTTTGCACGCTTCGATTTAGGTCAAAGTTATTACCAACATGAAAGTGTTTGGGGATTAGTGGTTTCCAAACTACCGGTTTCTATCAGCATTGGCTTATGGACCTTCTTTATTACGTATTTAGTATCGATTCCACTCGGAATTGCCAAGGCAGTCCGGGATGGCTCACGCTTTGACGCCGTTACCAGCAGTATGATTTTGGTGGGTTACGCCATTCCTGGTTTTGTGTTGGGCGTGCTGTTGTTAGTTCTTTTTGGTGGCGGTAGTTTCTTACAAATATTTCCCTTGCGAGGCTTGACTTCGGATAACTGGAGTGAGCTGAGTCTGATTGGCAAGGTGATGGACTATTTATGGCATTTGGTTCTGCCAATCACCGCTTCGGTGCTGGGTAGTTTTGCTGTCGTGACGATGTTGACTAAGAATTCTTTTTTAGAAGAGATTCGGAAGCAGTATGTTCTTACCGCCAGAGCCAAGGGTTTATCGGAACAACAAGTGTTGTGGAAGCATGTCTTTCGTAATGCACTTCTCCCACTAGTGACAGGCTTTCCTGCCGCCTTTATCGGCGCATTTTTTACGGGCTCGCTCTTGATTGAGACCTTGTTCTCTTTGGATGGACTTGGCTTACTGTCTTATGAGTCCGTGATGCGTCGTGATTACCCAGTAGTGTTTGGCACCTTGTATTTATTCACCTTGATTGGTTTATTTACCAAGTTGATTTCTGATCTTTGCTACGTTTACGTTGATCCCCGCATTCAATTTGGCGCTGGAGGCGGTTCATGAATCGTTGGCAGCGCTTTAAACATAGCCGTACTGGTTACGCCAGCCTGTGGATATTCACCATCCTCTTTGGCTTGTCAATGTGTGCAGAGCTCATCGCCAATGACAAGCCACTAGTCGTGCGCTACGATGGACATTTTTATTTCCCGATTGCGAAGAATCAGCCGGAAACTGTGTTTGGTGGAGACTTTTCCACGCCCACCGATTTTTTAGATCCGGATATACGTCAAAATATTACGAGTAATGGTAATTGGGCCATCTACCCGCCAATTCACTACAGCTATGAAACACTTAATTATTTCTCCCAGGTTCCAAACCCAGCGCCACCTTCTTGGGAAAACTGGTTAGGTACTGATGATCGTGGACGCGATGTACTTGCCCGCTTGATTTATGGATTTCGTTTATCCATTTTGTTTGGCTTGGCTCTGACGATCGTCGGTGTGAGTGTGGGAATTCTGACTGGATCACTGATGGGATTTTTTGGTGGTAAGTTCGACCTCATCTCACAACGCCTGATTGAGATTTGGTCGGCGATGCCTGAGTTATATCTCCTCATCATCTTTGCCTCAATCTTTAATCCCAGTGTTTCGCTGCTAATCATTCTTCTGGCCGCCTTTGGCTGGATGGGTCTGTCTGATTACGTACGCGCAGAATTTTTCCGCAATCGTGCTCTGGAGTATGTGAGAGCGGCACGTGCCTTAGGGTTAACGAATGTCCAAATTATGTGGCGTCATATCTTGCCCAATAGTTTGACCCCAGTGATTACCTTCCTACCGTTTCGGATGAGCGCCGCAATTCTTTCGCTAACTAGTTTAGATTTCTTGGGGCTGGGCGTACCGCCTGGAACCCCAAGCTTGGGAGAATTGCTTTCGCAGGGCAAAAGTAATTTAGATGCCTGGTGGATTTCACTATCGACCTTTGTCGTATTAGTGGCCACCTTGCTCTTGTTAACGTTTATGGGTGAAGCCTTGCGGGATGCCTTCGATTCTCGTAAGTCTGGTGTGATGAGTGGAGGTCGCCCATGACTTTGCTGCGTTACGAGAATCTGTCAATCTCATTTGGTTCTGGCCGGCGTGAGAAATTTGCCGTTAAGAATTTGGATTTAGAGGTTGGTATTGGTGAGCGGGTCGCTCTTGTGGGTGAATCTGGCTCTGGGAAGACATTAACTGCACTAGCTCCATTGCGATTGGAGCCAGAGGGCGCCAAAGTTTCTGGAAAAATTCTCTGGAATAAAAAAGACGGACAGGGCACTGTGGATTTACTCTCCTTGCCGATTCAAGATATCCGTGAAATTCGGGGTCGAGAAATCGCCATGGTGTTTCAAGAGCCAATGACGGCTCTCAATCCGCTCTTTACAGTCGGCAATCAAATTATTGAAGCAGTACAGATTTATCAGCCTCTGATTTCTAAGTCAGACTGCACTGATGCTGCGATTGATTTACTGAGAAAGACCGGTATCCCAGAACCTGAGCGCCGTTTCCATTCTTATCCACATCAACTCTCTGGCGGTCAAAGACAGCGCGCCATGATTGCTATGGCACTTGCTTGTAAGCCACGGCTCTTAATTGCAGATGAGCCAACCACCGCATTGGATGTGAGCTTGCGTTTACAGATTTTGGATCTACTGAAAGAGCTTCAAGAAGAATCTAAAGATCAAGGTGGAATGGGTATTCTCCTGATTACCCATGATCTGAATTTGGTAAAGCACTTTGCACAGCGAGTGGCAGTATTAAATCAAGGCATTCTCATGGAGTCAGGGCCAACTAAACAGGTCTTTACTCACCCGAGTGATCCCTATACCAAAGCATTGGTCAACAGCGAACCTGTGCGTGAGCTAGCTCCGGTAATGCCTTTGGCCCCAGTTCTATTGAAAACTGAAGAACTCTCTGTGGCTTATCCAAGTTCTGAGTCTGTCTCTTGGTTTAAAAAAGCACCATCTCACAAAGTATTGAAAAAAGTGAGCTTTGAATTAAAGCAAGGCCAAACCATTGGCGTGATTGGTGAGTCAGGCTCAGGCAAAACAACACTTGGTATGGCAGTCTTAGGTTTGCTTGGTGACTCTTCGGCAGAAGTGAGCGGGGATGTTGATGTTCTTGGCAGTGATTGGCAAAAATTAAAACCAGTTGAGCGTCGCGCAATGCGCTCGAGCTTACAAGTCATTTTCCAGGATCCATTCGGTTCTTTATCGCCGCGCATGAATGTGATGCAAATTGTGTCTGAGGGTTTAGACATCCATTTCCCGAAACTCTCAGCAACAGAACGAGAAACTCGAGTAGTGGATATGCTCAAAGAGGTTGGTTTAGATCGCTCCGCTTTAACGCGCTTCCCGCATGAGTTTTCTGGTGGACAGCGCCAACGGATTGCGATTGCCAGAGCGTTGATCCTACGTCCACAAATTTTGGTTTTAGATGAGCCCACTTCAGCCTTGGACGTCTCGATTCAAAAACAAGTGCTGGCCTTGTTGTCCGAACTGCAAAAGAAATACAACCTGGCTTATCTCATCATTAGTCATGATTTAGCGGTCATTCGAGCGATGTCACACGAGGTAATGGTGCTCAAGGATGGCAAAGTGGTGGAGTTTGGCGATACCGAAACACTCATTCGGCATCCGCGCCAAACTTATACCAAGGAGCTTTTTGCAGCCGCTGAACTGACTTAATAGGGGGTCCAAAACCCTCTTGAATGGGCTAATTTGGTGCATTAGCCCTGTTTTAATGCAAAATCATGTTTATAAACAACGAGTTAGGGCTAGAGTGAAGACTTGGTTAATTAAGGGTTCTTTGTTAAACTGATCCGATGTCACTGAAAAAAGCGCTACTTCCAAAGGTCCTGGCTATTGCCATGGGCTTGCTTGTTTCTTTGTCGGTTTATGCAGCCGATACACCGAGCGACGCCTCTACCGAAAGTGTTCCTAAAGAGAGCATGTTCCAAGCGGGCCGCTCTTATATCGCCCGCGTTTCCGATCGTTTGGTGGATTCAGTTTCTGGTAAGTCTGAAGAGCTGATTGATCGTGCCATGGAAGTGATTGGCGTGCGTTATCGCTGGGATGCGGAGTTACCTCAATCTGGATTAGACGGCAGTAGTTTTGTGGGTTATGTATTCAAAGATAAACTGGGATTTTTATTGCCACGTAAATCAACGCAGATGAGTCGTGTTGGTAAGCCGATTAATCGCGATGAGTTGCAACCTGGTGATCTGGTATTTTTTAATACCATGCGTTTAACTTTTTCACACGTTGGTATTTATGTGGGTGACAATAAATTTATCCACTCACCCTCTAAGGGAACTACCGTTCGCGTAGATGATCTTGGAAGTCTTTATTGGGATAAACGTTTTGACGGCGCGCGTCGTTTAGATGGTAGCGATAATCTCAATGATGCTGAGCGCCAAGAACTGCTCAACGAAGTCAAGAATCTCAAGCGTAAGTCTCGCAGCCTCTGAGGCTATAGGGTACTAGCCCTTGTACTAGTTAGCCCCTCAACTTTTCCTTAATTAAAGCCATTTGTTCCTGGGTTGCTACTTCACCGGCAAGAATTGCGGCATTTCTGGATTTGAAATCACTGCCGCTCATTTGCAGAAGATGCGGTTGAATCACAATATCAGCACTTTTCAATTCATACTGATTAATACTTCTTT